>Ga0315268_10000579_pt1 | contig 43004 bp, 42 predicted proteins | sample C1_top_MG_FD_204535 | JGI IMG/M metagenome (GOLD analysis project Ga0315268, IMG submission 204535) | Sediment microbial communities from Yellowstone Lake, YNP, Wyoming, USA - C1_top | ecosystem: Environmental > Aquatic > Freshwater > Lake > Sediment | place: USA: Wyoming | collected 2017-08-01
AGCATGAAAGCCATAGGTTTCCCCACCACATTGCCCCGCCCAATCACGGTCGCGTTGCTCCCGGATATCTCGACACCGTAATAATCGAGCATCTTCATCATCCCCATGGGCGTCGCCGGCATGAACGTATCGCCAAGGCCGAGGAACATCTTCCCGATATTCCTGGATGTCCACCCGTCCACATCCTTCTTCGGATCTATCCCATCCACTACGGCCTGGTAATCGATATGTTTCGGCAAGGGGGACTGCACGATGAAACCGTCTATCTCCTCGTCCCTGTTCAAGACACGTACGAGGGAAAGCAGCTCGTCCTGCGTGACGCTCTCAGGAAGCCGCTTGAGCTGAGTCTTCATCCCGACCTTCTCGGCTTTCTGCAGTTTCTTCTTGACGTACAATTCGGATGCCGGGTTGTTCCCCACAAGGACTATCCCTAGCACTGGTTTGACCTCCATCTTGTCTATGATGTTCTTCGCGTTCTCGAGCAGGCCGGCCGCGGGTTCGCGGCCCGAGAGTGTTTTATACATGATTATCTCTTGTGAGTGGGAAGGGGTTTTAAAAACATATATCGGCTTATCTAGTGTTTGATTGGGCCTGTAGCTCAGCTCGGTTAGAGCGACGGTCTTATACGACACGATCTAATACAGCCTGTATACGACTGAGTGCCTATGAAAGCCGTAGGTCCGGAGAAAACTTTTTGGAAAAAAGTTTCCAACAGAACTGCATTGCAGTTCTGTGGACCACAAAAACGAAATATCGTTTTTGTAGGTCATCAAAAACTGAATCGCTAAAAAGTTTCTGGAATTCAAATGGGTAAGCTGTCCTCGGACGGTTTATCCTGGCTTTCTCCGCAGGCCCAATCTTGTTTTTATTCTAGTAGCGGATATCGTACGCTTGGGGGATTCGAATGGTTAAAGCTGCCAAAATCGCCGGGAAGAAGGTCGCCTTGATCGCGATGATCGCTATCCTTGCTTATTGCCTTTTCATCTTCCTTCCGGCCGGCACCTTCGACTACTGGCAGGCTTGGGCCTATATGGCCGTCGTCTTCATACCCGCCCTCTTCGTGATAACCTATTTCTATAAAAAGGATCCTGAATTCCTTGAACGCAGGATGAGGTACCATGAGAAAGAGAAGCCACAGCAGCTGATTATCAAGGTCGCCTGGGTGCTATTCATCATCGGATCGCTCCTCCCTGGTCTTGACCACCGCTTCGGATGGTCGAACGTACCGAAAGATATCGTAATCGCTGCGGATGCCATCGTCTTTTTGGGTTATATCATTTGTATCCTGGCCTTCAAGGAGAACCGCTACGCAGCGCGGACGGTCGGTGTCGACAAAGGCCAGACGGTCGTGACAACCGGGCCATACGCCATCATCCGCCATCCAATGTACTTTGGCGCTATAATCCTCTGGGTTTTAACTCCTGTAGCGCTTGGATCTTTTTGGGCGCTTCCGCCATTCCTTCTCCTGCCAATCGTCATGTTCTATCGGATAAAGAACGAGGAGGAGCTGCTTCTGCGAAAGCTCCCGGGATACAAGGAATACTGCCAGAAGACAAGGTACCGGCTGATCCCATTCATCTGGTGATCAGGAAAGGATGCCACGCCGAACAATTCGATCCTTATCTCCTATTTCTTGTGGGCTACGTAAATATCCGCTTCGATCATCTTCGAGTTGTTGTAGAAATGATGCACGAAATAGAGGTTTCCTGCGTTATCGAGCGACGGCTCGCCCGCGAACTGAGAGATGATAAGTTCAGGCGCGCTCCAGTCATCCACCCCGTTCGTTTGTCCGATTCTCCTTGATCTGAAAATCGCAGGGCTGCCTTGGTATGTCCTCAAGAACCATAACTCGTTCCTGTCCGTTGATATGAAAGGCCATCCTTCATCCCCTGCCGTATTGACCGCCTCGACATCCTTTGGTTCCTGCCAGACTCCGTTCACATTCTCGCTCACCCAGATATCCAACCCGCCTTTGCCTCCAGGCCTGGAAGAGTGGAAATACAGCTCCTTCCCGTCAGCCGTGATATGCAGCTCGCCGACCTGATAATCCGGGTTGAAATCAGCATTCTTCCAGTCCTGCCATTTCCCTTTTGTGAACTGCGCAGTGAACCAATGCACTCCGGTATATCCTTCGCGGACCGAGCAGAACCACATCGTATTCCCTTGGACGAATTCGCAGCCATCCCCTGACAGTTTCCCAGGGTCCTGCAAGACGACTCTCGTAGGCTCGCTCCATGACCCATCCGCCTGCTTATATGACACGCAAATCCCTGTCACATTGTCAAGGATCTGCTTCTCCACAGGAACGCGCACATCCGGGGTGAAGAAGAAATAGAGCGTATTCCCATCCGGTGTGACGAATGGCGAATCCTCGGCCCCTGCCGAATCCACAGGAGGCCCAAGCGGCACAGGTTCGCTCCATTCGCTCGAGTTCAATATCGGAGGATAAATGTCTGTCTGCGGGGTCATTTTCACGGCATCTGCCGGAATCGAGCTTTCGCGCGTCGGAATGGTTTGTGGGTTGGGGGGTTTTTGGTTTGCGCATCCGAGAACAAAAAAGCAGGATAGAAACAGGCAGATTAGCGCTATGGAAAGAAAGGAAAAGAAAGACGGGATTTTCATCCTTCAGCCCGTCCCCAGATCAGTGGTCAGCAGGCCTGCCGTCGCTGTCACGATATTCGAGTCCGGTCCTTCATCGCCGTTCGAATCAACGGCCTTGACAGAATACGAGTATGTCAGCCCTGAGATGACGTTCTGGTCGCTATACGTTGGCGAATACGAGGTCGCAAGCAGGGTGAACAGGCCCAAATCCGCTGCGCTCCTGTAGATATGATAATAGCTGATATCGTCGCTCGGCCTGCTCCAGCGCAGATAGATCGTATCCACAGATGGCGTCGCCCGGAGATCCGTTATCTTGGCCGGCGGGCCCATATCAAGATATATCGATGACGAGGTACCTGTTGTCCCATAATCGTTCCTGCACTGGTAATAGATGGTCTTCTTGCCATTATCCGCGCTAAGGGTCCAATCCATGCTGGTTGTATATGCATCCCAGCCTATCCAATCCCCGCTGTTCTCTTTCAGGCGGCAGTCATCTGCATTGTCAGCCCTGAGGGACAATACAACATACCTGCTGTGGGTCGTGCTGTCCCCGTCATTGATCCTTATCCTCATATTGGATGGCGCATTCGGCTCCCTGTCGGAATAGATGATAGATGCGCTCGCTGTGCCGATCTCCCCGCCATTCCTGTCCTGGCACTCATAATAGACTGTTTTCGTTCCGAAATCCCCAGCAAGGGTCCATTGCCTCAATGTGGCATACGGCTCCCAGCCTGTCCAAGAATAGCCGTCGTTCGAGAACCTGCACTGCTTGGCTGAATACGCATAGAGGCCGAGAGGCACGTTCTTGCTGTCCGTCCACTTATCCCCGTTGTCGATATCGATTGTGATGTAAGGTGGCGGGGTCGAATCAAGGATTATAGTGTCTGATGCCGCATCAGATGCCTGGCCGCCCTGGTTCCTGCACTCTGCATATACAGTTTTTGTGCCATCGCCTCCGGAAAGCGTCCAGCTGTATGCCATAGAGGAGCTGTATGCGGTCCAGTCGTTCCAGGTCTTCTGGTCGTTCGAGAACCTGCATTCGGACGCTGTAGGCGTCGCCGTGACATCCAAACTAACCTTCTGGATATCTGTATAGCCTGCCCCGCTTTCGATCCTGAGGGTCACTGCCGGCTTATCCACTACGCTGAATGTCACAGATTTCCTGGCGCTGTTGACGCCGTCGGAGCATTCTATGGTCAGCGTGTGCTGCCCTGCCTTGGCTATCACAGAAGTAGTATCCTCTTTATTGGAATCCACGATTCCTATCGCTATCTGGGCGCCATCAAGATTCCCGGAACAGTTCAGCGTCAAAGGGGACGGGTCGGTAGGCGTGAAAATAATGTCGAATCCGCCTCCATACTGCCCTCCCTGGGCCGGCGAACTAATGCTCAGCACCGGCGGGGTCGTATCAAGGTAGATGCTCGCGCTCACAGGCTGCGCCGTGTTGCCGACATCGTCCTTGCACTGGTAATACACATCCTTCGGCCCGTCATTCCCGACCAGGGTCCAAGGGGAAGTCGATGAATAGGGCCCCCAGTCCGTCCAGGCAGAGCCGTCGTTCGAGTATCTGCATTGGCTGGCGCCGATCGCTGACAGGTAAAGCGTTACCGTCGTTGAATTCGTGGCGCCTTTCCCTCTTTCTATGCTGATCTCCTCGTTTGTCGGTGGAAGTATCTTGGCTTCAGCGCTCACCTGGATGTTGCCATCCTCGCCGCCACCCGAGCTCACGCTCTTTACGGTATAGAAATATGTCACGCCATCCCGGACATTCGTGTCAAGGAAAGACGTGTTGCTCAACATGACCGTATTGATTTTCTGGCCCATGGTCCCGCTCTCCGTGCTCCGGTAGATATTGTAACCAAGAACAGCAGATGAATCCGATACGCTCCACGAGACCAAAACCCCTCCGGGCGCAGGAGATGCGCTTGGGTTTTTCGGCCCTATCGACGCGCAGCCGGCTAACAAGACTGAAGCCAAAACCAATACCAATGCCCCGATGAATATCTTTAATCCGCCTCGTATCATATCAATCCCAGTTAACCACTAGAATAGGCAAATTATTAATGCGTATGCAAGGGCTCAGCCAGCTAGTGCTTTCACCATGATGCCTCTTCAGACCTTTATCTTGCGCCTATACTTGATATAGGTCGCATAATCTATGTACTTCTTCCTCTCGATGAAGTCGCGGGTCTTCAGCGCGCGGCCGCGCCCTGCTTCTATCCTGTCTGTCACAGTGAAGGCGAACGAATCGCTCCCTGCCCCGGATCCGAACGATGTAACCAGTATCTTCTGCCCTGTTTTCGCTTCATCAAGGACAGCAGCGAGGCCCAAGGGCGATGCGCCTGAATACGTGTTCCCGATCATAGGGGTGAGGAGCCCTGCCTTCAGCTTCTCTATAGGGACCCCGAGCTTTCTCCCGGCTTCTATCGGGAACTTGCCATTGGGCTGGTGGAACACCACATAATCATAATCGCTGATCTTTGTCCCGGTCTTTTCCAATAGGCCCTGTGTCGCTCCCAAGACATGCCTGAAATAGGCCGGTTTCCCTGTGAACCTGCCCCCGTGCGAAGGGTAATCCGCGCCCTGGCGCCTCCAGAAATCAGGCGTATCGGTCGTGAAAGAGAATGTGTCGTTCAATACAGCGATGGATTCATCAGTGGGTCCTGCTATGAACGCCGCGCCCCCGCTTGCTGCTGAGTATTCGAGTGCATCGCCCGGCCTTCCCTGGGCAGTATCAGCGCCGATAGCCATGCCGTACTTGATCATCTTCATCTCGCTCATCGCCAGGACCATCTGGAGCCCGGCTGTCCCGGCCTTGCATGCGAACTCAAGATCAGCTGCTGTCAGGTTCGGCGTTGCGCCGATAGCCTCTGCGACTATTGTGGCGGTGGGTTTCACCGCGTATGGATGGGATTCGCTTCCGACATAGATTGCTCCGAGGTCGGTCGGCTTGATTGCAGCCCTAAGGATGGCGTTCCTCGCGGCTTCGACAGCTATGCTGGCCGTATCCTCATCGACCCCGCCGACAGCCTTCTCGATGATCCCGAGGCCTCCTGTGATCCGCTCCGCATCTTCGCCCCAGACTTTCGCAATATCCCCGCTCTTTATCCTGTATACCGGGATGTAGACCCCATAACCGATGATTCCGCTCATATGAAAATCGACCTCTGGATGAATGGTTGGACTATTCGGTGTTTCTGCAGGATATGGTGTATAAACTATATTTAAAACAAAGGGGGAGATTCCAAAAGACGCTGATTTGCTTCAGGCCCTTCTCTTTCTCGGTACCGGGCGCTCCTCGCCTTTCCTCTCCTTATTTGAGCCCATGAACGAGAGAGCCAAGCCTGCGACCACAATCGCGGCGATTGCTATCAAAAGATAAGGGAAATTCAATTCGCTGCTCGAGACCGTGACCGGCCCTTCCCTTCTCATTAAGGTTACGACATCGAAAACAGCCTGCTTTCCCTCCACAGAGCCTTCAGGCGCCTGCTCGATATAGTCCGGCATGACAATGGTATATGAGATGTTCGTCCCGATATCCGCCAATGCCGCAGCTACTTTGGTATTGTCAGCATTCAATTCCAATGGTCTCATCGTCCCTGGGGAAGCGCCACCGCTTGCATTCGCAGCGCTCAATAAGGAATCCAGGTCATACCCGAACCGATCTATCGGAAGGCTGTTCACTGTCACCACGTACCTGATCGAAGGCAAGCCATAGTCTGCCTTGAAGGAGTAATACCCGTCTTTTACAGAGAACTTGTCCTCCATATGGACTGTCCTTTTAGCTGGGTCCACAGAGCAAGGCACACGGAAGCCAGCGGCGCAGATATCGCTCATCCTCTGGAAAGAGCCAGGCGGAAGGAGATCAGCATACAAGCTGAGGTCCATGTCCTTGGATATGACGGAATTGCCATTCTGATCTATTGTCTGGACATATGCCTGGTCCAGGGCGGCAAATGCGCTTCCGCACAGGATCAGAAGCAGGACCGGTGCGAAGAAATATCCCCTCAGGTTTCTGTTAGGTCTCATACAAGAGACATCTCGCTAAGGATTATAAAGAGTTTTTCTTTGACCGGTATTCCCTCACCATCTCAATGATCCCATGCTCGAGGGATCTGGGCGAGAACCCGAGCTCCTTTTGGGCTTTTAAGCAGTCGAAGGCCCGGTCGTAGCCTAGTATGCTGATATGCTCCCTGGTGAGGGTCGGTTTCTTGCCGCCGAGCCGATATAGCAGCTCCTGGCCTCCGGCGATCAGCATCGCAGCGCCGAGATTTATGCTGTCTTTGGGTGGGTTCACCCCGAGCGCCTTTGCAGCGATCGAATATATCTCCTTCTGCATGAGCGCCTCGCCTGATAAAACATATGTCCCCCGACCTTTGTCTATCGCCTGGCTGAAAGCGTCAGCGACATCATCCACATGGATAAAAGGGATCCGGTTGCTTCCATTCCCTATCATCCTCATCTTGCCTTTCTCGATATAGGATAGGACCTTGTGGTAATCCTCATAGCCCGGCCCGTATATCGTGCCGATACGGAATATGCAGTGATCCTTATGGGCCGCTACGATGCGTTCAGCATCGAATTTAGAGCGCGAATACGGGGAATCCGGATTCGTAGCTGTCTTCTCGTCTGCCGGTATCTTGGCCAGCTTCTTGCCATAGATCGAAATCGAGCTCGCGAATATTATCTGGCAATTATCAGGCGCAGCCTGCACGATCTTCTCTGTGAGGCCGACGTTGGCTTCCCTCATCAGCGCTTCATCCAAGGTCTGGATCGAGCCTGCGATATGGAGGATGGTATCAGCATCATTGAGTATGCCCTTCAACTGTCTGGGCGAGAAATCAGTCACGATCTCATTTTGGAGTTTGTGCTCTTTGCGGACCAGCGGGATTGCATCCACCCGGCGCAGGACAGCCTGGCCGAGCCTGCCTGTCGCTCCTGTCAGGTATATCGTCCTATCCCTACCTTTCTTCTGACCAGTGATCAAATCTGTCATACGGCCGCCTTCTTGCTATGCGCTCTTTCTCAATGCTATTCGCTGCTCTTCATCCGCCCTTCCGCTTCGTAATCTCTTCGAGGCGTATATCTATCCTCTTCTCTGATTCGAGCCTCTCGAGCTGGTAGTCCTTCATATCCATGAATGTCATCCCGCCAGCGAGATTAGGGTGGACCTTCTCTATCTCAAGGAACATCTTTTTGGCGACATCGCGGTAGTCCGCATGTCCCTGCATGGAGCTGCGCAGCTCCAGCATATGGTACGCTTCCCTGAGGTTAAGCATCATATACCAACGTATATTATAGGCAAGGGGCACCACGTATTGCGCCTGGACGCGATATCTCTTGGCGATCTGCCCGTACGCGTTCTTCGCCTGTTCCATGGCATCCTTGAATTCGCTCTCATAGCCCGCCTCCACTATCTCACCCGGCATCTTGAATCCGAGGTAAGGCGTCAGCTCCTGCCTCTGTTGCGTCAGGATGCGATGGCGGTGGAGATCCCGGTAAGCCCCGAAATTCGCGCAGATGTCGAATGTGTAGTAAGCGTGCTCGAATGCCCTGCCTGGCCTGTGCCTGCGGTTCCCCCTCTCGTTGATGTATGACTTGATGACTTTGGCTTTCTCCTCTTCGCTCATCCTATCGACTATTTTCCCGATCTCTTCGGCTGGTTTCTGGAGGAGAGGGTAGAGCGCCGCAACCAGTATCTTCCGCTCGGCATCCTTGTCGTATTCCACAAGCGATACCAATTCCCCGCCGCTCGCGCCAAGGAATTTCGGATTCGCTACAGTTTGTCCCATGTCCGTCCTTGTCTTCCTGATGTAATCCTGCATGGATTGGCCGTATATGCCGCTTGCCCGCCTCACGAAGGATGGGATGACGTAAGTGAGCTCCTGCTGCATGGATGATGCGAGATCCTGTATCTCCGCGAGGTCGTCGGCATACATCCTTGTTATCAGGTATTCGAAGGCCCTTCCGTCCCCGAAGAACCCCATATTCGTCTTGGTAGAAGCTGGGAGCAGCCCGCGCAATATGTCGCAGGTCTTGGCCCTTATCGCTGATTTATACGCCCGCTCGCTCGTCTTGTCGTCCTGCGGGGCGCGCTCCATGACGAACGAGGAGATTTTCGGGATGAGCGAAGCATAAGTCTCGAAGCAATGATCGCACGTCTTTTCATACAACTCCTTGAATTCGGAACCCATTATCGTCTTCTCGCGGTGATATCTCCACTTCCCATCCTGATCCTTATTATCGAAATAGACATACCTGGTGGATTTCTCAAGCGGTGACAATCCTATCCTCGCATCCTCGACTATCTTGGTTGCCATTATCGAGATGTCTTCGAGCGCGATATGGGCCCCAGCCAATTCCGCCACGGAATCATCGCCGTACCCTACCAGCACCCTCTCGTAGAATTCCTCTGCTTTCCTTGTCTGGACGATATCCTTCTCCTTGCTCTCCTTGGGTGCATCCTTGAGCATCTCCTTGAGCCCGAGCTCTTCAGAGAGCATGAATTCGTCAAGAAGCACCCGCCTCAGGCTTTTGGAGCTCCTGGAGTATCTGGAGAACAAGGCGCCCTTCACGACTTCAGGAAGGTTTAATAGCGCGAAGACAGGTTTGTCGAGATTAGTGACAAATGGCTTCAGTTGCGCCTTCTCTTCATCTGAGAATTCGTCCATATGACGCGTATTATTCCGCAATCATTTTATTTGCATGGTAAATCTGATTTACCATGGCTGAAAAATTGCGAAAATTTTTCATTGCCTTGCACCCTTGCCAATCGCCTTCTCTATCTTCGCAAGATGCTCGGACGCATCGGTCAGCTCCTCATCGAGCCGGCCGAAGCCTTCGCTGACCAGAGGGTCGCCCCGGACCTTCCTCTTAGGCCTGCCGGGGTTGTCCATATGCTTCCTGCCCTTGGATGGCGCCCCGATGAGCATCCTGTTCTTGTTCACGGGTGCGCTTCCTTCCGGGCAAGGATTCACTGCTGATTCTATCTCGAGCGCCCGCACTATCTTCGCGAATTCGGCCGGGTCCGTATCGGTCGGCATTTTCACGTCCACATTCACAGCGCCCAATTTGTTCCTGATCAGCGTCGCCCCGAGGGTTCTCAATTCGCCCTCGGGAATGCTCTTGATAGCTATCCCCTCTCGCAAAGCTTTGACCCTGAGATGGTTCATGACTAGCTCCTTGTAACGTCCGGGCGTGATGGGCGGCCGCTCTGCTCGCTTCTGGCTGGGTGTGTTGCTGTTCATATAAGGAGATGCGTATGCTAAAGAAATGTTTTTAAATAGTTTGGTGCGTTATACTATGTAGATTATCATGGAAATGTGTGATATGTCGGTAGATGCCTCCGGGCGTTGCATATGCGCCACTTCCAGCTATTTCTCGTTCAGCTTCTTCTCTTTTGGCCGCCAGGCCACCTACTAAAAATATCCCGGAAAAGTCCCTAAAATCTCTTGATTTCTTGTCGTATCGCCGCTTCGCCCTTTTCGGTGAAGCAAAAAAAACAAAACAAATGAGGTGTTCATACATGAATTGTTCGAATACGAGGCGCGTCTGTGCGCCAATGGATACGGGCGGCTGCGGCTATATCGGCGGTAGCGGAATTGAAAAGAAGCCGGTTGCTACGGATAGGCTGATCGCGAGGTTGTCTTTAGGAGCTCTCCAGATACAAGTTCTTGACGTTATCAGGCGGACAGCAGAATGCGTGAAAAACGGCAAAGTCGACCAGAGTCTTGTCGCGGAGACGAGCAGGCTCCTCGAAAACAAGGACGGGCAAATCGGTAAGGTGAGAATAGGTGAAAACGGCAGCTCTAAGGACGGCTATATGGCCCTCATAGAATGCCGCGCGCATCTGAATGAGCTGATAAATCCTTCCGCAGGGCAGACTGGAGCTTGCTAGGGTACGTGATTGGTGATTGACAATGGCACAGAAACCTCCTGAACCGAAAAAATCCGAACCGGTTAGGCCGCCATCCGGATGCGGCGACTCGGCAGTACGGATTCGCGATTCGATTCCGCCAAGATCATCTCCTTATCCCGCCACAAACAGCTCGAAAGCCGAGCCTGAAGGTATCGCAGGGAAGAAAGCGGAGTGCACGCCCGAGCATAAGGAATCCCTCAAATCCGAGGTGATGGCGCTCGCATTGATGGTTGAAAGCTCCGTGAGGGAGAAAATCGTTTACCCGAGCCTTTCCCCTAGGATAAACATGCTCCTGCGCGATGAACCTGATGCTCTCCGCTCGATCGAAATCGAGAAGGATGGGATGAAAACGACTGCCTACCAGGCGCTTGTCGAGTGCCAAAGCGCGCTTTCAACACTGTTCGTCCCTAATGGCCCATATGGCCCTTGGTGAAAAAGGACGATACGCTTGGCAGGGAAAGCGCCTGCCCTGTCTTTTGTTTTATTTTATAAAAACATCCATCCACAGACGGACCTATGAAAACTCTATTCCCAGGAGTGTTCGAGCTGAAAGGTTTCATCGTCACCCTCAATGCAGAACCAGGCAAAGTCGTCTATAAGGAGAAACTCTTCAGGGAGGATGACAAGCAATACCGCAACTGGGACCCTTTCCGCAGCAAGCTCTGCGGGGCGATAAAAAAAGGCCTCAAGACATTCCCCTTCGCGCCCGGGAGCAAGACGCTTTACCTGGGGGCATCCACAGGTACGACCGTTTCGCACCTATCCGATATCGTGGGCCCTGAGGGCGAGATATTCGCTGTCGAGATAGCGCCGCAGTGCATGAACCTGCTTCTGGCTAATGTAGGGAAGCGGGAGAATATCATCCCCATCCATGCAGATGCGAGGAAGCCGCACGAATACGAGGAAGTCGGCCAGGTCGATGCGCTCTACCAGGATGTGGCGCAGCCAGACCAGGACGACATTTTGATCAAGAACGCGAAGATGTTCCTGAAGAAAGGCGGCATAGCGATGATATGCATCAAGAGCCAGAGCATCGATGTGACGAAGAAGCCGGACGAGGTTTTCGAATCGGTAGTGAAGAAGCTCGAGACAGTATTCGAAGTCGTTGAGAAGATGAAGCTGGAGCCCTTCGACAAGGACCACCTGTTTGTCGTGCTGAAATACAAAGGCTGAACCTATCTGCTACCATTGTTGACCATTCCGGCGATAAATCCTTCATAAAATTCAGCGAAAATCCTTCCCATATCCTTAGTTTCGAATAGCCCTATATCTGCGAATCCTCCGATATCGAGGCGCCGGAGGCTGAGCCTCTTCCCGACGCCGTCCACATATTCGCTCAAAGGTCCGATCTCCTGGGTGCCCTGGGTCATCTGGGGTAAATTTGGGAATCCCTTTAGGAGATTGACATCAATGCTTACATGCGCGATACCATTGCCATCCTCATAATCGTAGGTCATGAACAAAGGCCCCCTTACCTGGTCTACCTTGTAGCAGACCCGGACGATCACGCCTTCATTCCTTGAGAACTGGTTGTGGTTTTCGGCATCAGGCGCGTTTCCCCCTTCGAGTTCGTCGCTGTGATTAGCGAACACGTATTTTACGCTTCCCGGGATATTCAGGATATTGGAATAATGATTGGCCTGCCAATTCCCCCAGATAAGCAGGGCACGGCTATCCGGCGTAAGCCCCTTCATCTTATCCTGCCCATCCTTGAAGGACTTGAATTCAACACATTCCACCTTTGCGCCGAATTTTTTCTGCATCAGCTTTCCTGCATTTTCGCAGAACCTTGTACTTTGCAGCAATACCAATGTCCTCCCATTATCAGTTGCCATAAGAATCAGATATCAACTATCGGACGACGGGTATTTATGGCTATTGCAAGAATCGTTGCAGCTTCAATCCGCTTCTTTCATCGAACTTCCTTTCTATCTTCGCATTCAATGGCGTTATTGTTATTTCGCAGGTCGGATTTATCTCGGCCGAAACCAAATGCCCTCCAACGACCGAAAAGTCCTCGAGCCCGAGCGCGATATGGAGATGGGCGATCGGTTCCTTGCCTCCTTCGCTCATGGTTATATTGCCGAGAAGCGAAACTATCTCCATTTTCCCCTCGAATTTCTTGTTATGGTATTTTTTAGCGCCCGGGTCATAATGAGCGATCTCTGCCTTTCTGCATGCTCCCAAACCACTCACGAGCGCGCACTGGATTTTATTTTTTTTACAAGTCGTTACAAGCGAGCTAACGATTTCCTCTCCACTATCAAGCCGTAACAGAACCGCTCCGCTATCGATCTTCTTGTATTCCATGAAAAAACCCAACTTTCCTGAATCTAGACGAGATCCTCAGCCACGAAAAGCCTCTCGCAGTAGTGGCAGCGGTAATTCTCCTTGTCCTTCTTGAACTGCGTCTTCCCGCTATCCAGCGATATGCAGTTCGGGTTCGGGCATCGTCCTATACCGCTCACCTCTTTTGGCAGTTCGATCACGAATTTCTTCTCTATCTCGCCGTTCTTGATGATATTGACCGAAGCCCCCGGTGAAACAAGCGCAAGGAGGTTGGCCGCATCCTGCGATACGACTTTCCCTTCTATCTTCACGATGTCCTTCATGCCCATCTTCTTGCTGGGGACGTTAAGCACGATGGCGACCCTGTGCGGGTAGGCTTCCCCGATCCCGAGCAGTCTCATTATCTTCGCCGATTTTCCCGGCTTTATATGATCCACTACCGTTCCCATCTCAATCTTGTCGACCTGCATGCATATCACCTGAGAGCGTACTCCAATATCGCCTGCCTGACCGGCACCCCGTTGTGCGCCTGCTCGAAATATTTCGCCTGCTTCATGTCATCGATTGACGACTCTATCTCGTTTATCTTCGGCAGCGGATGGAGGATGACCAAATCATCTTTCGCATCCTTCAAATCAGCCTTCTTTATCATGAATTTCTCCGTGACCATCTTCGCCTCATACGGGTCGGCGAACCTCTCCTGCTGTATCCTGCACACATACAGGACATCCGCGCTCGAGTATTGCGGCTCGCTCTTGAGGGATACCTTGAAATCGAAGCGCTCCTTGAGCTCTTTAAGGTAGGCCGGATCCATCTCAAGCCCTTTCGGTGAGACCAAGGTCACTTCAGCGCCGAACATGCCGAGCGCATATACCAGCGAGCGCATGGTCCGTGCGTGCTTCAGGTCGCCGAGGAGCGTCACATTGAGCCCCTTTATCCTGCCCTTGCTTTTCTTTATGGAATAGAGGTCTATCAGCGTCTGGGTCGGATGCTGGTTCGCTCCGTCGCCCCCGTTTATGACCGGTTTGTCAATCGAATCCGCGGCAAGCCTTGCAGAGCCTTCTTTGGGATGCCTGACAACGACCGCATCAGCGTAGCCAGCGACCGTCCGAATCGTATCAACGAAGCTCTCTCCTTTTTTCAATGAGCTTGTCTCTGGAAGGAAATCGATGTATTCCATCCCGGAGTGCAGGGCAGCCGACTGGAACGACAATTTCGTCCTTGTCGATGGCTCGAAGAACAATGTCGCGAGGACTTTCCCTTTCAATGCGTTCCCGCTTCCTTTAGCTGCGATTTCGCCAGCCCTATCCAAAATCTTCTCGATATCCGTCTTTTCAATATCCCTGATGGATAATACGTCCATAGAATCCGCCTCGTTTTCGCAATTCTATGCATGGAAACAAATAAAACTGTGCGGAAAAGGCGATGTGGTGCAAGGTCCGCGCGTCCTGCACCTGCAATCTATATAATACCTCCCGGCTCTTTTCCCTCCATGCTCATTGTTTTCGAAGGGATCGACGGATGCGGGAAGGAGACCCAGATAAAGCTCCTCACGGAGAAGCTCGGATGCACGGTCTTCAAATATCCGACCAAGGGAAACCAGGTCATCAATGATTATCTCGCGAAAAAGATATCCCCTGACCCCAAGGCGCTATTCCTCACGTTCCTGTCAGATATCGCGGAGGACCAAAAAAATGTGAAAAAGGCGCTCGATTCGGGAAAAACCGTCATTCTCGATCGCTACGTATTCTCGACAATTGCGTACGAGATCGACGGAATCGATTATGCGAGGGGAAAGCGGATCGTGGAATCAATAGAGTTTCAGAAACCCGACCTTGTGATACTGCTCGATATAGATTCCAAAACATCCCAGGAGCGCAAGAGGAAGCAGAAGGAGCTCGACAGATACGAGGAAGACCCACAATACCTGGATAAGGTGAGGGCGAACTTCATCAGGCTCTTTTCTGATAGATTTTTAACCCCGAATTGGCAAAGAATCGATGCGACGAGAAGCGTGGACGACGTGCACAAGGATATTATGCGCGTCATGAAACGATAGACGCTCGTCGATCCCAGCTCCGTTCGTCTAGACCGGTCAAGGATTATGGACTTTCAAGGCCCTTAATAAATTCGGCCGAAGTACTCCATCGACCTGGGTTCAAATCCCAGACGGAGCATCTTATTTTTGTTATTTATTGTGTTAAAATGCGATTAATTATAAACCCTATCTGCCATCATATCCTTGATCATTCATGGCTAAACGTCTGAGAAAAGGGGCACACAGTCCGAAGGAAACTTCCTCGAGTGTGACTCTTAGGGATCTTAAAATGGCCGAGGAATCATTCAAAAAGATAATCCAGCGAATAAACCTAAAGGAAAAAATCCCCCCCGACATCCCCACGGAATCATCAGAAGCCCAATCAACGGAAAACAATCCGACAGAGATTCAGAAAAAGCCTCCGCTTGGGCAGAAAGCGCTCCGTAAACTTCTATCGCAGAAAAAGATAGACGTCGTTGCCGATGACATCGCATTGCATCCTGACAACCTGTCATTTGTCTGCGGGCTTCTCCAGGAAAAACCATCCATCGCCTTGAACGCCGCAAAGGCCATCTATGAGGCGGGAAATAGCGGAGCAGACCTCTCTGGCATAGTGCGCCGATTATTCGAAGCCGATTGCGCCTGGGCAGTATCGCAATCGATAAGTGATGATTCGAGAGGGGCTATCATCTCTTTAATCAAAGGCGCCCTTGAAAGATATGCGAGGGTATCCCCTGTGATACCCGAGATATCGGAATTCCTGTCATGCGATGACCCTGCCATGAAATATACTGCATTGTGCGTACTAGCAGAACTTTTTGGGCACCACTCCCCAACCTATTTCTTCCTTCTCCCAAAAATCGAAGAGCGCCTGGAAGATCCTCATCCTAAGGTCAGATGGGTCAGCGGGAATTGCCTTTGCCACCATCATCTCAATGAAGAGGATTTGGAAAACCTGACACGCCTCCTCACACACAAGGATTCTGGTGTACGGAGCGGCGCCTTTAGCGCTCTATTGGGCCGGTTTTTTGATGTGCAATACGATCCCCTCATGCAAACACTCCTTTTTTCCCTTGGCGATGAAACCAAGGATGTCCGGTCAGACGCCCTGGAAATTCTGTCAAGCTTTCCAAGTATTAAAGGCGAAGGAGCCACCAAAAAGATAATCGAAGAGCTATTCAAATTCATGAATTCCAAAAAGTTCCTTGAGCAAGCTGAACAGAATTCGCCTTTCTTCGTCCGAGCCGTAAAATCCATGGCGACCCTCAGCGACCGTTTGCAATCCGGAGATCCTAGCGAGATTTAATTCCCTTGCCCTTCTTTATCTGTTGCATTGGTGTTTGGATGAAAAGGATATCTCTGCTGCTGGCGCTCCTGATTTTTCTCCCCTTCTCATTCGCCCAGCTAAACCTCACAGTCACGCGCGCTCTCAACCTGGAGATGAATACAACTTGCCCAGGGAACGTCCTTCACGTCTATGCAATCGCATCCGATGGCACCCCTGTCCCTGATGCCGAACTCCGTCTCGTCCTCTATGAACCTTACCTGGGCCTTCGCGCATTGCAGCACACAGACCAGACAGGGTACGCATCATTCGAGCTGAAAGCGACCGGCTACTACCAGATATACGTCCGTGTGGAGAACGACACCTACAACCATCCGAATTATTTCGATTTCAATTACACAGCGATGTGCCCTCCTCCTCCGCCGAAAAAGCTCAGCGTCGAAATCTCGAAAAACTGCGCGAGCGGTGTATTGGTCCTGAATATATCATCAGGGAGCGGCCCCGAGAGCAATGTCCTTGTCACAAGCCCACAATGGTCGTCGCTATCGGGCAGCGATGGCAGCGCCGTGATACCGTTCCAGCAAGGCTACGTGCTCTTGCATCTGGAGAAGGTAGGATACACAGGAATCAACATCTCGGAGAGGATTTTATGCTCCGGATGCCTCGCGGATTTCGATTGCGCGGATGATGAACAGTGCGATAATTCGAGTTCTAACTGCGTTCCCGTGAATGCCGCTGGCCCCTGCGGGTTCTTCTTTGACCATGCCTGGTACCCCTACCAATGCTGCGGGGATTCTGATTGCGGAAATGGAAGTGGGTTGGCTTGCTTAAACAACAGTTGCGTAACGATTCCACCGACCCCTCAAATAACAAACAATCAAACGAACGGCTCTATACAAAACGGCTCGATTCAAAACGGAACGAATGCGAGCGCGGGAAATGCAAACAACACGAATGCGAGCGGAACGAACGCGAATGGGGTGGGTGCGAATATAACGAACGCGAATGGAACCAATGCGAGCGCGGGGAATGCATATAACGCGAATGAGAGCAGCGCAGGATCCACTGGCGCAGGAGGAAGTATTTGCAGCTCATCTGCCGTCTTGTTCGCAATCACCGCAGCCTTTTCATCTTTTATCATATTTTTACATAAAAAATAACCTTTTTAAACAGTTCCGCGCCTAATATAGTCATGGCAAAGCCCCTCATAATCTCGCTGGAATACAACCACGACTGCTTCTGCTCTGATGTCCCTGAAAGGTATCAGGACACCTCGATACGTTATATAGCAGAATTGGGCATGACTGGCAAATCCATCTCGCACCTGTTCAACATCCGGGGCGACCAGGTGAACAAATTCCTCGACGCCATCCGAACCCATAAAATCACGAATAAAGTGGATGTCATCAGGAAGACCAAGGATTTCGCAGAGATCGTGGCCGTTTCGCGCGAGGATGTCTCGACCCGCCATGCCATGAACCGCTCTGGGTGCGCCTTTATCTCAAACCCCATCTACGATTCCGGAATCGAGAAGGCGCACATGTTCGCCCCATCGTTCGAGGCGTTCAAGGTCTTCCTGGATTCGCTCAAGAACAGCTACAATGTAAAAGTCACATCGAAACGCTATCTTGGCGAGGATGAAGGCTTCGACTCAGAGAGCCTGATGAGGAGCGGATATCTCGAACTCTTCACGGCAGCAGGCAGGCTTACACATAAGCAGGCCGAGGTCCTCAGGCTCGCAAGCGACATGGGCTACTATGAGATGCCTAAACAGGCGAGATTGGCGAAAATCGCAGAGAAGATGGGCACAAGCGAAGCAGCGGCGGGCGAACTCCTCAGGAAAGCAGAGAAAAAGCTCCTTCCGACATTATCGAGGATAGTCCAGCTCCGGAGCTAGATTAAGATATTTTCTTTAACCTACTTGCGCACACAAGCACCAGACTAATAGCGGACATAAGACACGTTTTATCTTATGTCAACACAATTAACCCAGATACGGAATAATCGGCAGAAGAACCTTGTTTTCCCTGAAGTCCCGGTCGTTTTCAAGGGACGGTTCCCTTCTGGATATGTGAATGATTGCAAGGGCTGGAACTTCACAAAAGATGAGCGCGAACAAGCCAAAAAATCCGGTAGCCTGCTCACGATGGATCTCGACATGTACGGGGAGCCCAGCTGCGAATTGCACTGCCCCCATTGCTTCAATAAAGTATCAGGAATGATAGAGAATCTAGACCAATTGATGGGTGAAGACCAGATAAAGCGCCTTGTCCTGGATGCAAAAAGCATCGGCCTCCGCTCGATAAAGATAATCGGCCCTGGGGAGCCGCTCGATTCCATCGATATCCTGGTGTTCCTGGAATTCCTCAGGATTAACGATATAACGCCCCTCATTTTCACGAAAGGCCATGTCTTCGGGGATGATACGCATTCGCTTGGGGTCCACGGCATGGACTCGGCTGAGTTCATCAAAAGGGTAGACGACCTTGGGGTCTCGATACTCTTCGGAGCCAATTCATTCGACCCCTTTACCCAAGGAGAGATAGTCGGGGCCGATTGGTACCCGGGGAAACGGAACCTGGCGCTCGAGCGGCTTGCGGAAGCCGGGTTCAACAAATATGTCCCGAATCAACCCACCCGTCTATCTTTGATCGCGAATCCGATACTGCCCAATAACGTAGACGAGATATTCCAGATATACGCCTGGGCCCAGGAACGGAACATCTACATCATATCCTCCCCAACGATGGTTTCCGGCGATAACGCGGATCCTAGGATCCATAAGGCCATGACCCCGGATGAAGGGACGCTTTTCGATTTGTACATGAAAATCAACATGTGGGCGGTCGAGCGCGGCGTTTTCAATCCAGGCAACAGCGAGATTTCCGATGAGCATAAAGCCGGCATCGTCAGCCCCTATATCGGTTCCAGGCATTGCCAGCAGGTCCCTTTCGGTTTGTTCGTAAGAAGGGACGGCGTCGTCCTCAGATGCCCTGGGGACAGCACAAGCATCCAAGGGAACGCGAAAACCACGAGCATAATCGAGATATGGGAAAAGAGCGAGAACAGGAATCGATTCCAGAGTGAATTCCCCTATGGGTGCCCGCCGAAGGAAGGCAAGACGATTCCGTTCGGATTCCTCGCACAGGTAGCCGAAGAGATAAAAAAACGGCTTATCCTGAAGCCCGGACCAGAAGAGAAATGAAAAATTCATTCATTGTTTTTTCGCTTCCCTTTGCGCTGCTTCGACCTTCGTGCGCCTCAATTGCATCACAGCCAGCCCAATGAGAACCGCGCCTTCCACTATGTCATAATCGCTGAGATGGTAGATTAGACTGCTGAACGCAAATAAGACGAGTCCGAAGACGACTGATTCCATTGCCCAATATGCGAGCTTCCCTAGCGGACCCTCGGTTATCATCGAATCAGGGAATCCGAATCTCTTTGTTTCTGATTCCATCCCTACATCACTGCCATATGAACAATAGCGGGCTTCAGTTTGAAAGCCGAGCTTTCAAATCAGCCCATTTTCCACGAGCCAATATCCAGATACCGCCCTGCATACTACAGGAAAGTGGGCTTCCCGGTTTGCCCTGTTCATGAATGCAAGGAGCCTAAGCCCCGACACTCGACCCTGTTACTCACAAGCACGGCTCAAGACGCTTATGGCTGCTCCTTTCGGCCTGACCAGGTTCACGCATTGTACCGCCACATGAGGCAGGGCGTCAACGCTCGAGACAAAGGGCATGCATGCACGGCAGAACGCCCCGGGCATTCGAGTCGCCTAAGGGGATTTGCGATGCCGGGACCCCTGGCCCCGCTCTAGCCCGTATAATATGATATTACGACGGTTTTTAAACGGGTTTTCTATGGAGTTTTCGACCCCCCTACCGAATTGGGATTCTTGACCTCTATCCGATGCTGTTATCGACAACGACGTTCTCTCCATCCAGATAGATGTTCCTCACCCTCATCTTCCCCTCATAAAGATACTTGTACACAGCAGCTGCCTTGTCGACGCAGGGGTATTCTTCCTTCACGAATGTGTTCACCATCTGCCCGAAACCGAGATTCTCCAATTCCCGCATGAGGGTAGCTGCCAAGAACGAGCAGAACGGCGAGCCGTTGGGGTTTGTTATCGTCACTGCGGTTGTGGATATCTGGGGCCTGGAGCTGAAAGTATCCACGATAGGTGCAGGGACGATCAAAGCCCTTTTTCCAGAATCATCCTTCTCGATCTCTTCCGAATGCTTTACGTGGCCTCTGTTCAGCCGCTTCGTGGCGAGGTTCTGCGCGAAGCTTTCGAATACAACAATAAGTCCCGCGCCATTATTCCTTATGAGTCTCCTAAGCTCTTTCCATTCGGACTCTTCCTTCTTCCGGGGTTTTGCGAAATCGCGGGTGAAAAAATAAACCGGGTTCTCCCGTATTCCGGCTTCCGTTAGAAGGGCAGCTATCTCCTCCGGGAGCCGATAATCCTTCTTGAACCCCCTCGCTTCCTCCAAATCAGAGAAAGTCCCCGGCACCAGATCGTTCGGCACCATCACGAGCGCAGGCGGATCCACTCCGAGAGAGACGCATCTCGCATGGACCCTTGCGCATAGTTCGATAGTGAGAAGCATCTTCTCGCCAAGCAACCTCGGATCATCAGGCTCTGTGTTCGGGCCCTCTTTCACCACGTAATTCGCTGTGAGCATGGCTGTCCTTGCGCCTTTGCAGCTTTGGACGATGCTCTCGAGCAAGGCTGCCTCATCCGGGAAACCTTTCGGTTTGAACGTCGCGTTCCGGACCGTCACAAGAGCCGGCGTTTTCGCTAGGGTTGTCATTCTAAGGCACCTACTAATTACACTATAATATAATAATTGACACTTATTATAAAGATTCCTTTTATCAGAAACTCAGAAAGCGTATCTCACCCTCTTCTCTATCCCCTTCACCCGTTCGAGGACGCTCGAGGATTTCTCGTATTTTTTATAACCAGCGACGAACGAATCGCTCGCGCTTATTTTGTTTTTTCCCGAGCCGCTTTCTTTACCTTTGAGTGCCCTCAGCATCGTGAAAACGTCTGTCGCCTTGTCCTCGATATCGTTCGAGACGAAACCCAAACCGAAATCAATGATGAAAATAATTCCGTTTCCGCTCTCGATTAGATTCGCGGGCGTATAATCGCCATGGATGATGTCGTTTTTGTGCAGTTTTGCGAGAATCGAGCCGGCTTCATGAGCCTGCACCGAATCCATCTCTGGCCTGGCTCCATCGATAAGCGTCATCACAATCGAGAACTCATCGACTTCCAGGACAGTCGGACAAGAAACGCCTGCAAGTTTCGCCCGATTCAGCAATCTCGCCTCGCTTCGCGTCCTGTTCCTTCGGAGCATCGAGTCGAGTGCGCCCACGCGGTATTTCTTAGCTATCCTGCTTTTCCTTACAGCAGGCAGCCCTATCACAGAACAGCGCTCGACAACCGCTTCAGCCCCTCTCATATCATCACCCGAACGCCATTTTCGAGAGCACGATGGCGATGATGAGCAGGATGACCCACATTATCAGGTATGGGATGCCTATCAGCCCGAATATCAATCCTGTACCTATCAAAGCCATGAGGAACAGCGCCCAATACGGTTTGCTCCAGTCGAAGACCTTGCTCCCGTCCAGGGGAAATGCCGGAATCATGTTGAAGAGGCCGAGTACAAGATTTATCGCTGCCCCGAAGCGCCAGACATATATCGCGCCTCCGCTGATGCCGAAGCCTTCCATAGGAACGCCGTTGAAGAACGAGAGGTAAATCTTGATCGGGGCTACAGCCTCCAACCCCATGAACACGAGGACTATCAACAAGTTAACAATCGGCCCGGCAAGCGATATGATGCCGTTCTCCCTTTTCTTGATCTTATCAGCGAAGATATACACGGCTCCAGGCGCAGCAAAAAGCACCCCGAAGAATACAGCTGTGAATAGCATGAACAGGAGCCCCTTGGTCCACATCACGAACCTTGCTTTCGCCCCGTAATATATGGCCGCGAGCTTGTGGCCCATCTCGTGCAGGACGAACCCGGTCCCTACAGACACGATGGAGACGACGGTCAGGACGAAGAACTCGCCCCTATGCGATGATGTGAATAGTTTGAGCAGAGTCCCATCATAGATGCTCGCTCCGCTGAATATGAGCGCGAAGGCGAAGGATATCGCCAGGACGCTTATCCCGATCTGGAACACTTCATCTGCGGATAAATCAATCCCTTCCAATCATCACACCTGGTAATGCTGTATCGATAGCATTTTGCATGAATCGCGCTTATAAACGGCTCGCAGACGGATATCCCGGATTTCGCCTAGCGGTACATGGTCGCAGCGCTCGTCTTGAACTTGTTAAGGCTCTCTATATGCTCCTTCTTGATGCTTGGCACCACCAGCTTGAAAGAAGCTTCGAAATGCTTCGCCAACACCTTCTTCGCCCCTTCCCGGATGGCCCACATCCCGGCTTCCCGCACGAGATTGTCTATGTCCGCTCCTGTGAAGCCTTCGGTCGCAGTAGATAGCTCCTTCAAATCCACGCTTTTATCCAGCGGCATCTTCGCTACGCATATCTGGAATATCTTGAGCCTTGCCTTCTCATCCGGAGCCGTGACCTCTATTATCCTGTCGAACCTTCCAGGCCTCATGAGCGCAGGATCCAGTATATCCGGCCTATTCGAAGCTGCTATTACCACGACATTCTTCAGGCTCTGGAGACCGTCCATCTCTGTTAGCAATGTATCTACGACGCGCTCAGTGACAAGCGTGCCTGCCTCGCTGCTCCCGCTTCTCCTGGGGGCTATCGCATCGATCTCGTCGATGAACAATATGCAAGGGGCGGACATCCTGGCTTTCTTGAAAAGCTCCCGGACTGATTTTTCTGATTCACCCACGTATTTCGTCAAAACCTGCGCACCGCTGATGGATATGAAATTGGCCTCGCTTTCATTGGCGACGGCTTTTGCCAGCAATGTCTTGCCTGTCCCAGGAGGACCATATAGCAATATGCCCTTTATCGGGCGGATCCCCATCTTCTCGAATATCTCAGGCTTCTTCAGGGGCAATTCCACAGCCTCCTGTATCTGCCTTTTCGTCTCTTCCATCCCGCCGATATCCTCCCATCGCACGACCGGGCGCTCGACATACACTTCACGGAGCGCGGATGGCTGTATCTCGTGCATGGCATTGAAGAAATCATCCCTGTTCACGATTATCTTGTCAAGGATTTCTGGGGACAACGTCTCCTCCTCTATGTTTATCATGGGCAAAATCCGTCTGAGTGCCTTCAGCGCGCCTTCTTTTGTCAGCAAAGACAGGTCAGCACCGGTATAGCCATGGGTTATCCCTGCTATCTCTTCTACATTGACATCCGGCGCCAAAGGCATGTTCCTGACATGGATGGTGAGAATCTCCTTCCTGCCCAGTTTATCCGGTACGCCTATCTCGATTTCGCGGTCGAACCTTCCGGGCCGACGGAGAGCCGGGTCGATGGAATCCGGGCGGTTCGTCGCTCCAATCACTATCACTTCGCCCCGCGCCTTCAGGCCATCCATGACGGTTAAAAGCTGCGAGACAAGGCGTTTTTCCACTTCGCCCATGACCTCCTCGCGTTTCGGGGCGATGGCATCTATCTCGTCTATGAATATTATCGAGGGGGCGTTCTCCTGGGCTTCGGTGAAAAGCTTCCTCAGCCTTTCTTCGCTCTCGCCCACGAATTTGCTTATTATCTCCGGGCCCCCGACGTAGTAGAAGTTCGCGTCGCTCTCGTTCGCGACCGCTTTGGCAAGGAGCGTCTTGCCTGTCCCTGGCGCGCCATAGAGCAAAATCCCCTTGGGAGGGTCGATGCCGAGGCGCTCGAAAATCTCAGGGTGGCGGAGTGGAAGCTCTATCATCTCGCGGACCTTCTGGATGACATCGCGCAAGCCTCCTACATCATCATAAGTGGTATTCGGTACGTTCGCGATCTCTTTCACCGGCTCCTTCTGTATCTTGACCTCGGTATCTTCAGAGATGATGACCGGCCCCTGGGGAAAGACCTGCGAAACGAGCAAAGGTATCGATGTGCCGAAGATGCCGACCTGTATTACATTGCCTTTGAGGAACGGCTTCCCTACCAGGCGCTTCTTGATGACCTGGTCGACAAGCGCATATCTCATCGGCTCCTGCGGTGCCAGGATTATCTTCTTGGCAGTCTTCACCTGGATGGCCTCTATCTTCACCTTCTCGCCCAGGCCTACACCGACGTTCTGCCTGAGGCTGCCGTCCATCCTTATCATGTCCAGGCCTTCATCATCCTGGTGGGCCTGCCAGACTATGGCGAGCGCTGCCTTCTTACCCATAAGCTTGACTATATCCCCGGTGGACACAGCGAGCTCGGATTTCGCTTTGGAATCTATCCTGATGATGTATCTCCCTATGTCGTTCTGGAAAGCCTCAGCCACCTTCAAAGAGATCGATGCCATGCGAAATACCCCCGATACTAATCTGGACCGCTAAATATCCGAGCTCGACTATCCCGAACTCGAATTTATTCGATTATTATACGACTATGATACGGCCTTCTTTCTCCTCAATCCTAAGCGCGAGACGGCTATTTAATATTTCGCCTTTCTTCAGGGCGATAACCGTCCCGAGCGTGATGTCTGGCGCGATGGAAACCCCCATCAGCTTCAGCGCGTTCTTCCGGTCCAGGAGAGCCTCTTTCTCCCTGCCAATTATGCGCATCACCATCATATCGCCCTCGCTGTTCTTACCCCCCTCATCTTTTCCTCCCGTTCTCTTCGCTTCCACACATCCTATCGATTCGACTTCCCCGAGGAGCATCGCGCTCTTCCTCCTGGATAGACACCTTGAATCAGGGCCTATCTCTATGGTGCCTTTGTGGACATCAGCATTCTCGATTATGGCCTCATCCCCGGCTTTCAGCCTCTCGCCGCGCTCCGGCATCTCGAAGATAATGCACCTGCGCTCGCTTTTCCCATCAGATAAAAAGAACGAGAAGCCCCGCCGTGTCCTTCCATTGCTTACGAACGAGTCGTGGCCTTCTATCCTGCCGATTACTCCGGCGACATGCACTGATGTCCCGTCTTCAAGCGCTTCCAGGTCGCTGAATCCGGCCTTCTTGACTATATCCAGCTTTCCGCTGTAACCCAGGTGAATTTCCCCTCCACGTTCATACGCCCCTTTGACTAAGATATGGTCCCGAGCCCGCAATCCTTTCGAGAGCGCGATGTCGTCGTTCCAGAGGATGAGAGGTTTAGTCGTCAATCCGTCTCCTTTGCTTTCGTCCACTTTGCCTTCGTCCCCCAAATCCTTTATCTCGACTACCCTGGAGCGTTTCCCTGATGAATATTCTGCTATCGGCCAGATTTTCTTCACTTGCGCTTGGAATCCGAAGCGTTTGGCCCCGTCCGGGATATCCGCAAGCGTCGGGTACTCCTTCTCTTCCTCCTTCAGCAGGCCATTATCCTTCGCAATGAGACGCATCGCAGCTTCCCGTGTAAGAAGGCCAAAGAACGACTTCACTTTCGCTTCTATCTGGCGCTCTAGCTCGTCTTTGGGGATTGTTTTGAGAAGCAGTTCCTCGATCTCCATGCTGGTATTCAGCGCGTTGAACAATTTAAAACAGTTCATGCGAAACCTATTCATATGCATAAGATGACGAACCTGGAATACTCCTTCATCATCAAGGAGCTAACCCCATTGCTTATTGGCAAGCACCTACGCCGAATCAGGAAGCTGGACGAGGGGATCTACAGGTTCAAGATAGGCGAACACGAGGTCCTTTGCCAGAGCGGGGTCCGGATACACATAACACGGCGTATCGAAGCGTCGGAACAAATAGACAAGTTCGCGGATAAAGCAGGTAAGGAGCTGGACAATGCCCGTCTTCTTGGGATAAAACAGATAAACTCAGACCGCATCGTCTCGTTCGATTTCGACAAAGGAAGCCTGATTTTCGAGATGTTCGGGGAAGGGAATGCAATCCTCGTCCATGACGGGAAGATAATATGCGCCCAGCGATATGAGGAATGGTCTGACAGGAAGATCAAGGTCGGTGAGGAATACAAGCCCCCGAAACCATCGGTCGCGGAATTCAGCGGCATCAAAGAGCTCGTGCAGAGCGAGAAATACGTCATCGTCCTGCTCATGAAACTCCCGTTTGGGAAGGAATATTGCCTGGAAGCGCTGATGCGCGCCGGGATAGAAGAGAAAACCCCTGGAAACAAACTCACAGCCCAGCAAGTCACGAAACTCGAAAAAGAGATCAAATCCATCGTCGCGGACGCAAAACCAACACTCTTTTACGATAAAAAAACTAGTACGGGCGTCTCGAAAATCAATGATTTCTCGCTCGCTAAATTATCGATTTATCGCGCGCTCGAAGCCCGCGAAGTCCAGACATTATCCGAAGCTGCTGACGAATACTACTCATCCTACGAGAAACCAAATCCGCAACGCGAGAAGGTTTTGAAACGCATCGAGAAGCAGGAAGAGCGCAAGAAAGAGTTGGTTGAGGAAGAGAAGTCCTACAAAGAAAAAGGCGATTTCATCTACAGCCATTACCAGGAGGTCGAAGCCGCGCTCAATCTCGCGAAAGAAGGTAAATTCGAGGAATTAGAGAAGAAAAAGAAAGCGAAAGTGGATAAGAAAGAGAAAAGCATCGAACTTGAGATAGGGGAATGAACGAATTATCATCCCCGTTCCCCGGACTTCCTCAATACGACGAATCCTTGGTTATCAGGAATTCCTTGAGCAAAGTCGAGGCTCTTTTCGGCTTGTCCACGATAATCGAAAGCGCGGTCATATTATTGTCTTTCGACAGCGTGTGCACATTCTTAATGGCGATCCCTTCTTTCGAGAGCAGGGTCGTTATCTTGTTCAGCTGCCCAGGCTCATCCGGCAATTTTATCACGACCGCGTTCATCTCCTCGACAGTGTAGCCGGCCTCCATCAGGACGACCTTGCCCTTATCGGCATCCGATAGGCATGTCGAGATGATCGCTTTCCCAGCAACCACGTCGACAGTGATGGATTCGATGTTGATCCTGGCCTTGCTGAGTATGTAAGACATGTCCGCCAGCAATCCCACCTTATCGTCCGCTATGATAGTCACGCACTTCATCATCCCACCTTTTGCCAAAAGTTCAAAATTCAATTACTATATGCGATAAATCTGGATATATGGAATCCCTTTTATATACATGACGTCGTCGCGCCCGGCGAGGCCGAGCTCGACCGCTGATTTGACCGCCCTCTTCCCAACGAGGTTCGCCGAGCCGAACGCTTTCAACGCTGATTTCACGCTTGCGTCGCTAGCCTTCTCGCCCACGTAGAACCCGCGGTACCTGTCGAGATCAAGGTAGCCTTTCTTGTCCTCGAACACCTTCCCTATCAGATCCGCATCGCATGCGGCGACGATATTGCCCCGGGCGTTTTCATGGACCTTGAGATACATATGAAGACCTTCCGAATGTTTTTCTCCTACCGACATTATCAAACCTCTTCACCTGCAATCTTCATATATTTTTGTACCGCAATCCTTTCTTATGCGGATCCCTGTTTTCCTGGCGCTTCTGGCGTTCATCTCAATGTTTTGCATTTTCGGGTGCCTCGAGTTCCAGAAGGTTGGGAGCACGGCAGGGAATGCGACGATATCAAGCCCGAATAATATTTCCGAAAATTTCTCCTCGATCCCGCTCGCTTCAGGAAACATTACTTCAGTGGCCAACAATACGAGCGAAAACGCAACAAGCGCGAACGCATCCCAGAATAGTGGAAACGCATCGAACGCGAGCGCATCACAAAATGGTGAGAACGAAACGAACGCGAACGAAAACGCATCGAATACAAACGCCCCTCAAACGAGCGAGAATATCAGCGGCATTTTTTTCGGGAACAATGAATTCGTCCTTGTCCTGGACGATGTCTCGGTCGCAGGGAATTCAGTTTCCTCCTGCGGCATCTTCAGCATCCGTTATTCTGAGAACGCATCGATAGTCCCTGGTTCTAATTTTCTAGGCTGCCCGCCTGACTCCCATTACTGGAGAAGCCCTGAAAATGAGACCTTCCGGATACGGGTGGAAAAAGTGGCAGCAGGCTACACGAAAGAAAGCAGATGGGCGCAGGTATCGATATTCGGATAAAAAATAAAAAAGGCGCCTCCTTAGCCGCTATTCATATCATACCCGCCGCAGAGTTTATCACGAGCATCACAAACATGCTAGCGACCACGAAGAAGAACAGCAGGTCCGCAACCTTCATAAGACCGAAGATATCGGAAATCGATTTCTTCGTATCCGAAAGCGACCTCTCCTGATCCGATACGCTCTGCCTTATCCCAGAGATGCTGTCCTTGAGCTGGGCGATATTGCCCTTGTGCTCATCGAAAGTCGTGGTCGTGTTCTCAAGTTTCGCAGCCGAATCCTTGAGGGATGTGCCCGCGCTCTGGATGGTGCCGGTCGAAATGGCAGAACCTACCCCGGGTATCGCCGATATCGCGCTTCCGAGGGAATAAATCGAATCGCCGACAGAATTGAGCCCGGAAGCGACCGGGCCGAGCGATTGCGAAAACTCATCTATCGTCTTGTTCGCAGTATCCAGCTCCGCGGATGCGATCCCAAGGGTACTATCGAGCGACGATATATCTCCTTGGATGTTATCGATATTCGTGATGACTGTAGCTTGGGTCTTGTCCAGCGCATCATAGATGAGGAAAGTGAAAATGAGCAAAATAAGGGACCCGAAAAGCGCTATCAGGATGGATACGCCATAGAGGATCTTCTTCCAGCCTTTCAATCCACGCAACGCTCCGCCCCTGCGGGATCCGCCCACATCGCTCTCATTTTCCTCCGTCCCCTTCTTCTCCTCAGCGCTTTTTGCCATGCCATTCTCTTCGGGCGCTAATATTATAATTTATTCCACGAACACTTCGACTCCGCTCTTCTTCTCCTCGACATTTATCGTGAAGTACGCGAGGAAGGCCGAGAAAATCAGTATGATGCTGGCATCGATGAACACCGTGTGGTAAGCAAGGATGTTCGCTTTCAGGATTATCAGGCCGACATACTGCTGTATCACGACCGGGTTGACCGAATTCAAGACGCTGTTATGCGAGAGCGCGATCACCGAGCTTTCCGTCGCGTTGTTCAAAATCGTGGCGAATATGGCTATGCCGAAAGCCCCGGATATGTTACGGGCAAGCGCCAGGACGGATGATGCCATGCCTATCTCCTCGACAGGGACAGCTGAAGCTATTATGGTCGTCCTCTGCGACATGCCGAAACCCATGCCGAATGCCATGATGGAGATGGGGATGATGATATCGATCGGTCCTGAGCGCGGATCCAGCCCTAAGAACAGGAGGAGCCCGAGCCCAGCGATAAGGGTGCTTGCGAATATGACGATGTTCGGTTTCACCCTTCCGACAAGCGATGCGCCTATAGGGGAGGCGACCACCATGGCAGCGGCCATCGGTATGAAGAGCAACCCGGTCTGCGTGGCGTCATAGCCCAGGAACATCTGGACGAAGACCGGTATGAGGAAAATGCCCCCTATCATGCCCATGAAGACCGTGAAGTTGTTGATGAGCGCGCTGTTGAAGGCTTCTATCCTGAAGAACTTGAAATCCACTATGGGTTCAGGATGATCCTTGTCGATGAGATAGAATATGTACCCGAATACCAGCATCGCAGCGTAGCACGCCATGGACGGTAACGACAGCCATCCCCAGCTCAATCCCTGGTCCAGGACCAGTACCAGCGCAGAGAGCGTGATTCCCAAAGTGATCGCCCCCCAGATGTCGAACTTCGTATTCTTTTTCTCGGATACAGATTCCCTGACGAATATCGACGCCATCGCCAGGCCGATGATGCCGACCGGCAGGTTGACCAGGAATACCGAGCGCCAGCCGAAGGTGTCGATGAGAGGCCCGCCTATCAAAGGCCCGAAGACCGCTGAAGCAGCGAACGCGCTCGACCATATCCCGAGGGCCTGCGCCCTTTCTTTGGCTCCCCTGAACGTCACGGCGATTATCGCCATGGCTGTCGGATAATCGGCTGAACCGGCTATCGCCTGGATGATGCGGAACACTATCATGGAGCGCAGGTCCCATGCCAGGCCGGCAAGGACAGAGCCGAAGATGAAAAGCATGAACCCCCAGATATAGACCTTCTTCCTCCCGATGGTGTCCCCAAGTTTGCCCCACACGGGCACGAAGATGGCATTGGCAAGGATGTAGGCGGTCGCTATCCATCCTGCCTCGGATACCGTGATTGAGAAATCGTTCATTATCTTAGGGAGAGCCAGGTTCACGATAGTCTGGTCGAGCCTCCCTAGGAATGTCCCTATTATCACTGTGAGGAGGATCATCCATTTCAGGTTGTCGTGCTTCTCTTCCATCCGGCATCAACAAGATATCCCGCTTTGTATTCATCTCACTTGTATATCCACATCTTGGCGGACATCCCGTTCTTCAGCTCAGGATATTTCTGGGTGTCGTAGAGGACCTTCACCTCGAAATCCCTCTCCTCCCTCTGGCTGGAGATGCTGAAGACGATATCGTTCTGCAGGGCGCTCTCCCCTATGGACTCCACAACGCCTTCGTACTGCTTCCCGGGGAAGGCATCTACCGTGAACATGACTGTCTGGCCTGGCTTGATGTCGGCAAGGCCTTTATCCTCCTGGATTTTGCCAACTACCCTCATCTGGCGCGGATCTATCATCTGGACAAGCGGATCAGTCGGGCCGCTCAAGCCCCCAGGCGTGTTTTTTATCGTTATTATAAGCCCCTGGGTCTTGGCTTCCACGAACTGGTCGCCGACCTGGGCCACCCTCTGGCCTTGGGACACCTGGTCCCCAGGTTCAACGTAGAATTTCTCGATTGTACCGTAATTCGCAGGCGAGAGCGTGATGATGGGCGCGCTTATCTGGGCCTTGTCAATGAATATCTTGCTCGATATATCCTGGAAGACTAAGAAACCCCCAAGGATTATCAGGATGAGCAGGGCAGCGACGGCTTCTACCAGCAACGGGTGCTGGCGTATACGGTCGACGATCGTCCTCTTCTCAGTGTGGTGGGTCGCAGCTTGTCCGGCTTTTGCAGCGCTATACTGCGCTCCCGCCTTCTGCATGCTCTCCCTCCCGCTTTGCTCCTTTGCCTGATTCGCAATGATCGGTTGGCTCATATCAATCCCTGCTCAGTTTCATGGCTATCCTGTTCACGTTCTCGAGCGATTCGCAGAATACCTTCCTCTCCCGGGGCTCGAGGCCGGCAATCTTCCTCTTTATGGATTCCTTCACGATTTTTCTCTTCTCGTCTATTGCCCGCCTCCCTTTCTGGGTTATCTCTATCATGACTAGGCGCCGATCGGTTTTCCCGGCCCCCCGTCTCACCTTGCCATCGCTCTCGAGCTTATCGATGATGGCCGTCATGTTCGGTTTCGAGCGTTGCAGCCTGCGTCCGAGTTCAGATATCGGGAGCTTCTCGTGGCTCAGGAACCAGAGCACCGGGTAATCCGGGTCTAGGGGCGGGGGCCTAGCCTTGCAGGATTTGCCCTTGTCCCTCATGATATGGAATATCTGTATCAGGGAGAAGAGGCTCTCGGCTATCCGTTCGGTATTGTCGTTGTCCATAAGCCTTACGCCTTCCTGGCACTAGCTGATCATTAAATTTATTAATAATATGAATAGTTAATATATTGAACCAATATTTAAATCTTTCTTCCAGGATCCAGCAGGGAAGTTCAATCCTTTATCCAGCTCAGGCTCAAATAAATCAGCGGCAGGAAAAAGAACACCATGGTGCTCCGCGTGAACCCTATCACCGCCAGCAAGACCCCTATCAGCGCGACCACGGGTAAAACAGCCAACCGGTTTTCCGTGCGCTTCTTCTCGACATCGCTGAAATCCGCTTCCAGCAGGCGGTCCCTGTGGCTGGCATACTTCCACTCCCAGATGAAGAGGATGCCTATCACCAGGACGTTCAGCTCGAAAATCAGCGCCGCCAGCGGAAAATCCGTGTATGTGTCGGACAGCTCGGTCGAAAATGGTATGAGCGCGACGAAAAGCAGGCCGAATATGCTCAGCCAGGTCATTGTGCGGTCGACATATCTTATCTTGTTGAAGAATAGGTGGTGGCTGAACCAGAAACTTGCGAGGACCAGGAACGCAGTGAAATATTGGATGAAATCCGGAGTGAGGTGCAGCAATAATGCCTGCACCGGCTGGTCAGGGAGCGGGACCGGAAGCTCTGAAGGGACCTCGATATTCAGGACAAGGAGGGTAAGGGCGAATGCGAATATGCCATCGGTGAGGGCCTCGAGGCGGTTCTTGTTCAGCAGGCTATATACAGGGGCGTCAGCATCTTTGACCATTGTATGACCAGCCTATTCACACTTGCCCAAGGATTAAATAATATTCGAAAATGCGGAAATCAGAAAAGAAAGCGAACTCGAAAAAGCGAAAAGAAAAAAATTAAAAACAAAAAGTGGAGATGCAAAATGCGGAAAGAGGGAAAATGAAAAAGCGATCTTAGAAAATCGAAAAAAATAAAAAAGAAGCGGGAAAGCGAACCAAATCCCTCTCTTCAGCTCCCGCAGGCGCCTGCATCCGCCGGCACATAGCTAAGAACGTACGTCCAGCCCGTGAGATCCGATCTCTTGAACGTACCGCTCCACATCTCCCCTTGGTACATGTAGTTCACAGTGCCGCTGTCGTTCCCCAGGACATACTCCGTTCCGCCATCCAGGGAGGTGTCCCCGGACATTATGCCCTCGGTCTTCTTGTCGAGGACGACCTGCCCGTCACGATCGAGGGCGATGAACTGCACGTCGGCAGGCACCCTGAGGGCCGAGCTCGTATCTGTGCTCAGGTTGTCGAGGAACATGCTCGCAGCCAGGATTCCCGTGACATTCGTGCCGGAGAATACGGGCACAGCGACCACGACGCCATTCTTCCCTGTCGACCTGCCCGTGATGGTCGTGCCGATGGATATCTCCCCATTGAGGGCTGATTGGAAATAGGGGCGGTCTGCCACATTTCCACTCGCGATGCCGCTTATCGTGTAATAGGTGCCGTTAGGCAATGCATACAAATACTCCCCTGCGGGGTGTTTCTGCATGGCTTGAATGAGCACGGATTCTATGGCGCTGATATTGCCGCTTTTCGCCTCAGGCCCGTTCGCCGTGGCATTCAGGGTCGCTTCGACATCCTGGAGCTCATAATCCACGATCTCCCCTGCCTGGACTATCTTCCAGTCGCTCTGCTCCATGAAGCACGGCGTATACGCTGTAGGCTTAACAGAGACATCCGGGTCAGAGAAATTATTCTTTATCGTATCCAAAGTCCCATCCGCTTTCATCGAATCGAGGGCATTCTGCCACTCTGTCACCATGCTTTGCGGGATGTCCCTGCTGAATGCGATATAAAGCTCGGATCTCTTGACGCTCAGGAGAGGCTGGAAATCCGCGGGGTCATATCCGCCGTCTTTCACGATCTCCTCGAAATTGACGCTGCTCCCGAGCCAAAGCTCGGCATCGCCAGCTTCCACCATGCCAGCGCAGGTCATATCGTTCGGAGCCAATACAAGATTCCCGAAACTGTTGTTCTCAAGGAACTGATCCCTCGCATCGTCTTTCACGACGCAGATGCCCCGCACTTTCTTGGCATCATCAAGGTTCGATACGTTCTCGACGCTCCCGTTCTTGGAATAGAACGTGTAATCATACGTTCCTATCGGCCCGACCCATTTGAACAGGTTCTCGCGCTCGGGCGTGCGCTCGGCCGAATACAATATCGAATGCTGCCCGTTGAGCACATGATCATAGCTCACAGACCAGTTCAGGAGCTCGATCCTGCCGCTCGTGTTCAGCCTTTTCATGATCTCTGTCACTATCTCGCTCGAGCTACCGGATACGCTGCCGTTCTTGTCGATGAAATTATACGGGGGGAAATTCTCCGTGTAGATATTCAGGCACGTTATCTCGAAGGGCCTGAGGCAAGTGCTCTGGGCTTCGCACCAGGTATATCCTGCCGAAGGTATGCATCCATGGGCATCCCGGTCAGACCCGGGCATCGGGACCGCTCCGCCAGGGTTGTTCTGGTTCATGGGCGCTGCTACATAAGGCGGGTTGTTGTACTGAAAAAGGTTCAAGCCCAAGAAAAGCGTCACCGAGAATGCGACAACCACAACCAGCATGATGAAATCCCGATTATCCATAGCCATCTTCATCTACCCCCGCTCTCTAATGTTAAGGAAAGTTCAGGACCCGTGAAAATTATAAAGGTGCCGGGGCAGACGCCTTTCCCGTCTCCTTCTGCACTATATATAAAATATTAGCGCGAACGCGGTATATGCGAAATCTCCTTGTTTTGGGGTTCGTATGCGCCCTGCTTCTCTCAGGTTGCATTCAGCTCCCGGGTACCAGCGGAAATTCCCAGGCGAACGGAACGATTCCGTCGAATGCAGGGGCGGGCAACAATGCTTACCCCACAATCGCCCTGCCGACGAGCGCGCAAACCGGTATCACTGCTGCAAAAGCCATACTGCCTTCATACATCAACGACTCTGTCCTTGTGTCGGTTGGCGGAAGTTGCGATCGGAGCGGCCTTTCATCCGGCTGGCAATACACCTACGAATCATACAACCAGAAGAAAGATTTCATCGTCATGGTGTCGGATACGCCCTCATGGCGCGATGCTTCGTTCTCATTCTCTTCGGGTCTTCCTGATAATTGGATTGATAGCGCTGATGCAGCCTCAGTATGCAACAGCGGAGGAGAATGCACTTTGGAGATGGAGAATGGTGCCCCGGTATGGAATATCATAGATGGCCAAAAAGTATGCACAGTAGATGCCATTCAAGGCAAGGTGGTCGGGTGAGCGCTATGAGGAACTGCACATTATTGTTTTCGATCCTGGTCTTATCATCATTGGTCTTCTCTGCTTTCAGCGACATCATCGTATCGCCTAATACGACCAGCGCCTATGTCCAATGGAAGACGGATGATTCATGCTCAGCGAAGATTTTCTTCGGGAAAAACACTTCATACGGGTCCACTGCTACAAATTCGACAGTATCATTAACCCACGGCATAAAGATGTCCAGCCTGGTGACGAATACGCAGTACCATTTCAAGCTTCAATGCAAGGTCAATTCGTCATATTCATACAATTCGACTGATCAGTCCTTCACCACGATAGAAGCCTTGCCAGACCTTTATATCAAATCCATAACGATAACTCCCAATTCGACGACGCTCGACAAGAACGTGACCGTGAAAGTCTATGTCGGCAATTCAGGGAATGCCAAGGCATCCAATGTGACGCTCGATATTGTCTGCCCTGATGGCAGCGTGCTGCACAAATCAACCTCTTCGATAAGCGTAGGGAGCTCCAGCTCCATTTCAGGGACCTGCCCGCCTCCTTCTCAGCCTGGAAGCGCGACGGTCAGCGTGGTCGCAGGCGGGATGACCGATGCGAACCCGCATGACAACGAGGGTTCGGCATCCTTGACCTATTCGCAAGCTCCCATGCCCGACCTGGAGATAACTCCTGGGGATATTACATATTACCTGAGCGATACGAGCGGGACAACTTACGTCGTCTTCCACATCCTGGTCATGAATAAAGGGACGGCAAGCGCCAGCAATGTCAATGTCTCAATAGCCAATGTCACGAAAAAGATCAGCTCCATCTCCGCAGGTTCATCAGCATCGTTCTCGGTGACAATCCCGCTTGCCAGCAGGACCTCGTTCATCATAAAAGCTGACCCTGCGAACACCATCATCGAAAGCGACGAGACCAACAACATGGTCGATTTCCAGATATCCACCCAATCCACGCTCCCCGATATCATCGTGCAGCAATCCCTGATAACGAATAACCCGAAGAGCCCGAAGACCGGCAGCACGGTCGTCATCAGCGCAACGATCAAGAACAACGGGACCACGACCGCCAGGAACTTCCATGTCATCTTCCAGAAAGCTGAAAAGGTATTCATTTATGACAAGGAAGGCGACAAGACGCAGGAGAAGGAGAGCGGGGTGTTCGCGAACCTCGGCATCCTTCTCGAAGACCAGAAAGCCAAGCAGTTTGAAGGCGCATCAGTCAAGGGCGAGATTTTCAGCGATGTGACCGTATCATCGTTGGCACCTGGCGCATCCACGACTGTCAAGGGAACGATAATCATGCCCCCCAACACAAATTCCATGCTCATCGCTGTGACCGCCGACCCGAAGAACAAGATCCAGGAGACGGACAAATCCAACAACATGGCGCTCCACCCTATGGACATCGAAGTGGTCTATCCGGATATCCTGGTGCTCCCCAATGAAATAACAATCAGTCCGCCCGACCCTGTCCCGAGCACTATGATATCGCTACGGGCAAAAATCAGGAACAATGGCTCTCTTGTCGCCAAGAACGTCTCTGTCAAGCTCTCGGTCTCGACCGACGGCTCGCCTTACTCTTCGGCAGGCACCACGATCGTCCCGACTATCAGCGCAGGAGGGAATTCACTTGCCGCAATCAATTGGACAATCCCCTCTGGGGCGAAATCCATCACGGTGAAAGTGGAGGCGAACCCGGCCAAAACCATAACTGAGCTGAACTACTCGAACAACAACGCCTCGAGAATGTTCAACATGTCGCTTCCTGATCTTGTCCTGCTGAATCTTACATCCACAGGGACTGTTTCTGTCGGGAACCAGGTGACCCTCAAAGCCACCGCAACGAACATCGGAACAGAATCCGTAACGGACGCGGTTGTGGAATTCTATTACATGAAACCGGACGGTTCATTGACCCTGATAGGCTCCAAGACATCCACGATCAGCCCGGGCTCCAAACCAGTCCTCAGTTTGCAATGGACGATACCCTCTGGCATCAGCACGAATCCCGTCGTTATCGCGCGCATCAACCCGCAGCACACTGTATTCGAATCGGATTTCTCAAACAATGAAGAGACGCTCGCATTGAATGCAGCCCTGCCCGACATCATAATCTTGCTATCCACGAGTCCGCAGACCGTGCCGATACCGACAACGAGCGACCGGCGCAATTACGTGTATGTGAACGCGAATGTCCGCAACCAAGGCAACGCAAGGGCAGACAATATCCTTGTCCGCATAATGAAATGGGACGGGACCGTCATGTATGAGCAGACGATTGGCTCATTATACCCCGGCGAGAACTGGACACTCACGACCTATCTGCCCATCACCAACCAATTCGGGACAGGAGACCTATCGTTCAGCGCGGTCGCCGACCCCCTCGGGACCATCACGGAGATACGCGACGACAACAACGAAGCCGAAACGAGCGTACACCTCGTTCCGAACAACCCGCCGGATGCAGTGATATCCTCAGATAAGACAGATGTCCTGAAGAACGAATGGATCGAGTTCGACTGCTACAATTCCACAGACCCTGAGGACGGCCATTATGTCTCATGCGAATGGCTCTTCGACAACCAGTACCATGATTCGGGCAGCGATGTGATACGGAATTTCGACACCTCCGGCTCCCATCTTGTCACCCTCACAGTGACGGATAGCGACGGGGCCAAAGACACCGCGATCGGCATCATCCATGTGGCTGACAACCAGCCCCCTGTCGTGGATCTCGGAGACAGCATGACCATCTATGTCAATGAACCCTCGGATTTCACGCCACTGACAGCATATGACCCTGACGGCTCCATAGTTTCACTGACCTGGAATTTCGGGGACAGCCATACTGACAGCGGAGGTTCAGTCACGCACACCTACACGAGCACCGGCACATATACCATGACCGCCACAGCAACAGATGACAGCGGCGCCAGTTACAGCGACAGCGTCACTGTATACGTCACTACTGCGCCTGCCATGACCACGAAGCAGGGCACTGAGTATTTCTACAGCCATCATGCCCATTACGAGTACGGTCCGAAGGCAGATGTCTTCTATGGCTACTACAAGGTGGATTACCAGGTGACATACACTACCAATGACCGGATAATCCGCAGCGTCTCATACACGGTGACGCCCGGCGCTGCCATCGTCACAGCAGTGTCAGATGCTGATGCCGAGAGCTACTGGATGGACATGACCGCGATAGCATCGAATGGCTACACAGCGATGCAGGTCACAGGATTCAATATCCTTGTAGGCGGAGGCGGCAACCTCGGCGGAGCCACAGGCGGGAAGCACATCAGCCATACGGAAACCGACCGCACTATGTCATACAGCGGCCTCGATATCCAGATGCCTTCCAACAAGGACGTCTACGTGGATGTCGAGAGCGATATCGAATTCCCCGGGGTGATGTGCGATCCAAGTTCACCCTGTCAGCACCAGGCCGCGGCATGGAAGATAGGTTGACTATCCGGATGGAATGAATAGAAATTGCTGGGGGTAGGAACTCAGACCAGATCAGAATGCAGGAGGAAGGGCCTCTGGACGGGTCTGAGGTCTGAAGGATATAAACACTTCAACAGCAAATATTACATGAAGCAATCAAGTGGTTGCAAACTCAGGGATTGACAGGAAGAAATTGTATTTAATATTGAGTACCATGAGCTGTCTCAAATTCCGTCTCGAAATTTTCATTTTAGCTGCTAGAGGACACTATCTTTGCCACGACCACGTAATCTCCGGCAAGGGAATCCTCGAACTCGAAATTTGTCGGCCACACGCGGGTTTTTCTCAGGATTTGAAGGCCAGCCGTATCCAGATCCCGAACGAAATGGGGAAGGTCTACTTTCCATTCGTACTGACGGCTCACTTCATACTCCATGACTTGGTGCAGTAGGCTGATGACATCCTCATCCATCCCGAGTTGTCTGGCTTCTTCGATGCGCTTCCCGTAGAAAAGTTTAGCTGACCGAGCATGCTCGGCATCATCGCGATATCCGGGAAGGATATTCTCTGCGAAAACCAGCCTGCCATCGGGTTTCATATGACGCATCATATTCCTTAGGAAGGGCATCTTCCTTCTGTCTTCGACATGATGGTATGCCGAGCTGGCGATGAGGATGTCCCCCGAGTCATTCAGATTACAATCGACGGCATCAGCGAGAACAAGATTAACCCCAGCGACCCCTACAAGCCTATTTTTTGCATATTCGATGTAAGATGGTTCGTTATCGACCCCTATGAAACGGGCAACGCGCGGTTCTGGAAGCATCCTTGCAAATATCTCACATGTTCCGCAGCAGAAATCGATTAATGTTGCTGGCCTGGAGAGACGGCTAAGCTCAACCCGAATCTCGTTTTTCGCGGTCTCATAGAGCGCCTGCTCACCTGGAACTGTCTCGACTTTCTGGAACAATCGGGCGTCCTTGGCATAATCCCCCAATGCATTAGCATGTATCTTCCGTTTCAAACATCAACACCTTCTTTATTTCCAACCCGAGGGTATCGTTGGTGGGAAGCTATATGCCCACGGTTCTGCATCCGGTTGAAGGGCATTCAGCCTCCGGTAAGCGTCTAAGACCGCCAGATTCACATCCAAAAAGCTCGCTTTGGTGGTGCGGGCATGGGGAACGAAAAGATTGTAGCCTTCCCAGTCAGTGACATCTACAATATGTTCCCGGTATTGCACCCAGTCCTTCGTGTTTGGTAGGTATGACAGACCAAATATGAGATTAAGGTCGATGTATTTTTCCTTGAGAAGGTACTCATACAATGACGTGTTGGCTTCCATATCTTCGACGCTCTGGTCCACATGGCCCCATATCCATGAGCTGTAGACGTATATCCCGCCATTTCGGAGCCGTTTCAGCATCTTGAAGTTCTCAGGTCTCTTCCCCATGTGGCGCTCCAAGGCCCGGTTGTCACCAATGAAACGCGGGTTGAATGGGATGTAAAGCGCCCTGCAACCGCCCGGACCGTACATATCGTTCATCTCTAATATCGCGCTGATTGTCGGTGTATCGAGCCTCTCGAATTCGACCCCGCCGTTGTCCTGCCAGAAAAAACCGAACTCCTTGATGAGCCTCATCGCCTGATTGAAGAATTCTCTTCCGTCGTTATTGGGCCCTCCCAGAAGGCTATCATCTTGGAGCAAGAGCTCCCTGTAACCATAGTCCTTGAAAACGCGCAACTGCGCCTTGACCTGCTCAAGTGAGAGATGTCGGTAACCATCCCTCAAATTCCCCTGCCTACAGAAATCGCATGCCTTGTGGCAGCCGAACGACATCATCCAATCTGTGTATCGGCCGACGGTCTGATGAGAGTGGGTGGTTGGCATAGGGTAAGGGACATGAGCCAGGAGGGCCGGATCATAAGGCTGGATCAAGGACATAGGTGTCAGTGGCGAGTTCGGCTGGTCTATGAGAACTCCGTCTCGGAGATATGCGAGGCCGGAACCCGGATTTTCCCAACGAAGGAGTGATTCGAAGGTGATCTCCCCATTGCCCTTCACTACAAAGTCAATGCTCCCGGCCGAATCGCGGAGCACGCGTTCCGCCATGTCTGTTGCGTGTTGTCCCCCGGCTATGATTCGGGCTTCCGGGAATTCACGTCTGAGCCTTTTCGCGAGGTCCATAGCGCCCCTATGCTCGCCGGTCGCTATGATGCTTATTCCTATGACCCCGGGATCAAAATCGCGGATTCTCTCTACAATCGTGTCCTCGGAAAGGCCTGTCCTGACCAAAGTCCTAGCGATCTTTCCTTCGGAATCCGTGACAGGATACTTCTGTAAAAATTCATTAGATGTTTTCGTGTGAAGGTCATGGACCCTTTGTTTCAGATGTGCTCTATAATCAAATTTTTCTCCGCTATGGAGATACGTTTTATCCCCCCAACCTTCCATGACGGTATCGATTATCCTCACTTCATAGCCTTTGGAATGGAGATAGCTGCCTAGTTGCCATATGCCCAGGGGTTGGGCCGAACGGATCGGAGCGAAGGTGGCGCAGTTGTAAATCGGAGGCTTTAGCAGTACGATCCTTTTTTCCTTATTGTGCAATAATACATTTGGAGAACTATTGGCGAAGGCCTTTGTTAGTAGCTGAGCATTCTTGAAATCATTTGTTTTCCCTTGGTTACCAGACGCGCCACCAAGGGTGGTCATTCTTAATCCACCCATGCTCTTATATTCACACAGAAGGTTTTTATTATATTGATATATCTATCAGCGAAACACACTGGTTTTAGGGAGTAAGAAAAGTAATGTGCTAGATGATCGACGTAATCCCGTCAGGCCAGAGCTTAAATAGAACCTATCTCAGAGCATCTCTCGGCGGACGGATTCGTTGGTCTGACCTCAGACTATTAGAAAATGCAGTTTGAGGGTGTTTAGATAAGATCTAAGTTCCTACCGGAGTAGGAACTCTGACCAGATCTGAATGCAGGAGGAAGGATTTGAACCTTCGAAGGCACTAAGCCAGCAGATTTCCCAGATCACGATCGATTTGAGAACGAACGCGAACGATTATGGCGAGTTTACCTAACGTTTTTTTCCAGGGTTTTTTTCGGGGAAAGGCGTAAGTAAAAAAGCCTCTTGAGTCTGGCGCGTTTGACCGCTTCGCTACTCCTGCAGGAGCAGTAGGTATTTGATTGAACGGTTAGCTCTTTATTCCTTTTTATCAAAGCTACTCCCATGGAAACCGAGAAAGCTATCCTTGGAAGGCGTTCAGTTCGCACTTATTTGGAAAAACCCATACCAGAGGAAGTCGTCAACCAGCTCCTAAAAGCCGGAGCCATGGCTCCATCAGCGATGGATGCCCAGCCCTGCCGTTATATCGTGATAAGCGAGAAAGCGAAAATACGCGAGCTGTCAGACAAAGTGAAAGCGAAATTGGGGGGGCTGGGGGCAGGCATGCGCTTTGCAGAGATGATGAAAGTCAAGGAAGACGTGGTCTTCTACGGAGCGCCCCTGATTATACTAATTGTTGCAGAGAAAGGCGAGTGGACTCCAATAGACTGCTCCTTAGCTGCACAAAATATGATGCTTCGCGGATATGACCTGGGTTTAGGCAGCTGCTTCATCGGTTTTGCGAGGATGCTCAACCAGGACAAGGAAGCGCTTTCTTCCGTCGGGGTCAAGGATTCTCAGGAAATCATCTGTCCTCTTATCTTCGGCTATCCAAAGGAATGGCCTCATGCTAAAAATCGGGAAGCGAAAGTGCAGAAAATGTTAGGATAAGAATAAGGAGAGGCGTAGAAACCAGCGAATCTAGTACTCTAGCACTACCTTCCCTTTCTTTATCTTCGCCACGCACGGCAGGCGGTCGGCCGGATCAGTCCCGAATGTCGCCAAACCCGATGCTTCGACATCATCCGGCTTCTCCAGGTTCTCCATGCCGGAGACCACCTTGCATTTGCAGGAGCCGCAGCTTCCTGACTTGCATGCGAACAGGATGGAGCATTTCCCGTCGAGCTCGACGAGCAGGGAGCCGTCCGGTATCTTGACTGTCTTCGCATCGTTCTTGATTTCAACGTCTGCCATGGGAATCACTTTGGTTACGAATAGTCCGCAACACTTTTAATCTCTCATTTCCTTGCGATAACCAGGTACGCCGTGTGCATAAGGCCGAAATGAGCCGGCCTGAACCCGAATTCACGCACCTCGTATTCTCTCACCATACCCTCGATAGTGAAAACTTCCGAGAAAAGCTTCAATGAGACTAGATGCAACAGTTTGGCCTGCTCGGAGTGGAGGCAGTGCGCTGCCAGATATCCTCCTTTCTTCAGGGCCTTGCAAGCAGTTTCCGCCATGGCATCGGCTTCAGCTATATCAATAAAGACAAGATCGTAAGAACCGTCCTCCTCGTTTATCCCCTTCAGGATATCCTCGTGTTTGAAAACCACATTCTCAAGCCCGGCTTTTCTAACATTCTCCTGGGCGATTTTCAGGAACTCGTCCCGTTTCTC
>Ga0315268_10000580_pt1 | contig 42956 bp, 34 predicted proteins | sample C1_top_MG_FD_204535 | JGI IMG/M metagenome (GOLD analysis project Ga0315268, IMG submission 204535) | Sediment microbial communities from Yellowstone Lake, YNP, Wyoming, USA - C1_top | ecosystem: Environmental > Aquatic > Freshwater > Lake > Sediment | place: USA: Wyoming | collected 2017-08-01
CCCATTCTTCAATCACCCAATACTGTGGCTGTCATATATACTATAATAGAAATATATTGAAGGCTCAGAATATTAAAACTGCCGCAGCCACAACAGATGTCCATTTTCCGGTCTTGTCGGACACTGCCGACTGGGTGATGTTCGTGGTCCGCACTATCTTGCCGCTCATCTTGAAGTATTTCTCGCGCTCGTTCCAGGCTTTTTCAGGGTCGAACTCGATCCCCAATGTGGATGCGAGCATGGATGCAGCGAGGTCCTCTGCGTATTCGCCTGCCTTCTCCTCTGTCTGTCCATAAGCATGGTGCTCGCTCAGATATCCATAGCTCTTCTTTTCAGAGGGTATCGCGCATCCGACTGATGCGACAAGGAGCCTGTTCGGCTCGTTCGCCGAGATCCTGGACATGACGACGAAGACTACCTGGCCGGGGTTCAAATGCTTGGCCCCTTCCTTTCGCGAGACCATCTTGGCCCCCGGCGGCATGATGCTCGAGACCGTCACCAGGTTATACGGTGCGATCCCAGCATCGCGCAGCGCGAGCTCGAACGAGGTCAGCTGCTCTTTGCTCCTCCCAACGCCTTTGGTGAAAAAAACTTTCTTTGGCACGAAATCCATGAACATCAAACTGAAAGAGAGTTAATAAAGATATTCGTTCCCATACCTCCAATGAAACAGCGCTCTCAAAGCAGGGATTGCATCCTGCTGGAGACGCCAGATGTTCCGATTTGTTTCCCGAAATCATAGGGAGGTGTTATGTATGGACCAGAAGATGGTTTTGATGGGATTCGCGGCCGCGCTAGTGCTGATCGCGATTTTTCTTGCGCTCAGCGGCGCAGGCAAGCCGCAGGCCGTATTGCCGAATCAGACCGTTCCCGACACGAAACCAGCGCAGATGATTCTTAGCAAAGGGATCACTTTCGGCTCAGGCCTGAAGGATTACATCTATTCTTACAGCGAGGCATCGGATGGCTACAAGGTCTCGTACGTTCTCACCAAATCCGGCAACGAGAGCGAGGCTAAGATCCTCAACCCTCTTTCCATCAAGGATGTATTCTTCCTGGAAAACGACACGATCCTCTGCATACAATACGGCACCAGCCAGGCGTGCTCGTCTGTCGCTGCCCGGGCCGACATGAAGAACTACCTTGATTCGATCAGGGCTGATTACTTCAACGACTCTAATATCGTGAAATTCCAGTCCCAGATGACATTCCTCCTGAATAAGGGATACATGACTATCGATCCGCAGATAAACGACAGGACGGTTGTCGGGAAAAGCTGCAAGGAGATTAGCTACGTGATAGATTTCAACAACGCTACAGTGAGCGATGCTGCTGTTTTCGGGGTCGGCGCAAGCTCGCCGAAGGTCTTCAGATGGAAGATGTGCGTGGACAGCTCCTCCGGATACGTCGTGGAGAAATCTTTCTCATATGACTTGAACGGCGCGACGCACACTTACGACTATACGCTCACGGAGCTGAAGACGAGCGGGGTGAACGCGATTTCAGCCCCAGAGAACCTGAGCGCGAGCAGCGATGATGCGGTGAATATCCTGATAAACGAGAAGCAGCAGCAGATCGTGCTTGCGAACTGCTTCACGACAATGAGCGGGGATTCCCTAGACAAATGCGTGGCTGATATGGCCCTGCAGATGCAGAGGACGGATCTGTGCGCCTATGCCGGCGCTCGTGAGGACCGGTGCCTGGTATCCATCGTGCCCCTGAAAAAGGACGAAGGGATCTGCGCTTTGGTGAGCGACCTGTCCTTCAAGGATGACTGCTACATCGAGCTTGCCGGCGCTTTCAAGAACAGCTCGTACTGCCAGCATGTATTGAACCAGAGCAAGATGGATGGCTGCACGAAGGCTGCGACGCCTGTTGCGACAAACCAGACGAGCAACCAGAGCGCAAGCACCCACCCACCGGTGGACCCACAGCAGCTGCTCAACTATGTCGATAAGGACAACATGACCAACGGGAGCGGCTGAAAAACCGCGAGCGCGCGGTCTTTTTGATTTTTTTACCCATTTTTTCCCTTTTTATTTGTTTCCCGCAAATATCGTCTTGAGGAGGTGCCGTGATGAAGATCGCAATTTTCACAGACACGTACACCCCGCAGGTCAATGGGGTCGTCACCTATCTTGAAGACTCTGTCAATGTGCTGTCGAAAAAAAACCAGATCGTCATTTTCGCACCAGGGGAAGGGCATTATAGGGCCGAGAAGAGATCCCCCAACGTCACGGTCCACTGGATACCGTCCGTCCCGTTCCCTCTCTATGAAGGCTACAGGATGTCATCGGTCAATTACCACCGCATCAGCAGGCTGTTGAGGAAAGAGAATCCGGATATCGTCCACGCCCATGCACCGGTCATACTCGGGCTCGAAGGCATAATCGCGGCAAAACACGCCCACCTCCCGATCGTGATAACATACCATACGCATTTCCCTGATTATGTGTTCTCCATCATGAAGGGCAAACTGCCTTCCATCTTCGGCAGGATAAGCGCATATACAGTGAAGAAGATGATAAAGCACGTCTTCAAGATGGCTGATATCGTGACTGCCCCCACCCAGGAGCTGGTCGCTGAGCTCTCGTCTTATGGCCTGGACAACGTGGTCCTCATGCCGAACGGGATCGATTTTTCGAAATTCGACCGGAAAGAAAAGGCGGGCGCCATATCTTTCAGGAAGAGGCACAATCTGATGAAGCGGACGGTTCTCCTCTATGCAGGGCGGGTGAGTTTCGAGAAGAAGGTGGATACGCTTCTCGAGGCGTTCAGTATCGTCGAGGACAAGTTTCCAAGCTCGTTCCTCGTGATTGTCGGGAGCGGCCCGCACCTGCACACATTGAAAACAATGGCGCATGACCTGCGGCTGAAGAACGTGGCCTTCACAGGTTTCGTGGACCAAAAGATACTCGGGGATGCGTATCGGAGCGCGGACATTTTCGTCTCAGCTTCTGATACGGAGACATTCGGGCTCACATTCATCGAGGCCATGCATCAGGGGGTCCCGGCGATCGGGGTCAATCGGCTCGGAGCCAAGGACGTTATAGACGATGGCGTGTGCGGCCTGCTTGCCGAACCTGGGGCGGCGGCGTCTCTCGCTATCGCAATCGAGCGCCTTTTGGGGAGCAAGAGTATGCGCACGCAGATGGGGAGGATGGCGAAACGGAAAGCGGCCCGGTTCACCATAGATAAGGTTGCCAGGAAGACAGTCCTGATATACGGGCAGGCCATTGCCAAACATAGGCGGAAGGAAAAGGTTCGCAGGAAGGTGGCTCGATCTATATAATGGCTGGGGTCGATGCAGGCATCAACACAGGGTTTGCCATCCTCAACCTGCAGGGCGTTCTTATCACGAGCGGGTGCATGAAGGAAGCCAGCGACGAAAGGATAGTCAAGATAATAACAGATGTCGGCACGCCGGTATTAATTGCCGCGGATACGAATCCGCCCTCGCATTTCGTCCAGAAGATAGCGGCCAGGCTGAATGTCAGGGTCTGCATCCCGTCTGAGAGCATGAGCAAAGCAGAGAAGAGGGCTATAGGGGCTGATTTAGACGATCCGCACGTCCGGGATGCCTATGCCGCTGCCGTGAAGGCTTTCAGGAGATACCAGAACCGGCTCAGGCAGATAGACAGGCTCAGGCTGCCTGAATCCGAGAAAGAGGAGCTGAAGCGCATGGCTATAATAGGGAAAAGGCTCTCAGAACGCCTCCAGAAAGGCCCGAAAAGGGCCCTGGATGACTGATCTTGCCTGCTTTGACCATATATACACCCCGGATGACCCAAACATTTATATATAAAAAATGAGTAAATAATGTTCCGTTGAGGAAGTAGAGATATCCGGGTCTTTTGGATAAGGTCCGGTTCCAGGTGGGATGCGTCTATGGTCAAAACCAAGAAACCGGCCAAGAGGGCCAATAAACCAAAAATCTCCAAAAGGACGTCCAAATCCAAGATGACGCCTAGATCCAGGAGAACGACCACTTCCAGGAGAATGTCTAAAGCGTCCAAAGGTTCTGCCAAGGCGCGCAAATCATTCAGGAAACCCAAACTCCCGGTCAAAAAGAAAGCCCCGGTCGAATTGAAACATATAAAAAGGTCCATCTTCGGCAGGAACGCCATTAAACCTATAAAGAAAGCGGTCCCCCTGCCTGAAGTGGAGAGGAAACCGACCGATGCCCAGAAAGAGGACTTGAAGCACATCTCCAAGATACTCGCTGACTCGCATATACGCCAGATGCTCATCGAGCTCGGCGGCGAGAACGCGCTCGCGATAATCCGAAATTTCTACGGCAACCACAGCGACGACGAGCTCGCCAAGAAGCTGAAGCTGAAGATAAGCGATGTCCGCGCGACCTTGAACAGGTTGCACAACGAAGGCCTCGTCAACTATATCAGGGAGAAGGACAACGAGACCGGATGGTACTCGTATAGCTGGTCGCTCAACATCCAGAGGATGGAGAGGTGGGTCAGCACGCAGAACAGCATCGGCGGATTCATGAAAGGCGATGCCGGAGAGGAATACTATTTCTGCAATGCCTGCGGAGCATCAAGCATAATCAACTTCGAGACTGCTTCGAACTGGAGCTTCAGGTGCGAGAGGTGCGACCGCATGCTCGATTTCCTTGACGAGAAGAAGATGTGCGAGCTGCACGAGAAGAAAAGGTAAGGAAACGCTGATTCTTTTAGAATATTTTCCCGAGCGGGATTTTTGATTCTTCGAGAATGATTGCTGCCTTTTTTTCTGAGAGTAGAATACTGGTGTCTGAAGAAAACCTCAATGTCCCACGAGCCGCAAAGTTGTAGCGGTAAATGCGGCTCGTGTATGGGAAAACGTTAGAGGCGCCAAGAACATTGGAGTCTGAAGAAAATGTCAGCTCACATACTCTTGAATTCCATCAGCATCTTCTCGAAGTCGGGGATCGTCAGCATCATCACCGAGCCGCTGTCTGTCTCCATCTTCAGGATTATCGGAGCCGCCGAAGGCGAGTGAAGGAGGCTCTGGAATTCAGACTTCTCCTGGTCTGTCTCGAAAAGCACTATAGTTATCCCTTTGGGTATCGTGTTCAATATATTGACCAGGAGCTGCTGGTTGCCCTGCCCCTTGCCGAAGAAATGCAGGTACATCTGCTGGCCCACGACAGTTATCTCGCTGTCGCAGAGCTTGGATTCGCCGAGTTGGGTGAACGGCACCGCGTTGTTCACGCAGATGTCGCGCAGGTGCCTCATCATGGCCAGGTACGATATACTGCGCCCGGTCCTCTTCTCCCAGTCCACAAGGCCGTAATATCCGCCGGATTCGTCGACAAGGCGTTTGTTATGGAGCTCATCCAGCAGGTATTCGACATTGTAATCAGTCAAATAGACGGGTTTCCCCTTGTAGTAGACGTCCTTGAAGCCGTTCTTGATCTCTGGCGCGGTGAGAGGCGTGTTCTGCCACCTGTAGTTCTCGTTCACTTTCTCCAAGATGCTCAGCACAGTGGATGATGGGAGCGGTATCCTGGTGCGTGCGACAGGCGGGAAATCCGGGATGTCTATGAAATAGAACACGCTCTCCTGCCTTGCGAATATGATGCCGACCCCCACGATCCCAAGCGTCAGGAAGCCGACTATCCAGAATATCGGGTTCGTGAAAAGGCTCTGCGGGATGGGCCGGTTGTAGAGATAGGTCGTCTTGAGACCGCTGGAAGTGAATTCGAACGTATGGTCACCGTAACCGAGGAAATCCCCGCTCGTGTACTGGCCCACATCGACGGCAAGATGAGACTGGTCCGTGAACTGGTATGTGCCGGCCTTGCCGCCGTCGACAACGACAGTCACCTGGCCGAGCGGCACAGCGTTCCCGCCCATCGTCACATCGAAGCCATAGAGCGAGTGCTTCTGGCTGTTCAGCCCATTGAAGATGATATCTATGGACACGACATCCATGTATGTCTGGGCATACACCTTCCCGTTGTCATCGATGAGGCGCACGATGTATTCCCCGCGATCGACATAGATAGGGATGTCGAAGGATGCCTCTGCCTGGACATTCACATTGCCTTCGGGGATGTTCTGCACCTCTGTCCCGTTCGAATCCAGGATTGATAGATACATGTTCGGTTGCGATGAAGTAGGTTCGTTGAGCTTGGCATTTATCCTTGTCCGTAAGCTTGTGAGGTTGTAAGGGACCACTGTGTTTCCGCCTACGATATACAAGTCCCCGAGGCTCGATTTCGTTGTATGCGTGTATAGCGTCTCTGCGATCGGGTAATTCGATGCCGAGGAATACCCAGTGAAATCCACCTTGATCGTCACGATGCCGCCTTTGAAGGGATTAGAGAAGAAATACGAAACACCAGAGTAGTTTGTCTGATTCGACATCAGGTAGACGTTCGGGGGGACGCCTGTGGAATCGGCCCAGGGCGTATCGAATATGATGGCCGAGATGTCGTTTGCTGCCGCCGTGGCATTGTCCCTCCATCCTCCGTCCAGCGTCTGCGGTATGAACAGGAAGGCGCCGTCGCCCTTTTTCAGCAGGCTTATTGAGCCGTATATGCTTCCGCTGGTCCAGCCTCCCCTGGATGTTGCACGGTAGAGCGGTTCGAACAGCTGGAAATCGCCTGTGGACTGCGGAGGCGAGTGCTCATCGAACACGACGGGCAGAGAGCTCACGACCGATGACGGCGTTGGGATCACGAGGGTATTGTTGAGCATCTTCGTGAAAGGCTGGCCGATATAGATCACGACGATCCCGCGGTCTGCCAGCTTGTCCATGGTTATCGTGCTCCCTACCCCGAGCAGCTCTTCCGGGGCCACACCGCTAGGCACAAGGATGATCGCGCCGTCAGGCATGGTCTCGAGCTGGCGGATAGTGACGGGGTTGAGGATGATCTTCCTCCGCATGAGGTTGGCCCGCAGCTGGGTGATGAAGTCCGGATATGTGGATGCTTCGATCTTGTCGCTCTCCAGGACAAAGACCTGGGTGGGGATCTTGCCGTTGTAGGTGGAAATCGAGATCGTGTAATTGTTCAGGTTCTTCGTCTGATAATCTATCGAGAGAGCTGCGACCTGGTCTGCGGTCCCGCGCTCGCCCGCTGTCAGGAGGTCGGATGCTGTCACCGTGTTCTCGATCGATGGCTTCTCGACCTGCGGGGCCGATGATATCTGGGCAAGGACCTGCGTCGTGAGGAATAGGTAGCCGATGAACAGGATAATCAGGGCGATCAGGATCGCTGCGCCGAAGACAACGAAATTGAACCCTCCCGGAGTCGGGGCAGCAGCTTTAGCCGACACCGCGGCCTTCACCCCCTTTTTCGGTGAAATCAGGAGCTTGATCGTGTCCTTGATGCGCTCTATAGGCGGCCTTTCATGAATCGCGAAGCGGAGCGAGCTCTGGTACCTCTTGCGTACATCGAAGGTGTAGCTCTTCTTCTTGATCTTCGCCTTGCCTATGGTTCCGATATCAGCCATAACAACCATTTTTTTGCGAAAATTTTCCGCTCTATTGCATAACCGCGAGGTATCCCTCGCTCACGAGCTTGTTGAGTATCTCCTCGACCCTGGCATCCGAGACCTTGTAGAGCTTGGTGAAATCTGCGATGACGACCGTGCCGTTGTGCTCTATGATCCACTCCTGCAGCTTTGTGCGGAGCACATCGTCCGAGAGCCCTTCCAGGGTGTCTATCCTTAGCTTGTACTCGTCGTTCTGGGCTTTCAGCTCGTAGTTCTTCGTGGTTAGCGCCTGGTTCTGCTCGCCGAGCCTCTGGACCTTCTTCTTGTAATCGTCCATCTCCTTCTTGCACGAGTCATAAGCAGTGTAGAGCTTGGAATAGTCCATTGTGACCGAGTTCGAAAGCTCGTTGACGGCATTCTCGATGAGCTGGTAAAGGGTCTTGTTGTCGATGCTGTATGAGCCTTCGATCAGGGAGATGAGGTTGAGCAGGTAGCGCAGGACATCCATGCGCCTCTTCTTGGGCGCTATCTCGGGCGGGATGGAATAGAGCACCTCGATCTCATCGCTCTTTATCTTGAGGATGGAGAACAGGTAGGGGTTCTTGTTTATGTCGCGGCTCTCGACATACACGACATTCACCACGTCCTTCTCGGGGGCGACGCCTAAAAACGAGATCGATCGTAGCGTATTCGCGAGATCCTTCATGTCTCCTTTCAGCACCCCTTTGAGCTTGAAGCCGTCGACCTGCGGGGGATGCGTCTCCTCTTTCTGGGCGCTACTAGCACCTATCCTGGCCTGCTGCCCAGGAGCAGACGCGCCTTGCCCTGGCCGGAGGGCATTCTTCTGTTGCACCGAAGACGGTAATGGAAGAGCCATGGTTCATTTCACCTCGTTCAACATGTTCCTAACCCTTGCGTTTCCCGCCCTTCTCTTTTGAGAGCGCCTTGCTCTTGTAACGTGGTGTCGCCCTGTTCCTGGCCTCTATGTCGCCAGGGATCGGCTGCGGCTCGAGCGGTGGGATTGGTGGGGCAGGCAGCGGTGGGGCCGCGGTCTTCATCATGCTCACGCTCGAAGCTAGTGTATCCCCTTCCACAGCAGGCGCGTACCTGAAGAGAGGGAGCGCGAGCACGAAACCGCTTATGATGAACGTGGATATGATCGCCCAGATGTCGAAGCGGCCTGATAGGAGCAGCATACCTAGCAGCACCACAAGAATCACGACGGCAATCACAGTGCCGAAGAGAACGCTTTTCTCGAACGATTTGCGCTTCTCGCGGTGCTTCGGCAGGCAGTTCTCGCAGACATAGAGCTCGTTGTTCTTGGCCATGTGCAGGGCGTTCTTTATCGACCGCACAGCCCGGATTATCCGGTCATCCTTGACCTTGTAGGCCTTTTTCCCTTCGACATTGGTCTCGCACGATACGCAGATCTTCATAACGCTCTTTCCTCCTTTCATCGTTTTACATCTGCTGCCTTGTATCCGTTACTCCAGGCTCATTCCTCCAGAACGACCTGGCTTATCTCCCGGCCGACCCCCCCGCTTTTCTTGAGGTCGACTTTCCCGAAGATGTTGATTATCGTGATATCGTCGATCCCGGTCTCCTTGAGGAGGTCGCTTATGATGCGGCGCACGATGCCGTCGCGCTCCAAGGTTATGACGAAAGACACGATGTCGAGGCGCCGGTTGTTCTTCTCGAAAGCGCGGCTGAGCTCCTCGATCTTGTCATCCGCCAGGCCGATCTGCCTCAGCTTCCTCCTGAAATCCTCTTTCAAAAACGACACGCTTCTTGACACTGCAACATCCCTCCTCTGCTTTTCCGTGAGGACATCTGAAAGGTCCAGGAAATATTCCTTGCTCGGCTCCTCGCCTTCTATCTTATCCAGCAAAAACGTGGATGGGTAAGGCGTGGGCAGGGTGAGCGACAGGTTCACTGCGCACTGCCCGACCCCGAGCCTGCTTATCTCGTCCCGCATATAGTTGCTGAAGTTCAGCGACCCCTGCAGGTAATCGAGGAATTTCTCGAACTTCACCTTTAGTATGAACGTCGTCCCGACGTTGCTGAAAATGGCCTCGCTGATGTCCGTGGGGTTCTGCGAAGCGACGATCATGCCGAAATTGTACTTGCGCCCTTCCCGCACTATCATGACCGCGTCGCTGTTCTCGTCTTTGCCTATCTTCCAGGCCTCATCCAAGACGACAAGGAGGCGGAGGCCTTTGACCGAGCCTAGGACCTCTGCCCTCATCTTCTCCTTTATGAACTGCAGGAGGGTAAGCGCGGCAAGGGCGCGGGAAGGCTCATCTGGAAGGCCAGAAAGATCCAGGTCAACCAGGCCGGAGTTGACGATCTCCTCGAGTTTGACTGTGCTCTGCTGGGCGAAGAAATCCTCGCCGGGTTTCGTGAATTGTTTCAGGCGGTAGATGGCGTTCTCCAGTTCAGCCGGGAATTCATAGGACCCGATCTGCGAGATCTCGGTCAGGACACGGACGACATCCTTCAGGGTCGGCGCGAAGAGGGGTTTCCCCAGCTCGTCCTTCTGCTCAGTGACATCCATCCTGTACTTGTTCTCCATGTAGGCTTTCTCTATCGCCTGCTCGGTGAGCCTCTTCTGCTCAGGATAGTTCGCGACATCGGTCAGGAGCTCCAATGTCCGCATGATCTGCTTGATGCGGTCATATGGCTTCATGCCGCCGAGGTCGAGCAGGTTGAGATAGGAGCCTTTCCCGAGGGATATGATCTTGCCGCCGGTCTGGCGCACCCAGTCCTTGTACTCCCCTGCCCAGTCTATGATCAGCGCGTTCGTGTTCCAGACGAACGAGGCGCGCAGCAAAAATGTCTTGATGAAGTAGCTTTTACCTGAACCTGAGATTCCTACCACGGCAATATGCGGGTTGGCCACGTTCTGGTATGTCCAATAGAAAGGCACATTGAAGATCTTCGTCCGGCCCACATAGATGGAATCCGTCGGGTCAGCGAACAGCACGGACAAGGGAGGCTCGGGGGGATAGACAAGGATGTTCCTTCTCGATATATCCTTGTTTATCAGCTTGGTGAGCCTAAGCTTTCCTCCCAGTGGCATATTCAAACCACACTCTCTTCAAGCTCTTGGACGGTTGCTGGATAGAACCTCTCCCATTCGAAGCATTTGAGCATCTCATCTGCTGTGAGCGTGACGACCTCCACATTCAGGGAGTTGGCGAGGACTGTCTTGATCTCGCTGCATTGAGCTTTGGCTTTCGCGACCGCGGCTTCCTTGCTGATGTCAGCGGCTGTCGTCATCGCGAATGCGACCACGCCCATGGGTTTGACGCCTTTGATTAAGCGCGTGAGCTGGTTGTCCCAGACAGCCGCTTCCCTCTCGAACTTGTCAATCTTGAGGACATCAGGTTGAGCCTTGTCGCGCTCGCGGGCAAGGCGCAGCTGCGCCTCGGCGCGTTTGGTTTCGATCGTCTTCCTTTTCTCTGCGATATCCTCGACGTATAGGAGGTACGAGATCTTCGTGACGTATTTGAGGTTCGATATCGCCCTCTCGAAGAACTGGCCGTATGATATGTTCTCCTCGGCCGTCTTCTCTGTCGCTGATTCGAATATCTTGATGCCCATGAAGCAGGATGCGTAGAACACGCCGTTGGCGTTCTTCACAATGACGTCCTGGCTCGGGGGAATCTCATAGCCCTCCTCGCTCATCATGATGATGTTCGTCCTCTGCGTGATGAGCGGGATCAGGATATACCCGTATTTCCAGAAGAGGAATCCGAAAAGGCATCCCAAGCCCGCGAACAGGCCGCCGATCAGTGCGAAAACGCTCTGCAGCACGAATGCCAGGACAATGCCGAAAAGCCCGATGGCAAGGCACCCATAGACATACATCTTAGATCCGGTTTCAGGCATGGTTTCCCTCGCTATTTGAGCTAATAATAGAACGGATGATATATAAACCCTCGGCAGTGGCGTCAGTCCGAGAACCAGTTTGCCCTCCGCGAAAGCCTTTTAGTTATATTCATATACTATATATGTAAGAGAATCATATCGGGTGGGAGTTAGAGTAGCAAATAAAGAGTGGAGATAGTCACCGAGGTGAGAGGCTTTAGATGGTGGCAAACAGTTGAAAGGAATGTTTAAAAAGGTTTTGTTGTATAAACATGTTTGTTGAATAATAGAAACAATATCATGATCCTTTAAGAGGATGGTGAGGAAAACATGAAAAATGGATTGAATAAGACTTTGGTCGCCGCAGCGATTTCGCTGGGGCTTGTAAGTGGATGTTCCGGCAGCGATAATAAGGAACAGACCGCTCCTCCGGAGAATACCGGTGGTGCGGCTGGCGCTGCGGGTGCGGCTGGTGCTGCAGGTAACGCTGGTGCGGCTGGTTCGGAAACGGACGGCGGCATCGACTGCAACACGATTTGCGCGAAGGATGACCGGACGACTGTGATCATAAACGATGGCACAGGAGTCGACAAGCTGGCTGTCCAGGGCAAGACTGTAAAACTCACGGTCGACAATGTCGAAGGCGAGTATGCGGTCGATGTGGACGGCAACAGCAACAAGGTCACCCTAGCAAAAGGCGATGTGACGATTAAGCTCTCGAACCAGGCGGAGAAGGGTACGAACCCGTCCATGCTCGAGAACAAGGCAACGAAGGACACCAAACCGGTCACCTTGTATATCCCGGTGGTCGACGGCGTCGAGGCCAGATCGGATTATAACGATGCCAATTCGAAAGGGAGCGTGACGCTCAACCTGGAGCTCAAGAGCGGAGTCGCTCAGCCGACAAGGTCCATCATATACGATGGCGAGACGGCGGTGCTCCCGGGCGCGGGCAACGACAAGCTCACTGTGAAGAACGAGCTCACCACAGCAGATGGTGCGTTCCTGACAATCAGCTACCAGCTCGGCAGCGCGACAGGAATCCCGACCATGTACTACCTTCCGAAGGACAAGTTCTATGGTTTCGAGAAAGATGCCGACAAGAATGATCAGGTGAAGGTCACCGCGAACGCGACCAGCGATGTCATAAACGACAATTGCAGGGTCTTCGAGTTCACTGTGAACCTGGGCGGACAGGACATCCCGCTGAAGAACGGCTGGAGCGTCGCTACAGACAGCACGAGCACAACGAAGCTCTCGCTTGACAAGTACACCGCGACGGACAACAAGGACTCATTCGTGAGCCTGAGCGTCAAGAGCGGAAGCATGTCGACATCGACGCAGGTCCTCAGCGAGAAGGAAGGCAACACCGACACCGTCGGCTCGAAGGCTGTGAAGCTGAAAAGCTACAATGGTTCGGAGGATGTTTGCCAACCTACGAGCGCTCTCAGCAAAGACATGCAGAACAAGGTCGCAGTCGTGATGAGGAAGCTTGACACTGTATGCAGTGCAAAGCAGTCTGTCCAGAACGGCTCAAAACTCGGTAACAGGGTCTGAGGATTTTTTCCTCACCCCCTCTTTTATCTTTCTTTTATAGTAGCTAATTATCAGTCGATTAATTCTTGTTTTACATACCCCTAGCCCTTGCTGTGACATTATTCGCTTTTGACTAGCAGATAGACCATCTCGTATAATGGCAGTAAGCCTGCTCCTTCAATACCGCGTTTCATTGTCCTAGCCGATGCCCTGGGAATCAGGGATAGCGGTAAGCCTCGGTACGCTCTGGCGGTGCTAGGGCTGAAGCCAGAAGGCTGCATAGAGTGATCCATGCTATTCAGGGAAAGGGTTGAAGGATAATGAACGATGACACGCTCGCTCCCATTCACTCGAGAATAAACGTTATGGATTGGGGATTTTGTACTGGTAAAAAAGCGAGAGCGATCGAGATTGGGAAAATTGAAAAACGAAAAAGAGCGAAAAGCGCGAAATGAAAAAAAGCGAAATGAAAAAACAGAATCGAAATAAAAAATCTAAAAAAAATTGAAATAAAAAAAATAATCTACGAGCTAACGAAACCGAGCATCTTCGCGACCGAGTGCAACAGACCCGAGATCACTGAGATGAGATCAGAACCGTTTTCATATCCGGTAGATGGTCCGCTTGAACCGCTCCCGGATGGCTGACCTGTTCCAATGGACTCGTCACCAGTTGACGGTGCCGAAGAACCTGAACTCTCGCTCGCTTGTGTTGAAGATTCCGAACCGGTCGAAGGATCCCCTGGATTCTGCGATGCCTGTGAACCTGGGACCACGACAGTCGGGTTGGCAACGACCACGATGAGCTTTCCGTTGCTGCCTGGCTTCACTGTTCCGCTTGAACCGCTTCCCGAATCATCGCTTCCCGATACAGAGACTGAAGGAACAGCTTGGGCAGATGCAATCGGCTGTTTTGCCGAAGGAGCCTTTGCTTTCCCGCTGCCGGATGGCGCGGTATATCCAGGCTCGTAGCCAGTGGATGGTCCGGATGTGTCCGGGGATGTCGTGCTGGATCCCCCTGAAGGCGGATTGGTTGAACCAGTGCCTTCGCTTCCTGTTGCCGGGTCGTCAGGGTTTGTATCCTGCGACTGTGAGATCCCGATTACTCCGATCTGCGAAATCGAGATTACCCTTTTGCTTTTCGATGGGGCGTCATATCCAGGCTCATAACCAGTCGATGGTTCGGATGAACCTGGGCTTGTTGACGACCCGCCTGAAGGAGGTGTGGTTGTGCTGTCATCCTCGTGTCCTGTGCTCGGATCGTCTGGATTGGAATACTGTGATTCTTTGATGGCATCTATAGCTGCTTGCGAGATCGTCACGGGTCCGGGGCTGGTTACCGGGTAGGCGACCTTGCCGCTCGAATTGCCATTCGAACTTGGCGGGGATGTCGCTATAGGGGGTATCGATGCCACCGGAATGGTTTGTGTGATAGGCACCGCGGCCTTTGATTTGCTCGACGGCGGTGTGTAGCCAGGCTCGTAACCAGTGGAAGGGGCGGATGATGTTGATCCGCTGTTAGATGAGGAAGAGCTTGGGTTGCTGTCCTCTGAGCCAGTCGATGGCTCCGAAGATGAGCTTCCGCTCGATGAGGAGCCGGATGACCCGCTTTCATAGCCTGTCGATGGGTCGCCGGATGAGCTTGAGGATGGACCTGAGCCGGATAATCCCGGCGCCACTTTCAGCGGCACTGTGAGCGCATTGGAAACAGAAAGGCCTGAATAAGCGCTGATCAGCCCCGCCACCATCAGCAAGATTACGAGGTTCTTGTACATGAACTGTATTAGGGGAAAAACAGTTTATAAATGTTATAGTTCGTGATTTTCGTTGGATTTGTGGTTTTCCTAATCCTTCACAGCTTCTTCCTATTCCTTCACAGATTCTTCAACGATCTTCACAGCGCTCCCGATATAAGTGGAGTAATCGAATAGCACATCAGCTTCTGCTTTATCCAGCAGTTTGCGCTCCAAGACAATGGCCTTGAGATGCCTCTTGCACTCGAACGCCTCCTGCGAGAGCGTCCTGACCACTTCGTGCGCTTCCTGCCTCCCCATGCCTTTCTCTGTAAGCTTGATCATCAGCCTCTCGGCCATGATCAGGCCATTGGTCATCTCAAGGTTTCGTTTGATGTTGTCCTCATAGAATCTTAGGCTGGTGAGGATCTTCGTAAGCTCGAGTGCCATGAAATCCGTTGCTATGAAGCTCTCGGCGAATATCGCCCTCTCGTTCGCGCTGTTTGTGAGGTCTCGCTCGTGCTCGAGCGGGATGTTCTCTATAGCCGTCATGACATTGGCCCGCACGATCCGTGCTATCGAGCAGACCCGCTCGCTCTTGTGCGGGTTGCGCTTATGGGGCATGGTCGATGAACCCACTTGTTTCGCTCCGAACGATTCATAGACCTCGGCTATCTCGGTCCGTTGCAGGTTCCTTAGCTCTTTCGCCACCTGCTCCATCATGGCAGCGCAGAGCGCCAGATCCAAAAGCACTTCTGCGTGGCGGTCGCGCTGGACCACCTGGTTCGTGACTTTCGCAGGCTCCAGGCCAAGCTCTTTCATCACGATTTTCTGTATCTTAGGCCCGTCTTTGCCGAATGTGGCCATGGTGCCGACAGCGCCGGACATCTTTCCGACGGCTATGCGCTTCTTCGCCTCTTTAAGGCGTTCGCGCGCCCGGGCGAGCTCCTGATAATAAAGAGCGAATTTCATCCCGTATGTCGTCGGGACCGCGTGCTGTCCGTGAGTGCGGCCTATGCAGACAAGGGATTTGTGATCGAGCGCGAGTTTTTTGAGGACGGATGCGAGAGATTCGAGATCCTTATCTAGGAGATTGATAGCTTCCACGAATATCAGGGCTGTGGCCGTATCCTCTATATCATAGCTTGTGGCCCCGAGATGGACGTATTTCCCTGCATCCCCAGCCTCTTCGGTCAGGGCATTCACCATTGCCATCAGATCGTGATGGATCTGTGACTCTATCTCGTCCACGCGCTCTTTTTTGACCATTCTGGCTGCGGCTTCTATTTTGGCCGGGGCATCCTTGGGTATGGCTCCGAGCGCTGCATGCGCCTTGGCAAGGGCAACCTCTACGACCATCCATTTCTGGATCCTGGCCCAGTCATCCATGACAGCGTTCATATCAGTCTTGTAGCGTTCTTCGAATGGAGAGATCGACATACAGGGATAATGCCACCCTAGGATTAAAAAAACCGCAGAAAACCCCCTTAAACGGCATCGGCCGGGGCCTTCCCTATTCTACGGCGAAAAGCGAAATGTTTATATATATGAAAAATCAGAATATATAACAGACCAGAAATCAAAAAATCCGATCAGCCTAGCTAATGGGCTCTTTGGGAGAATGAAAAAATGATAATTGACGACCAGTCACTGGAAGGATTGAAGCGATGCGACTATGAGAGCATCAGCCATATCCAGACAGTGCTTGGGGGCATATTGAGGACGATAAACAACGAGCCTTCGGGATCCACTGAAGCCAATAGATTCGATCCTTATTGGAAGCCCCTGCAATCGGGTAGCCTGGCTAATCAACAGCATTTCGATTTCTATGAGAATGATGTCATAGACATCTGGGAAGCGCTGATCGAAGGGGCATTGAGACCTGAAGCCAAGAAAGAGCGCTCCTCGCTCATCTATCTCGCCAGCAAACTCCAAGATCTTCCATGGCAGAGCGGAGAGATCAGGGATTCATTCAGCTCGCTGCTCCTATTGTCCTTGAAACGAGAAGGAAGCGAAACCGGACAGGCCTTATCGGATATCGAGGCAAGGATCCTAGATATCAAGGAAGGCAGGACAGGCATGGATAATGAGGCGATTGAAACATACCTTGGCCTTGCGAAGAAAGCTATCCTTAAGACCTATGACAGCAACAGAGGGAGCGATCATGGCATGGCTGTACGCGCAGTGGAGATGTTGGGCAGGATAGGCGATGAAGAGGCTCGCGACCACTTGCGGTCGATCCTCTACAGCATGACATCGCCTTCGGCTGCGCAGAGGAAGGCGGATGTGATCCTCCGTGGCCCGCGCATCGAGAACGAACTCCAGTCAGCGGAGATGACGAGGCGGGTGGTGCTGACCGAATATCCAGAAGACAGCCCGCAGGCATATTTTATCAAAACGGTTTATGAGGCTGTCTCGATCGTCTTGGGCCAAAAGGATGCTGGATGCGATACAGACAAGCCGGAAGTCCTTATGGCGATCAAGGTCCTCACATCTGTCACCGAGAACCAGGATAGGATGAAGCAGCTGCTGGAAGCGCAAAATCTGATCGAGAATGAAACTGATGGGATACCAGTGACCCTGGATCTAGGCGCTTTCGAGAGAACAGAAGGCCGCGATGGCAGGGTTAGGGGGGAGGGCTGGGCCTCGTGGATTATCCGTGACATCAAATTCGATATCGAGAACGCGCTCTTGCACACCATGACGAGCGAAAACAAGATTTTGCGGGAAGAGGCCATTTTCGGGATATCCAATATATCGAACGATAGGGTGGAGAGCATCCTAAGCAAGATGGTCGATCGCTACAGCCCGAGGAGCGAGGTGGGTTCTGGCGCCCAGAGGGCGCTGACCAAGATCGCCAACAAGAAGGCCCTGGCAGGGATGGACTGGGATGATTGCGAAATCCCTGGGCAGCCTCTTCCAAGCCCGTTCATGGCGATAGCAAGAACGCGCGACACTGTGGCCGACGCGCCTAATCATTCACAGCCTAACAAGAACGTCGCACAAACCGTTAAAAGAGCAGGCAGATAAATAATATCGTATGGCAAAGGCCCGGATTCTCAGGCAGCAGGACCGCTGCTTCATAGAACTGCCCGAAGTGATGCGCGATCACGATGAGCTCGAGCTTTTCCAGCTGAAGGAAGGGTTTTACCTGATCACTCCGCCCCTCAAAGCTAGCGACAAGGAACCCGAGCGCAGCCAGGTAACGAGCGAACTAAAAGGGCGCGATTCCAAAAACGCTGAACAGAAGAATGCTGGGGAGAGGAAGCCGGCCATCAAGGAGAACGAGCGCTCACTCCTCAAGAAGCTTCTTTCGATACGTTTCGAGAACCGCACTCCCGAGCAGGTGGGAAAAGCGCTCTCCAAAGACGAGATGGCGACTTTAAGGGAATTGGAGACGCGGGGGCTTGTGAACGTATTCAAGGGGAACAAGTACAAGGACGGCGTCTATAACATCAACGACAGCATCTACCCGATGCTTTTTTCATCGAATCAGAATAACACGAGCACGCAGAAAAGCGAAAAAACAGATAATATACAAGCGCCCGCGATACCAAAATCAAATCCGCTTTCGAATCCCAGCGCTAGCGTGCGCGCCCCGACTCAGAGTTTGGGTCCATCCGCAGCGATCGCAGCCCTCAACAGCCAAGGATACCTGGTCGTGAATGACCGGAACGAGGAGAGGAACCTCTCCGAAGCCCTCGCGCCCAGGATGAAGAGCGGGAATGTTTTAGGTGTCAAAGGGTTCGACGGGAAGCTCTATATCGTGACAAGGGAATACTTCTCCAAGGCAGAAACCAGGATATCGCCAGCGCTCAAGGATGATATGGCAGTTGAGGCGATAGCCCAGGCCTGCAACCTTGAATCCGACGGCTGCCGGGCGGTCCTTAGGATTATGGCTGAGAACGGCGATGTCATAGAGCGGCGCAAGGGCGTCTTCGCGCCGATAAGTTGAATCAAGGATGATTTTTATGATGATCCGCGATGAGGTTCATGGGACAATCGAGTTCAGCGAGCTCGAGGGCCGAGTCATTGACAGCTCATGCTTCCAGAGGCTGCGCAGGATAAAGCAGATGTCGATCACCAATCTCGTATATCCTTGCGCCAACCATACCCGCTTCGAGCACTCGCTAGGGACTGCGCACCTTTCCGGGGTCATAGCCGAAAGGACCGGCCTCGAAGAGGAGGATAGCGCCAAGGTCAGGCTATATGGCCTCCTCCACGATATCGGCCATGGCGCGTTCTCCCATGAAGGCGAGGATGTCATAGGCAAATATACCGGCGGCCATGAAGCTGTCGGAAGGAGAAGGATATGCAAGGGCGAGATAGCGGAAATCATCTCGGAGAACTATCATCCTAAAGAGATTGCGGATATCGAAAAATCCAGATATGGGAGCATCATAACATCGGATCTCGGATCCGACCGGATGGATTACCTGAAGCGGGATGCTCTGAACACGGGCGTCGCCTATGGCATCATCGATATCGACCGGATTGTACACACGCTCACGATGGAAAACGAAGGCCTTTGCATAACAAAAGGAGGGCTTGAAGCGGCAGAATATCTGCTCATCGCGAGGTTCATGATGTTCTCTGCGGTATATCTGCACAAGACAGTGCGCATAGCGACTGCGATGCTGTACCGGGCGATGGAAGGAGCGATCGAAGACGGTGTCGTGGAACCAAAGGATTTCTCAGAGATAGACGATGATGCGGCGTTCACAGTCATGCTGAGATCGAAGAAAGGAAAATCTTATGCCGAAGCCTTGCTCAAGAGGAAGCTCTACAAAGAGGTTTTCTCGCTCCCGAAGGAGGGCTGGAGCATAAAGAAAGCCGAGGAGCAGTCGAAAAAGATCTCGCAGAAGCTCGGCAAGGATATCATAATCGATTACCCCCGCGGATTCTTCAAGCCTATCTCCCTGAAGGTGAAGACAGATGAGGGGATTAGGCAGATCACCAGCCTGTCCCGCCTCGTGCACTCGCTCAGGGAATCAGAGGAGGAGCGGCTGAAGGTTTTGGTCCTCGCTGATGAAAAGACAAGGGAGAATTCAGGGGATAAGATAAGGGGATTGTTCTAGCGAGCAGAAGAATGATTAACCGCTGAAGAGCGAAGCAAGTTTCACTACTATTACCAGCACGAAGATTGCGACCACAAGGAACTTCGGGTCTATCTCCATGCCTTCGATCTTCATGTCCGATGAGAAGCCTATGATGCCTGCTGAAGACATCGGCATAGACACTTTTTCCTGCTTGAAAGACATAGGAGTGATTCTTGATGCGAACCTTATAAAAGACTTGCTAGCTCCATAGATAGCATGGGCGATGTCGAGATAAAAAAGACGGCAGACATGAGAAAGCTGAAGAAACCCTTATTGATAATCGGGTTGCCAGGGACAGGCCTCGTGGGAAGCGTGGCAGCATCCCAGATCGTCGAATCATTGCAGATGGGTTTCGGCGGATATTTGACAAGCGCTGATTTCGCCCCTCTTGCAGCCATCCATGATTACAAGCCCATGCCAGCCGCGCGCATACATTTCTCAGAGAAATACAATGTCGTTGTAATACTTTCCGAGATGACGATACCAGTCTCATCCTCGCTGGATGTCGCTGAGAAGATATACACATTCGCTAAATCCATCGACGCATCGTCCATCATCTCGCTGGGCGGGATCTCCCTGAAAGAGGAGAAAGGCGAGGTCTATGTGGTCTCTAGCAATAGAGAGGCTGTCAAGGATGCGATAGCGCGCAAGTTCGCGAAACCCATCAAAGAGGGGGCGACGACAGGCGTTACTGGCATCCTCTTGGCTAAAGGCACGCTGGAGAATTTCCCGATAACGACTATTTTGGCTGAATCCTCCGAGGAATATTTGGACCCCCAGGCAGCGGCCAGGGTGATTAAGACCCTGACAAAGATGACTGGCCTTGTGATAGACACGAAAGATCTTGACAAGGAAGCCCAGGAGCTATCCAAATCCATCAAGGAAGCGGTCATCAAATCCAAGATCAGCAGGCGCAAGGGGCCGTCCGCGAGCGAAGGCGGGGCCATGTTCGGATAGAGCGGCGCTCGGAACTGTTGCTATTTTTAGCTGTTGCTTTGAACTATTTATTCCTATTTCCTATTGCAGGGGTAGCGAAGTCCGGTCAAACGCGCAAGACTTAAGATCTTGTGGCTTAGTGCCTTCGAAGGTTCAAATCCTTCCCCCTGCAATTTCTATATTTTTTACAGCACCCTCGCCCGTTTCCCATCGTTATATACCGTCTCCTCGTACCTCATCCCGTATCGCTTGAAGTAGACCCCAGGCTCTATCGCCATCACAGCGCCGGATACAGGATCATCGGATTTGGAATTGAGACGGGGCGATTCATGTATCTCCAGACCCACGCCATGTCCAATCGAATGTATCATCTTCGGGAAGCCGGCTTTGGAGATGAGGTCCTCCGCAAGCTTTGCGACGTCTTTCCCTTTCTTGAACTCAGGAAGCGAATCAGTGATGAAAAAACAGATATCCTTCAATCGCTCGTACTGCTCCTTTTTCTTCCGGTCGCCATCAAGGATGAAGCAGCGCGTTATATCCGAGCAGTAATGGTTGTACTTGACGCCGTAATCCACCAGTACAAGCGAGCCGAGCTTCTTCTTATCGCTATGATAATGCGGGAATGCAGTGTTCTGATCAGTGGATACGATAGGCTCGAAGGCTGGCTCAAGGCCCATCTCTAATGTTTTAATCAACAGCTCCTGCTTGATATCGAGTTCGGTCTTTCCTCCCTTGAAGTCGAGCGATGCGATGATTTCTTTTGTGAGTTTGACGGCTCTCTTGATATCAGCGACTTCGTCTTTCCTTTTCTTACCGCGCTCCAGGTAGAGCCCTGCTGAATAGTCTTTCAGGTGGCAAATCTTCCCCAGCCTCGATGCCATGAGCGCGCTCATCGAATCCGCATCGAATAGTATTTTCTTGCCTTTGATAAACGGCGAGAGGGCTTTCACAGGATCCTTGTAAGGCACGACCTTGCCATGGAAACTGGAACGGGCCAGGGCGAGGTTCATCGAGGAAACGAACAGCATCTTCTTCTTGCCATTGACCAGGAGGAAGCTATGGTCTATCCCGAGGCCGGATTGATAATAGAAGTTCGGGTCGGTCTCCGGACCGCTATAGAGGAGAAGCTGCATGGGGAGGATGGGACAATGAACTATTATTAAAATATGCCCCAAATCCGACCAACTGCCCGGGCCGAAGCAAAGCCGAAAGGGTTTAATTTTTGCCTCCGATACCATTTCGGTGATATGTTGAAACGCCTCGTGTTGATCTCGGTCCTGTTTTTATCGTTAATCCTTGCGTTCGGATGCCTAGGGATAGGTGAGACCACCCAGACCAGCGATCGCGGGACTTCTGGAGCTCTTACGCCTTCGGAAGGCGCTCCTGCCTTTTCGGCCCCTTCGGCCGGTGGCGGCACGTCTTCGAACCTGGTCTATCAGACCAAGGAGGGCTCCATTACCCTGAAGGTGCCTGAAGCCACGCTGGAGACTAAACTAGCGGATGTCAAGACCATGCTGGCAGACAATGGCGCGACAGTCCAGGATATACGCTACTATGAATCGGATACCAGGAAGGAATATGATGTCACGATCAAGGTGGATCCTTCTAAGTTCGATGCCATCACAACGAAACTCGCTGACTACGGGACAGTGAAGGACCTGTCGGTGAGCATCGCGGATGTCACCAAGCAATACCAGGATCTGGACACGCAGATAAACAACAGCCAGATAGAGCTGGATAGGCTGACCTCCCTCTACAACCGCACGGACAATATCAGCGACCTCCTCAGCATCGAGCGCGAGATAACGCGGGTCGAGACGAACCTGGACATGCTCAAAGGCGAGAAGCAGTACTTGGTCTCCAGGATTGAGAAGGCCACGATAACGATTGTCATCTACGAGGATAAGCCTGCATCCACGCAATTGACGCTGCCCCTAGAAGGCATCGGAGCGCTGTTCTTCGGAGCTCTTGGCGCTGCTCTGACATTGCTGGTACTCGCTGCCGGATTCCTGGTGCCGATAGCCATCGTGATCTGGATCATCTGGTGGGTCTACAAGAAGATACGGGGTGGCGGCGGGTCATCTAGATCTCGTAAGTCCGAGCACTCCCAGATCCCTCCTCCACAATCAGGATGAGCTTGCTCGAAATTCCGGGGAAGACGAATTCGACCGTCTCCCCTCCTTTTATATTTTTTCTTTCGAAACGCAAAGCCCGGGCGCTTTCTCCGTCGCTGACCGAGATCGACCGCACATCGCGCCTGGCATCGAAAAGGAGCGAAGTGCCTGTCCCTTTTTCTGACCTTGCGAACGTGTAGGGCTTCTGATTGAGCAGCAGATACCCCACGATAATGATGCAGATAACGATGACGAGCGCCGCGGCGACCAGCAGAATAATGGGGAATGCCATCACACGAACCCGATCCTGGATTTGGACTTCATTGTAATGACCTTCAGCTTGAGGGCCTTGAGCCTCCTGCGCAGCTGTGAATCGTTTGTGCAGACCATGGCATTGTTCTTTGACGCGTAGGAGACTATCCAGTCATCCACGATATCGCTGCTTTCCACGACCAGGAAACCTTTCCCGGCTGCGTCTATCATCTTCATTGCAAGGCGGGCCGCCATACCATCCTTGCCGATTTTCTTCCCGATCATCGCGAGCTCGTCCATCGTCCTCGATGAGATCACGAGCTGATGGTTCTTCTCCACAAGGTAGTCCAGCTCCTTGATGATGTTTATCTTATATTTGAAGGGGAGTAGAAGGAAGTTCGTGTCTATGACGATAAGCCGGGCACCCATGGAATAGATTCGGGGTTAGGCGCATATAAACCTTTGCCTGGACCTACGACGTGGAAACAAGAAAAAAGACATGTCCGGTTTCAACCGGTATTTGTTGTAGGTTTAAATAATAAATGTAACAAATGACAAATCAGAGGCGAATTCTATGATCGAACCAACAGGTATGAAAAAATCCTGCAGGAGCGCTGCCAGGGTGGAGCAGGCTGCTGCTTCTGGTGGGAATCACTTATCTATCGCCCGGGTTTGGAACAGTTTCAAGGATCATAAAGGCACGGCTGCTGCTGGATTGATGGTTGTCCTGGCCGTAGCTGGGGTGTCGGTCTCGTGCTCATCCACGGATATCGGCGCATCGCGGGAAAGCCAGGGCTCGTATTCATGCGACCCGAATAAATGCGAGGCTCCGGGGGATAAGTTCTCAGGCGATTTGGCTGTCGGAGCTTCAGTCCCGGTCGGGCAGCTCACTGTCGGTTTGAAAAGCCTGGATAATAAAGCCGAGTTGAAATGCGGGAAGGTCGAGGTATGGGATTTCTGCGGCAAGCAGGTCGCGGAGATGGATCTATCAGATGGGGAGAACAAGCCTGTACCGAATACAGCTATCGATATGAACATCGGCCTGTCAGGGATAGATGTGGCGAAGAGCAAGGCTCATCTGGATATCGTATCCGCATGCGGTGGAATAAGGTAAAATAAGGGAAGAAAAAGATTATCGACCTAGTACCTGAGAGGAGCCTCATCGACTTCGGTGGCCTAAAGAATAACGGGGTTTCGAGGCTTACTGCCTCGAATATTCGAGGTCGATGCGTCGACCTCGAAATCCACCGACATCTGGTGCTCCGGAAAAAAACCTAGAAAACTGAAAGAGGATAGAACACTTACTTAATACCTAAAACGTCCATTGCTTTCGGGATGTCCTTCTCCAATGGCCGGATGGCGACCTCTGTGAAATCCACCTTGCGGCTCACGATGTACAGGCTCTCTATGCTGATCCCTTTGTTGGCCAGTTTCCGGGTCATCTTGCCAAGCTCCCCTGGCCTGTTGATCATCTTGTAGACGATCGTGTCCGCTTCCCTGACAGTGAGGCCTGGGATCTTGGAGAGGGCGCGCTCTGTCGTCGTGCTGTCGTTCGTGATTATCCTGAAGATCGCCTTGCCGTCAAGCCCGTAGGCAGATATTGCCTCGATGTTGACGCCAACGCTTCCAAGGGCTTCCGCGACCTGCGCCAGGGACCCCACCTCGTTTCCGGCAATGATGGTTATCTCTTTCATCAAGTTTCACCCAAAGCTGAAAAATTTTGGTTCCTTATGTTTGTTCTGATGCCGAAAGTTAAATAACCTTGTGTTACGTTAGTCTGGTACGATGGTCTCAAAGCAGGAAATCATGGACCGCCTCTCCCAGGTCATCGACCCTGAACTGGGCCTGAGCATCGTGGAACTGGGCCTCATCTATGAGGTGGCCCTGATGAAGAAGAAGGTGAAGGGCAAGCAGCAGGTGAAAATCAAGATGACCTTCACAACCCCAGCCTGCCCATTGATAAATGTGATATTGGATGATTTAAAAGCGAAACTGGAGCCCATAAATGATGCGGATATAGACGTCTTGATCGTATTCAAGCCGTTATGGACGCCGGATCGGATGAGCGAGAAAGCGAAGATGAAATTAGGCATGATCTGAAATAAGGGAAAGTGATAAAAGTGAGACTTACATTCTACGGTGGCGCGCAGGAAGTGGGCAGGGCATGCATAATGCTCGAGGAAGGCAGGCGCAACCTCATGTTCGACTGCGGGATCAAGCTCGGCGAGACCACCGAGTACCCTCTTATCCATGACGACGAGCTGCGCAATGTCCGCAACATCACTATCTCGCATGCGCACCTGGACCACAGCGGCTACCTGCCGCATGTATACTCCAAAGGCGCATCGCCGAACATATTCCTAACCAAACCCACGCGCGACCTGATGGGCGTGCTGCTTTCCGATTACCAGCGCATACATGTGGGCGAAGGGAGAAGGCGCAAGATGTTCTCGATGAAGGATGTGGACGGCGTCATGAAGGATGCCCGCATCATCGAGTACAACGAGCCATTCACCAGCGATTTCAAGGTCTCGTTCCACTCGGCAGGGCACATTTTGGGGAGCGCGCTGACAAGGATCCATGAGAACGGCGGCATACTCTTCACCGGCGATATCTGCACAAGGAAGACGCGGGTGCTGGATCCCGCCACAAGGACAGTCATGGCCGAGACGCTCATCATGGAGAGCACGTACGGAGGCAAAGACGACCTGATCCCGAGCTACAAGGAGAGCTACCAGAAGATGATCAAGATCATCAACCAGACCCTGGATCGGGGAGGCCATGTCATCATCCCGAGTTTCGCTGTAGGGAGGGCCCAGGAGGTGCTTCTCGCGCTCGACGACCATATGCGCTCGGGTGCCCTGGCGCCTACCAAGATTTTCATCGATGGCATGATCGGAAAAGCCATGAAGATATACCGCCACAACGCGTATTACGCGAATGACGATATCAAGAAAAGGATACTGATGAGCGAGGACGATCCGTTCAACAGCCCGAATTTCCACCATCCGAGATCCAAGGAAAGGGATGATGTGCTCAAGGAGCCATCCATCATAGTGACGACATCTGGCATGCTGACAGGAGGTCCTGTGCTCTTCTACCTGGACAAGCTGGGTTCCGACCCACGGAACACGATAATATTCGTGGGCTACCAGGCTGAAGGCACTCCGGGCAGCAAGATAATCGCCGGTGAGAAGCGCCTGAAGGTGCGCGACCGGGAGATAAAACTGGGCGCCCGGGTGGAAAGCGTGAAGCTTTCGGCCCATGCTGATTTCAATGACCTCGTTCAGTTCGCTCGATCGGTAAAGAACCTGAAGAGGATATTCCTGATGCACGGGGAGAAGACGGACCTGTATTCGGCGCTCGAGAGGGATTACGAGGTCGTGGTTCCGAGGAACCTGGAGACTTATTCTATAAGATGAGTGCGAAACAACAAAAACAAAAGAAAAAAACAACACTCTTCCTACCCGCTCACTGCTCGTGCGAAAATGCGCGTTCGTTCGCCTCGAGTTTCGCGAACGAACGGGAACTCATATTTTTTATTTTGGGGAATGGACGCGGGGAAAAATTTGGAAAACGGGAGAAAAAAATTTGGAAAAATATAAGATAAAAACCAAAAAACCTACGAGACCTGCGGGCACGTCGGAGCGGTGATATAGAGGTCTATCGAGCATATATTGGTCGATGGGCCTCCAGGCTGGGTGACTGTCACAGTCACGATCTGGCCGAGGCTGTTCGTCGTGATGACCACGATAGCCCCTGAAGAAGACTGGGAGGCGACATAATAGCCGGTTCCCGAGTTCCAGAAGATATCGCCCGGGCAGTTCTGGTCCTCGTTAGGCCCGCACATGATATTCAGAGGTATGTTAGTGCCAGGGAACACATCGACGCCCCCGTTGGCGTTCAACGCCCCGCCGCGGATCGTGCAGAAATCCGAGTGGCCATGCGGCTTGTTGCAGCCTGGCCCTGTGCACTCGCAAACAGGACCCACGCATGTCTCGTTCGTGTTGTTCACGACCTTCAGGTTGGCGATAGCCACGCCTCCCAGGGTCGGGTACGGCGCTATCGTTATCTCGCCAAGTCCGTATTGGTGGCCTGATACGACGACGGAGTCCGCATCGAAGGTGGTGCCATGGACGCTCTCGTTGCTGTTGGAGCCGAGCGTGGTGGGGTTCAAAGTGTAGGTCGCATCGTCAGGCACAGTCGCGACATTGTTGACAGTGCATGCCAATGCGAAATATACCGAGCCGCCTTCCAAAACATTCGCCGCGTCCGGATTGAACGTGCATGCGAATTCAGGAGTGTGGTTCGGGCCTGTGTTGTTTATCGTGATATTGGACCTGCATATCGCGGTCCCTGATGCGTATTGCAGGAACCCGGTTGACTGGTCCGCAGATGTCGAGAACGCGATGGCGTGCTGGTTGTCCTTGAACATGAAATCGCCGTTCAGGTTCACCCATGACCAGTCAGAGCCTACGCAAGGCACGACAGGTCCGTTGGCTGTGCATGTCACATGGAAATCCACAGCTTCCTGGGTCCCCATGGAATACACGTCAGGGTCTATCGTGCAGTTCGTCGGCGGAGGCGAGCTCGTGATCGTTATCGGCGAGACATCCACAGCCCCTACAGCGAATGGCGGCAGGTTGATGGCAAGGAAGCCAAGGCCAGTCAGATCGCCGCTCCCTGGATTGTTCCCTGCTGTGAATAATGTCCCGGAGACGCTGGATCCGGAAGTCGAACCGAGCGCTGGCGGAGCGACTGTATATTGCGCGCTGTCAGGCGGCTGCGGGTTGCCGTTATATGTGCAGTTGAATGTGAATGGCTGCGACTGGCCAGGCACCAAAGTGGCGCTGTCAGGCTTAAGGTCGCAGACATACGGAGGCGGTATCGGGCTGACAGACAGGTTCGAAGCGCAGACCGCGTTCCCTGACGTGTATGTCAGCTGGCCTGTGAGGCCGGGCGCTGAATCCGTGTAAGCGAGCGTATACGAGCTGTTGCTGTTCAGGAGGCCGCCGTGAAGGCCGACGAGGTTCCAGTTCGTGCCTATGCACGGGACCGGGTTGTTGATGATATCAGTGCACTGGACATTGAATGCATATGCCAGATTGACCTCCATGGATAGTGACGATGGTGTAATAGTGCAGTGCTCAGGTGTCGGAGGAGGGCCTGTCACCGTGATGTCGGCCGAGCATCCTGCGCCGCCGAGATACGGGTTCGGGTCGTTGAATATAGCGAATCCCCAGAGCTTTCCGCTGCTGTCGGCATTCGCTGCCGTGAATGTTGTCCCTTGCACGCTGGAGTTGCTGGTCGCGCCCAGGAGGGGCGATTGGACAAAGTATGCCGCATTATCCGGAGTCGCCGGGTTGCCGAGATGCGCCGCGCTGAGCGTGAAGAACTGCGACTGCGTCCTGTACATATTCTTAGGGGACGGTGTCATGTTGCAGGTATAATTGGTGGCGGGGCCAGGGTGGATAGAGACATCCGAATGGCAGGATATTGAACCGATATTGAATTGGACCCAACCGCTGCTGCCAGGACCCGAGGTCGAGATGCCGCTCGCGTGGGTGTTGTCAGCGACATAGAATATGCCGCTCAATCCGTTCGTCCAGTACCATCCATCTGTGAGCGAGAAGAACGGGTTGTGGCAAGGGACAGCGGTTCCATCCAGCTTCATGCATGTGACCTTGAAATTCCCTATCTCATGGTAGCCGAGGGAAAGCGTTGCCGGGTCGATCGCGCAATCGAAGATGCCATTGTTAGATCCGAGCGGCAGCGTGTCGTTGCATGATAGGGGAGAGCCGCAGACAGGGCCGAGCGTCTCTGCGGTGAGTATCACGTTCGTAGGGCCTGAAGCGCCGGATAGTATCGCCAGGTTGACCCAGACATCCTCGCTATAACCAGGGTAGATTATCGGCGAGTTGGTGTCAGAATCGTAGAAGCCATTTGAGGATGGGCAGAGGTAAGCCGGGATGCCTTGTATGCCGCAAATGGTCAAATCCGTGGAGGCGGGATTCGCTGTGTAACCGCTGTTAGAGCTTGTCACTCCTGTGAGGATTATCGCCTGGTTTCCGCTGTTCTTGACCGTCATGTCGATCATGATGTGGTCATAGCATTTGAGCCCGCCTGGCGTGTGCATGCATTGGGTGAAACGGAGCGTCTGGTAGTCAGTGTGGGTGAGGATGCAAGCGCCGGAGGATGCCGGATTCACCACGTTGATGTTGACAGTAGAAACGCCTGTGCTCGAATATGTCGGGCGGTTGTTGACGAAATAGTTTATCTGGAAAAACTGCTCATTGCCATCCCCGATATTCAGGGGCGATTTGACCCAGGCCCCGAAACAGGAGACGTCCTGCATCTGGGTCTTGATGGCATTCGAGCCGACTGTCGAGACCGGAACATCGACGTAATTTAGGTTGGGCAATGGCTGCGCCCCGCCTACATTCTGGCCGCGGTTGGAAACCTGTACGCTGCCTTTGCAGAAGACGCCTGCGAATGCTTCCTTGTTGGGGAAATCACCGCCACGCACGTATGTCACAGGTTCTGAATAGAACGAGTTGGCACCGCCAAGCTCGTCATAACGGCTCGTAAAATGGGAAAAGTCATCACCCAGCGGGGAGAACAACGATACGAGATTGTCGAATTGGCTGGCGCCTATCCAGACCATTGGGTGGTTGCCCGTGAAGCCAGCGTCATACATCGGCGGGCAATAGGAGCCCCCATAGCAGTCTGACACTGTCATCCTGGATGCGAAATTGCTCAATGCCCATTGTGAGTTGGCAACATTAGGAGTGACACGGATGACCGAATTGGTGCAGACGCTGTCGCCATTATGCAGATTGTTCTTGTCGGCACTGCCCATGACGCCGCCGCTGATCACCTGCATCTTTGCGCCGGTGGCCAGCGACATGTCCGTATTGAAATAAAAGGCGCTCGGGTTGTTGTCGCCATTCCAGAAGTTCGCCTGGAAGGCGTACAGCGAAGAGACTAACAGCAGCATTCCGAACAGTGTCTTGATCAATCGGTTATCCATATCTATTACCTCCTCGCTTCGATCGACTGGAAAGATGGCAACTGCCTGAGGAGGGTGATGCCATTAATGTCTCCGCTCTGCAGCATCTGCATTCCCCTCTTATTGGCCGCTGAATTGAAATCCTTGGCCGCAGGTGTACCTGCTATCTTGTCGATATTCATCGTGTACCAGCTTTGAATCGCCCCATATAGTTTCGTGGCTGTTGAGGCCGTCAGAACCCTGTTGCTGCTCCCGATCTGGGCCACGGCAGCGATGTACTGGGCCTGGACACTTGCTGGGAGCGGGCTGGCGACCATCTGCTGCTGTCCTGCCGGGACTACCGGGCGCGGGGTGGATTTTGTGACATCGAAGGCGTATTGGACTCCGGCCATAGCGACCGGCGTGGCTGTAGTTTGCACCTCGGCGCCGGGCGCCCTGGCTATCTGGATCATGGCCCCTCCGCCGACAAACGCATAGAAATCATTATAGCTGATGCCGACCCTTACGGTGGGGCTCAGGCCCTGCTCCTTTGTCTCCATCTTGTCAGGGTTCCTCAATGGGAAAATGAAATATCCGACTCCGCCCTGTGTCACGAGGGCGGTCCTCTCTCCCAGCCTGTGGACCCACTGGGCGGTCACATCGCCTCCGACAAGCAGGCCGGCTCTTGCGCGTTGAGCGAAATCGCCTGGGCCAAGGGTGTCTGATGCGAAAGTACCCAACTGCGGTGATACATAGATAGCGACGCTATCAGGGCCGGTGCCCGGCAGCGTGTAAGACAGGGTCACAGAACCAAGGGGGTTCTGCACGCTGCCGTTGATCAGCTGGATTTTTACGTTCTCCCACCTCGGGCCTGTTTTTTCATCCACGAACTTGAGGTTGATCAGTTTCAGTTCGTATTTCCCGACGTACGGATCAGTGGACTGGAAGGAGTATGGCTTGTCGCCGAGATTCGTCCCTCCGGCGCCGATGATCGGGATCCCCTTTTCTACCTTGATATCCGGGATCTTGAAATTCACTTCTGCTTGAAGCACCAAGGGCGTACGTTCTGTCCCGACAAAGAAACCAATATTCGCGCCTGCAGTGTGCACATCACCGTGCCCGACAGTGACTGTCTGCCCTCCGGCGCCAGGAGAAGCCCCCAGGGTGCGCGCCTGGACAAGGATCTTGTCGAACTCGTAGATCAGCGATGAGTACAATGGCATGAACCATTTGGGGGCGGATTTGGCCCTGTTGAGATAATCTTCAAGGTTCACGAAATTGATCTTCAGCTTTGTCTCGACATGTATCACTGATATCCCGGTCGGGAGCAGGTACATCTGGAAGGTGTTCAGGTTGCCAACTGCTGAGGTGAAATCCTGCGGCAGGGCAGCGATCGCCGCCTTTATCCCTTCCCAGGTTCCAGACCTTGCCAGATCAATTGCGCTCTGGACGGATTTCCTTTTGTCGGAACCTGCATTCGGCGCGTAATAATGCTCGAGCGCATATGCGAATGCGTTGCCGACTTCGGCTGGATTGCCTTGGCCTGGCTTGAAATTCGCCAGGTAGGATTGCGCGTTGAGGTAGGCGTAAAGCATCGCATTGGCATTGACTTCCCCTCCGCAGGCATGCTTCATCTGGTCAGACGGGGTTCCGCTCATCATCGTGTAGGGCAGATTCGCGTTGCCCTTGAAAGTGAAGAAGAGGGGGTTGACATCAGGGATCATGAGGTTGTCAGCCGGCAATGTGACTGCCGCCTTCCTGCCGACCTCTGCTTTCGGCTCGGCGCTTCCGGCGATCCGGTCGTTCAATTCGTCGAGCAGCGAGCTGTTCCTGAGCCATTGGCGGTACAATGCCGGGTTCTGGTTCATGTCTTTCAGCGTGAAATCAAGTATCGTCTTGAGGCCGCCGGCGTACTGGCCGACATCTGCTTTCGTGTTGACCTTCTCATAGAGGTTCAGCAGCGAGTCCATGAAATATTCAGTCACTTTCTGCAGAGCGACGGCCCTGTCTCCCCCGTATTTGGCAAGGACCGCATCATAGACCTTTCTCTCCCCGGCATCGAGCTTGGCGATGTTCTGGACAGTGAGGATCCTTCTCATGTCATATAGATAGAATGACGAGCGGGTCATGTCTGAGCCGCTTCTTGCATCATAAACCTTTTGCGACGGATTGAGCGGATGGGCCGCATTTGTCCTGTCGGTATCCAACGTGCCGACAAGCCATATTTGATACTTCGCCTTAACATCTTCCTGCTGTCTTGGGACCTGCGCTTGAGCCATAGGTATCACACCTAATTCAATATTACCATTATTCTTATTAAAATGAGCATCCATCAGTGCGGATGCGTTGAATGCGACTGCTGCCGCTACCGTGATCCGTGCGAATCTGCTTGTCCTTGCATGTCTCTTGTAATCCACCTATCCCACCTCCTTCTGATAAACTCCACCGCTTTCCCATCCCCATCTATCTGCTTGCTTTGTTTGATTTGCCCTCGTTCACTTGCCGGGCGTAGTGCCTGCGCCTCCTGTGGGCGTCTTCTCCCTTGGAAGAGGGAACATCACTGCCTGGTATGTGCCAGGCAGCTTCGGCACGACGTCGCTGTTAAGATTGCTCGGTGTGGCTATGAGCCTCTTGTTCGCATCCACCAGGGCTGCGTTCTGAGGCGTGTCCATCCTCGGTTTGTACTTCTCGTCTGTGTAGAAAAGTATGTCGGCCGGGTTCACAGGATCTGATGCCCGTATATGGCCGTCGGCCTGCCGTACTGCCTTGACCACGACGAAACCGCCGGTTGTAGGCAGAAGCTCTGCCATGAACAATTGCGAGTTCGGATCAGTCTTCGGTAAGGTCGGATCATGGTGCTTGTTGCGCAGATAGATATGGCCGTGCACAGCAGTGACCCACATCCAGTAGTTCTTGATCTCCATATTCGGGTTCTGCTTGAGATATTCCTGGGCGGTCATCTTCGTGTTCCCGACTGTCGCCGTGATGCCGGTGACGCGGGCGCGTACGAAATTGTCCCGGTCCGGCGGATCCATCACGATATTGGTGTCGAAAGTCGCACTCACGACCGGAGGTTTTGGTATCTCCGGCAACCCCTTAAGGTTGTCCAGGTGCGCATCAGTCAAATCAGCCATTGCGACCTGGATAAGCTTGATCGTCTCAGCCGGGGTCGAGCGCGAGCTCTTGCCATCCAGGAAGTTTCCTGAAGGCGCGCGGTTGTACTGGCCATAGAGCTCGTCTGCCATGTGCAGCATCTCGAGCGCGCGGAATACATACCTCACCTCGGGGTGGGCCTTTGCATCGACGAGCCTGAGCCTCTGCACAAGCTCGTCCTCGCTCTTGCACCCGTACTTGTTCATGAGCTCAGTCACTGTGTTGTGGCCCCAGGTTACCCAGTCCCCGACGATCTGCGTGGACGCCGAGTTGACGGTCTCGACGGATTTTGCAGGTTCCTGCTCGCCGAAGGTCATCGTGGAATGGCCGACCCAGGTCCCGAATGTCGTGGCTGGGTTGTATCTCTGCTGGCGCAGGACCGCAGGCGCTTCCTTGTCTATGAAGACCCTGACCTCACGCTCCTGCTCTCCCCACATGGCGCCGAAATAGGCGCGGTCGAGCTGCTCGTGCCAGCTGGTCAGAGGCGCCCTCTGCGCTAGCCTAGCGTTCGCCTGATCAGCGAGGATTGTCTTGTGCTCGTCCGTGCGCGATTCTGTCGGCCTCCTGTGGCCTTGATAAACGTTCGCGCTCTCGTAGGTCGAACGGCCGGTCTCGAAGCTTGCCATCCTAAGAAGGTAATCCCAGGATTGGTACTTGCCGCCGGGGGCAAGAAGCGCCGGGACGCCGAATTTGGCATTGTCCCTGCTGTCGATCAGCATCATGAAGTAGCGTTTCGCGAATGACGTTGTCTGTTTGTATGCGCCTGGTGCGTCTATGTCCTTGATGCCGTTGTAGAGGGTCATCGAGGTGTAATATGCGAGATCGTCGGTCATGCGGTGTGACATCGGCGCGAGCATGTTGATCGCATCATCAGCCCACTTGCGCGGGATCAACGGGTAGTATGTCGGGGTGAAATCAGGATCCTGGAAATTCAGGAAGAAGACGCGCTTGGCTGCCTCCAGGGTCGCCCTTGCATTCACGATTGTCTCGCCCGAAAGCGTTGACGGGCGCATCTCCGGGTGCTCGAGGAACATGGTAGCTTCTGAGATCGCAAGGATGCCGACTGTCATCTGGTAGATGTTGTCTGCGAAAGCGACCATCTGCGGGATCTTGATGGTCTCGTCTTTCTCATCCTCGATATGGGCCTTGTTGGCATCGACCCATGACAGCCATCTCTTGGCGGCCAGTATCACCGGGTCGTCCTTCTGGATCGTCGCGGCGCTTATCGCGCTCCTGAGTTTCTCGCTGATGCCAAGGACCCTTGCCCTCTGGTGCTGGTCTGTGAGCGAATCGTATACCAGCTCCTTGGTCTTGTCGTCGTACCTCTCAACGATGCCGTCCAGATAGGTCTGGTAATCAGCTTCGCAGACCGCGCGCTGGCTTCGAAGCGTCGCCCAGCTTTCAGCAAGGCTGGATAGCGCGCCGGTCGGCTCGCTTGAGAATGCGATTACGTTGTTGATATAGTTCTGCGTGGCGATAGCCAGCTTCTTGGAATGGTTCTGTCTAAGGTCATCCCTCGCCCGGCGCTCGACCTCGGATTTCTTGAATGTCTTGCCTGGGTGCTGTATCGCCAGCTCCCTGCGCTTGGCATCGATCAGGTCCTTCTGGTCGAAAGCCGGCAGGAGGTCGAACACATCATAGTTCGGATCCCTCATGACCATGGTCAGGGCAGAGTATGACTGCCAGAAGAGCTTCCTCTTGCCAGAATCAGCCGTATCAAGGCCGTGGGACGTGGCGAACGACAAACCATCTACGAGCAGCTGGTCCGAGCGTGATTCTGGGCGCATCGGGAAGAGGTGGGATGCGACACGGTACCAAGAGACCTTGGTCCTGCCTGCCATGTAGCGCTCGACGATCTCCGCCCTGGAATCCCATTCGGACGCGACCTCTTCGGCCGTGTTGTGGAGTTCCGTAGCCCCGCGTTTCGAGGTGTGATAATAGCGCCTTGCCTCGACGCTCTTGGCATCCGCGTGCGGGTCGGTGGATTTCGCTTCCTTCACTGTCTTTGGTATGTGGTCGGCTGTCTCGGCCGCAAGGAGCGCATCCTTGTTCGGCAAGCCGGACGAACGGTCGATTGCGGCATTCTTGTGGTTGAAATCGATCGCGATCTGGGCTCCCCTGCGTATCGCTGCCTGTTCTGCCTGGAAAGTCTCTTTCGCATCGCTGATGCCTTTCTTCGCGCCTGCCTCGTCCTTCTTCAACAGGGCGTCGCGGGCTATCCTCAAATCATGGAGGATGCTGCGCGCAGCAGTCTCGCCGCAGAATGCGGTATCATACGCTATCGAGCGTATCGAATCCGCAATCGGCCCCGTAGTGGAGCGCAATGATTGGGTGATCGCTTCGGCTTCGGCGTTCACGCTCACCATTGCTCCGGGCGGGACTTCCGCCTCTTTCCTTGCGTTCTTCATTGAAACAGAATCGATGAGCGCCTGGCCTTCAGCGTTCTTGCTGGACAGTTTCGCAAGATCAGCGTCGGTCGGGTTCTTCTTTTTCAGCAATGCCTCCATATCAGAGGCTATCGTGGATGCCTTGTTCCTCTGTTCCTGTGTGGCTGCAGCGCCGAGATCAGATTTCGGTTTCGCTAGATCCCTGAGCTTTTCAACCATGGACTGGTAATCAGCGCGCTGCTGGTCGCCGAGCAATGGATGCTGGGCCTCCTCCTTGCTTGGTTGCCCTGTCTTCTGGGCTTCGGGTTCACCCTGCTTTTTCGGGGTGGCTCCGCCTTGCACTGGCCCGGCTGCGGCACCTGGCGCCTCTTCCTCCTGCTGGGCTCCTGCTGGCCTTGCCGCGACTCCTGCGAGCGCTGCGGCGAGCGGGCCTGTAGATGTCGCATCGCCGACAGCTTTCGTGGCCATCTTTTTCACCTGCTCTATGCAGGCATTATCGAAAGGTGAGCTTTCAGCTCGGTTCAATGCCCGATCGAGCTGTTTGGTCAATGATTCGAACTGCGTCTTGGCATCAGCTCCGGTGAGATCGAAGACTTGTTTCCCGAGCCTTGTGTTGATCGCGCTCAAAGCGTCCAACCAGAGTGTGCGCAGCGGCACATTCGTGGATGAGAGGCCGACGGTCGTGTTGCCTGGGATCTTCAACTGCTCATCGAAGAGCTTCTTCGTCTGTTTTATAGGTTCGTCAAGCTTCTTGAGGAGCTCGCTCCCTTCCTTGCTGGACATTGTCCCCTGTGCCGCGGCGACATTGCCGCGGGTATCCATCAATACCCCGCCAACTGGACCAAACGCCATAAACGTTGCACCTATTACTAACCACTTGGCCAAGGTTCTTGCGGCCAAGCGTTTCATATAACTGGCATTCGTCGGGCTAGGATTTAAACCGTTTGCTAAATCGTCTGCGTGCGATACGAATGCCGGTCTGCGACTTCTAATCATCATAATTTCTCCACCCGAAGATATGACCAACTATACATCAATATATATAATCTGAAACATATAATTTATAAACCAATCTCACATGTGCTATTTTTACCACATCAGCCAGTCCCCCTGCCCGAAAATCCATTGGATTCGATAACACATATTATTACTAGAACCCATTATAAATAGTTATTACAGAAAGGAGAGGAAGATGGGGCAAAACCAGCGACTAACCCGATAGCGATTCCGGGTGCTCAGCGCTTCTGGCTCGTCATGCTCTTCGGCCTGTTCTTCTCATCGACGAGGATTATCTTAGGCTCGATCGTCTCGTCTTTTTCAACAGCCGCGTACGCGATTATTATCGTCTTGTCTCCGACCTTGATCAGCCTGGCTGCGCCGCCGTTCGCGCAGATGGCGCCTGATCCTTCTTTTCCCCTTATCACATAAGTGTCAAGCCTTGCGCCGTTGTCGATATCCACGATGCTGACCTTGTCGAATTCCTGGATTCCGGCAAGGTCGAGCAATAATCCATCCACTGTCATGCTGCCCTCATAATGCGGATTTGCATCCGTGACCGTGGCGCGGTGGATTTTGGAGCAAAGGACTTCACGTGATGGCATAACAGGTACCTCAATAGTTGATTATGCTAATGCACCATTCGGTTTATATCCGGATTTCAGCCCATAGGCTCTTTCCCAGAGCCGGGCATTTAAAAAATCTTCAGCAGGAATGCACACCAGGTGATTCTGAATGAACACGAGCGAGCACATGGCGCAGGCTTTCATAGGCGAATGCATGGCAAGGAACAGGTACACGATGTATGCCAAGGTCGCCCGTACCGAAGGGTATGAGCAGATAGGCGCCTTGTTCCTGGAGACTGCAGAGAACGAGCGCGAGCACTCGAAATGGTTCTTCAGCATGATGAACATGGCGGCTGACAAGAAAGCCATGAAGAAGATCCATGTCGAATCCGATGTGCCGAATGTTTTAGGGAACACTATCCAGAACCTGAAGGCAGCGATCGCAGGCGAGCATTACGAGAATTCTGAGATGTACCCTCAGATCGCAGAGGCCGCGGAAAAGGAGGGTTTTTCGCAGTTCGGGACCCGTGTCCGGAATATAGCAAGGGCTGAACTGCACCATGAAGGCAGGTACAGGCAATTGCTCAAGGTAGTCGAAGACGGATCGGTTTTCAAGAAGCCAGCTAAGACTTATTGGGTGTGCCGCGAGTGCGGATATGTCCATGAAGGGACCGAACCCCCTGCGAAATGCCCGTCGTGCGACCACCTGAAGGCGTTCTACCAGGTGCTAAGCGAGAATTACTGAATAAACAGGAAATTACCACAAAAGCATAGCATTATGAACTCCGGCTCCGCAATAGTTAGTTAAGAACAAGAAAAAAATTCAGGTTTTCTTTATCTTATCGTATTTCCAAAACAGGATCTTACGAAAAGGGCATTTTGTCCTCCACCGCAGAAATCAGCGTCGAAGATAAACAAAATCGAATTTTAGAAAAAAACAGGTGAAAACAAAAATGAGATTCAAGGAGTTGAGCATCAGCGGTAGGACTATCGCTGCGCTGGAAGAGATGGGATATATCGATGCGACAGAGGTTCAGGAGAAATCCATTCCTTTGATACTACAGGGCGAGGATGTCATGGTCCGCAGCCAGACAGGGACAGGAAAGACGGCCGCATTCGGCGTCGGTCTGATAGACATAATCTCGAAGGACAGGAGCAGGAAGGCGCTGATATTGGCGCCGACCAGGGAACTCGCTGCCCAGATAACGAACGAGCTGCGATCGATCGCCAAACATCATAGGTTAGAGATTTTCGCGGTGTATGGCGGGACAGGGATGGGCAAGCAGACCGCGCTGATTAGGCGCGGATTCGACATAATCGTCGCGACCCCGGGCCGACTTTTGGACCATATGCAGCAAGGCACCTTGAGATTGGATGCAGTGAATTGCATTGTCCTGGATGAAGCAGACCGCATGCTGGATATGGGATTCAAGCCGGATATCGACCGCATAATGAACAGGACCAACAGGAACAGGCAGGTTCTGCTTTTCTCGGCCACACTCGAGCCACCCGTAATCGCCATCGCAAAAAACTATCTCACATCCCCGCAATCGATAGAGATCGGCGCTGTAGGGAAAGTCGAGAAGATCGATGAGGAGTTCATCAAGCTCAGCCGGGCGGAGAAGCTGGATAGGCTAAAGGAGATAATCAAGCGAGAGCCGATGTCGAGGACATTGATATTCGTAGGTTCGAAAAGATCTGTCGAGAACGTCTGCAAGAGGCTGAACCGGGATGGCATAGAAGCGAATTACATCCATGGAGGCCGGACGCAATCGCAGCGTGAGAAAACCATACGTGGATTCCAGGAAGGCGCTTTCAGGATACTCGTTGCTACTGATGTCGCTGCGCGCGGGCTTCATATCGAGGACATTTCGCATGTCATCAACTATGACCAGGCTGACAGCGATGAGATGCACACGCACCGTATCGGTAGGACAGGAAGGATGGGCAAAGGCGGAAAAGCCATAACGTTCATAGAGACAGACCCGTTGCCTAAACGGCCGAGAGGAGGGCACAAGAACCGGAGTTTCGGGGGCGGATACAATCAACGGCCGTCGCATGAAGGACAGCGAGGTCCATCTCATCCACGTAGCGAAGGCAGTTCTGCTAACCCTTACAGCCAGGGCACTCAGCGCCCTTATTCGCCTGGTTTCAGGAACAGGCCAAGGGACAGGAGACATCGGGAGAGACGGCAAGGATGAGCATCAAAAAGTTCGATGGCAACAAATAAAACACTTATCATACAATATTACCACTGATATTCATGGATCAACAGCGATCACTCACGTCTCTCAGGCCAAAACAGATCTACTTCGGGACCAAGCACCTCCGAGAGATGGTCAAGACTCTTGAGTCGGCCGGATTCAGACGAATCGGCGGTAGGGAGCTTGTGGAGACCAACCCGGACCAATTCTGGGATGAACCGCCGTCACGGGTACGGGGTGGGATATGGAACGCGGTCTACCGCAGGTCCCTGTTTATCGAAGAGGATTCGCAGAGCGTGCTTGATGTCAAAATAGATGTGAACCCCCAAATCAGCCGGCCAAACAACGGCAGCACGACAATTGAAGGGGAGAGGGCGCGCATCTCATTCGATCTTGTCGAACAGAATATCGGCATGGTCGGGAAAGCCATCGCCGCACTGGAAACCGAAAAGGTGTTGATGGCGGATGGCGAGACCTTGGAGGCTTCGCTCACCCACTACCCATTCAGCGCAGGTGTCAGGCTGGCCCTAAATACGCAGCCGGAAGATGAAGGATGCGAAGAAAGCAGGACCGCGAGGAGAAACAATGCGCTCCTTCACGATGTGATTGCCATAGAATCCGAAGGGGACCTTCTTGTCGCTGATTTTTCGCGGATAGATCCGGAAAGGTATGTGAAGGCTATGATCGAGACTGCCCGGGACGTCCATGAGGGGCTGATGAGCTTCAAGATAGCATCCCGGACCGTGAAAACCGCAGCGTACGGCAAGGAAGCCGAAGGGCTCGAGAAGGAGCTCGCGAAGCTGGATCCTGACGATGCGGAAGGCCTGGAAAGATTGATCCAGAGATACGGCGGCATGGACGCGTTCATCAAGAAGTACGAGAATATGAGGTCCGATGCCGAGAGGAGCTGGAGCGCTTATATGGAAGATTTCGCAAGGTTGATCGACATCGCGAGGCCCTTGCTCACGAAGATTCAGTCTCGAGCGCAGTCTGGCTTCCCGGATAGGGAATTGAGCGTCGCTGAGATAGTGGTCGCCCTGCACCAGCTGGACAGAAGCGAGGTGAAGGCCCTTGACGGACTGCTTGAAGAGCTCAGCTGGGAGACAGATACCGAATTCGATAGGGCATATACGACGAAAAGGCTGAAGAACGACCTCATCAACGGCTATGAGGCGATAAGGACCATGTTAGCGATGAACGACACGTTCCAGCATATTGCTGGGCTCATCGCGGATAGGTTCGCGGTCATGGACCTTGGCGACTTAGGAGGCGAGGGAGCGAATACCCAGGATTATCTGGACGACATCTGGGATGCCGTCCCGGTCGAGCGCAGGGTCTAGCGGCTCTCGGTGAGGCTCGATTCAAAAGAAAAAAAGAGGGTGGGCGGAATCACTTCTTCGCGCCCGCGTATTTTCCGCTCTTCTCGTCTTTCTTCCTTGTCTTCCAGTATATGATCAATGCCGCGATGACCAGGGCGAGCAGCACCAACAATGGGAGACAAAGGCCGGGGGAGATCATTGGTGGCGTCGTGCCTCCGGTGACAGGCCCTGCAGCCGGTTTTATGACCGCCTTTACCGTCAGCATCATCAAAGAGCCGCCCGGGACCGCGAATATCTTGTAATCCCCGGCTTCAAGGAGTTGCAGACTGAGATTCCCGTTCGCATCGGTTTCAACGGTTATCGAGCTTCCGTCCGGGCGGACGATCACGACTTTGCAGTGCTGGCAAGAGACATTGTCCCTCGTTACATGAAGGGTGACATTATCGCCGATAAAACCGTTTTGCGGACCGGTGATGTTGTACGAAACGCAGTGGAAGTTCTCGCACATATAGTTGGACGGGCACGTCGGACAGTTCGCCGCACCGCATTCGTATCGCGAAACGAGGGTATGGTTAGCGACCACCCCGCAACCGGTCACATCCTTGCAAGTCCCTCCAGCAGCGGCTGGCGTGATATCGCAATACTGCGAGTCCTTGCAGTCGGCATTCTTCGTGCATTGGAACGCCGGTTTGCAGGTATGATTCTGGCATGTATTCCCAGCCGGGCAATCCGTATCAGAGCAGCATGCGAATCCGATGCACACGTGGTTGGTCACATTTCCGCAAGTGCATGCCACTGGAGAGCATTGCGCCCCGAGGCATTGGCTTGTCGCCGGGCAGTCAACATTCGATGCGCACTGGCCGAGAGCGCAGGTCGTGAAATCGAAATCGGTGTCCACATTATTGTAGCCGGTCTTGGTCACCTTTATCTTATAGGTGCCGTTGGATGACAGGATGACATCGGCTAATCCCTGCGGATCCGTGGTGAAGTCACCGACAAGGTCGAATAGCGGCGGCTCATCGTACATCACCCTGACAGTGGCACCGGACACAGCGGATGCGCCGGAGGTGACGTTGAAGATCACCTTGTTGCCCGGGCAGATGAATGTGTGCTCAAGCCTCATGCTCTTCGCCTCCACACCGCCTCGGGAAGGTGGTGATGGCGGAAGGTTGATGACGATTGTGGCTGAATCGCTGTCGCTGACATTGTTGCCGTTGGGCGGGGCGCCGGTGACCGTGGCGTTGTTGGTGTAGGTTCCGCTGTAGTTCGCGGTTGCATTGTAATGGATGACAAAGTAGCTTCCGACAGGTATGTTGGCGATGTTCCATGTGATGATGCGTCCGCCTATGACAGAGCTCGGAGGAACATCAGCGCCCCTGAAGGTCAGGTTCTGGGGCAGGATATCCACCAATGTCACCGTCAGGTTGATCGCACCGGTATTTGTGATGTTGACAGAATAGGTGAAATTCTTGTTTGTCGTGGCATTGGTCTGATTTACGGTCTTGAGGATGTTGATGGCAGGCGCGAAGACACCGACAGTTGCGCTGTCTGAATCGGTTACATTGTCACCATTTGGCGGCTTCCCTTCTACATCCACATTGTTGGTGTAGGTGCCGTTCGCCGCATTTCCGTCGACTGTCGAGTTCAGATAGATATTGACGCTACTTGCCGCCGGTATCGGACCGACATTGGTCCAATCGAGCGTCTTGTTGTCAGGACTTATGCTGGTGGGCGCCGGGGCCGCGCTTGAGTATTGGAATCCTGCTGGGAGCACATCATTGACGGCTACCGGGTCCAGCGGGACCTGGCCAGGGTTGCTCACGGTTATCTTCCACTGAACCAGTCCGCCAGGAGATGGCGGCAGAGGAGTGACATCGACTTTGATGACTGAGATGTTGGCATAATACACAGTCGCGTTGGCTCTTGATTCCGCTGTGACGTTGTTGCCGTTTGGCGGTTTGCCAGTGGCGTTCATGTAATTGGTGAGATTCTTTATCGGAGTGCCTGCATCCACAATACCGGCATCGACCGTGGCGTTCAGGTAAATGACATATGATGCGCCCGATGCCAGTGAGGTTGACCAGTTTATTGTCTGCCCGTTCTGGGTGTAGGGTGATGTCGCGCTGCTGAAGTTGAGGCCGACAGGGAGCACATCATAGATGATCACTGGGCTGAGCGTGACATTGCCGTTGTTGGTTATGGTCAGGTTGAACTGGACGATTCCTCCGGGGGATGGCTGTGCTACTGTCTGATCCAGTTTCAGGACTGAGACGTTGGCGAGGCAGACTGGGACTGTGATTGTCGCATTGGCCAGGACAGTATAGCCGTTCGGCGGTGTTCCGATGATGGAGACGTTGTTCACCGT
>Ga0315268_10000581_pt1 | contig 42943 bp, 45 predicted proteins | sample C1_top_MG_FD_204535 | JGI IMG/M metagenome (GOLD analysis project Ga0315268, IMG submission 204535) | Sediment microbial communities from Yellowstone Lake, YNP, Wyoming, USA - C1_top | ecosystem: Environmental > Aquatic > Freshwater > Lake > Sediment | place: USA: Wyoming | collected 2017-08-01
AGATGCCGGAAGTCTTACCAATCGATTGATCCTCACCAAATCAACACCGATTGGAGATGCCGTCTTTGGCATTGACAACACATTTGCGGGAGTCGCGACCAGCAACCACATTATTGATGGGGCGCTAAAAGCAACAGATTTCGGTGATGTCTGCTTCAACTACGACAAACTCTGGTTTGCAAAACAAAAGTTCGCCGCACCCTCATCGATATCAGATCTGACTCTCCCCAAATACAAGGGGCTCACGGTTATTGAGAACCCAAATACATCATCGACTGGACTCTCTTTTCTCGCCGCCACCGTTGACATTTTCGGAAACTCCCAATGGGAGTCATACTGGAAGTCGTTGAAGAAAAATGGAGTCAAGGTCGACAATGGATGGGAAGCAGCTTACTACACCGACTTTTCAGGTTCCAGTGGTAAAGGTTCTTACCCGATTGTTTTGAGCTATGCATCATCTCCAGCCGATGAGGTTCGTGCCGATGGCCAGTCACAAACAGCAAGTATCCTGGATGGATGCTTCCGACAAACTGAGTACGTTGGCGTTCTTAAGAACGCCAAGAACCCGGCTGGCGCGGCAGCAGTTGTTAAGTATCTGCTGAGCCCGAAGTTTCAAGCTTCATTCCCTGAAGCCATGTACATGTATCCAGAGGTGCCCGGAACTCCGATTCCCGCCGCATGGAGCCAGTTCACGCAAATTGCACCACATACCTACGGTGACAAGCTTGACTTCAATGCCAACCGAAAGTCTTGGCTAGCAAAGTGGTCAGCCATCTTTGAATAGGAATCGCGGCCAAGCGGCCTTATGGGCAGTGCCGATTCTCTTTTTCGGGGTGCTGTTCTACTGGCCGCTTGGCAAGATTCTTTCCCTTGGTTTTGCAGGCAATTGGTTCGACACAATAACAACCCATCGAATTGCCTCGCTTGTCTGGTTCACGATCTGGCAAGCGGGGCTATCTGCTGTTCTATGCTTACTTTTTGGAATTCCGAGCGCCTATGTTCTTTACCATCGCTCATTTCCGGGGCAGAAATTCCTACGCGCACTCATAACGGTTCCCTTCATGCTGCCGACAATCGTCGTGGCAATTGGCTTTACCGCGTTCCGAGAACTGCCAGTTGTATCGCAACTTCTGGCAGGACATTCGGGATTGCCGATGATTATCTGCGCAAATGTTTTTATGAATTACTCACTGGCAGTTCGGATAGTCGGCGGAGTGTGGACAAGTTTAGATACCGACATAGAAGACGCCGCCGCCCTCGATGGAGCAGGTCGGTTCCGCACGCTAATTAGCATCACCCTCCCTCAACTTGCTACTTCGCTTGCCTCCGCCGGAGCATTGATCTTTCTTTATTGCGCAGCCAATTTCGGGCTCGTCCTCGTGTTAGGCGGAGCTTCCATAAGAACTATAGAAACCGAAATCTATCTAGTGACGACTCAGTATCTGGATTTGTCGAAGGCAGCGGGTTTGGTCCTGATTCAGACGCTTCTCACCATTGTGGCTTTTATAGTTGCGCAACATCTCTCCAAAGGCCAGATGGGGTTCTTCACCACGACATCCCTTGAGAATCGAACTCGGATCGATAGACGCGATCTACCCGCGACCTCTTTTACGACCATCCTCATTGGCGGGCTCATATGCCTTCCATTAGCGACGGTATTTCTGCGAGCTTTCAAGGTCGCGGGCTCGTTCAGTTTTATAAATTTCACCAACCTCACAAGTTATGGTGCTCGTGACGTGCTCAGCATCTCCGTTGGTCAAGCAGCGCTCAACACGATTAGAAACGCGATTATCACCACCATCTTGAGTATGGCTGTAGGCATTCTTGTCAGCTACTTGTTGTCAAGACCGAGACCCGGCGGAACTCCAGGACTTGTTCAGCGTGTAATGGATATCATTTTTCAAATGCCGGTCGGAATCTCCAGTGTTGTCCTGGGATTTGGATATCTGGTTTGCTTCAGCGGCGGCATATTCCCGCTTAGGTCTAGCTGGCTAGTGACACCAATTGCACAAGCACTTCTATCAATTCCTTTGGTCATTCGGATGATTCATCCGGCTTTGGTCTCCATCGACAATCAATTACGAGAAACTGCTGAAACGGAGTCAGCCAGTCCAAGTCAAATTTGGTGGTTGATCGAAGTGCCTATCATCCGCGACGTCCTTCTGATCGCAACTGGATACGCCGCCATTATCTCCATCGGCGAGTTCGGTGCAGCCAATTTCCTCGCCTACGGTGACCAAGGGACTTTGCCCACCGTTCTTTACCAATTGATTTCACGGCCGGGAGCACAGAATTACGGAATGGCGATGGCAGCTAGTTCTTTACTAATTGGAGCTGCCCTCTTCATTGTCTACGCCGTCAGTTCACTCGACAGAAAAAATCGTTAAATCAGTCTCCCAAGCCCTCGGCATCGCCCAAGGCCCATACGTCAATGGCATTCAGATCAACGGCGTCAATGCCGTGCATAGAGAGAATCCCCGCAATCTGCGCCCGATGCTCTGTCGCATGGTGAATTGACTGACCAAGAATCGTTGACCTCGCTCGGTGAATCGTTTTGCCGTCGCGTTGGTATGTCGTCATCCCCTCGGAAACCCCCGACAATTCGCGCAACTTTGCGTCAAATTCTGCGCACAAACTTTCCAATTGGACAAGGTCTTCTTCGTTGGAAGGTATGACATAGTTAAAGGGCGTGACCTGCCCGCCAAGTCGGGTTACATAGAACCCTGCTGCCCTCACAAAGTGCTCAACAATTGCTCCAACGCTCCACTCATTCTTTGGTGCCCTAAGAGCCAGCGCCGACTCGGGAACTCCCTTGAGTTGCTCCAATACATATGCATTTGCCCATGCCATATGACGAAAGAGGCGATCTAAAGTCGGATTTAACGTTGAATTGACCATGGCACGGATAATAGACCTTCTCGTTAGACTCGCATTGTGCTGGAGAGATGGACGCGCCGCGTCGTCCGATACCGTTTCGCGGTAATCGCCGTCTGGCTAGTGCTGGTGATTCTGGGGTTTTTGGCCGGCTCAAAACTCAATGAGCATTTAACTACATCGCTATCTGTACCCGGCAGCGAATCCGCCAAAGTGGAGAATATCCTGGCTGATCATTTCAAAGAGAATATTGAGGGCACTTTTACCGTTATTTTCAAATTCAAGAATGCTTCAGCATTAGAGATGGCCGCATTCAAGAACAAAATTGCGTCGGCAACCACCGCGATACCCACGGCCAAGATCACTCAACAAAGAGCGCTCGGCGGAGTGCTTTTTACCAACATCGAGACCTCCTTCACCCTACTTCACGCTGCCGCCTATACCGATGTACTCCGACAGGCTCTTCTACACGAAGGAATGACGAACGCCTTGGTGACAGGACCATCAGCTATCAACCGAGATGTCACCCCGGTCCTCACTGCAGACTTGCAGCGTGGTCAGGTGATCGCGATTCTTCTTGCATTACTTCTCTTAATACTCGTGCTCGGAACCTGTTGGGCCGTACTGGTCCCATTCCTATTTGCCACCGCAACGATCTCACTTGCATTAGCCTTCGTCTTTCTCTTAGCCCATAAATTCCTGATGGTTCTCTATATTCCCAATATTATGGAGTTGATTGGACTTGGCCTAGCCATCGACTATTCCCTACTCATAGTCCATCGTTTTCGGCGCGAGATTATGGCCGAAGATGTCGGCCAGGTAGACAATGCAATTGTAAAGACCATGGAGACGGCTGGACGAACCGTCATACTTTCAGGTTTGGTAGTTTCAATTGGCCTTGCCACCTTGTTTCTTGTTCCAGTTCCATTTATCCGATCGCTCGGTGCTGCAGGACTGCTCATCCCAGTCATATCAGTCATTGCAACGCTCACGCTCCAACCCGCTCTGCTTTCGCTCTTAGGAAGAAGCGGAGTCACGCCTCACGGATTTAGTGGTCTGCTGGCAAGAAAAGATTTAATGTCTGGCTTCTTCGCGCAAATTGCCCGCATTGTTATCCGCCGTCCAAAATCAGTACTTATTTTCTCATTAGCGATACTGGCACTTGCCGCATCTTCAGTCATATGGCTTCAAATCACACCAAGCGCCCTAACTTCAATACCGGCAAATCTTGAATCATCGCGAGCGCTTTCGCTGGTGACCGACAGAGTCGGTCCCGGAATAATCACCCCGAGCCAAATCATTATCGATCTAGGCCGACCTAGCCAAGCAACTAAACCCTCCATAGCACGAACACGTACAAATTTCGCGAATGATATCCTCAAAGATCCAGAAGTATTCATCGTCGCAACCGGTGAGAAGCCGCCCTACATTGACAATTCCGGTCAGTATCTGAGGATTTTTGTGATTGGGCGCCACGATTTTGGAGCCCAATCTTCACAGCAATTAGTACGCGATCTTCGCGAAAAGTACATCCCACATGCGGGCTTTCCGAAAGGCACGAAAATCTACCTCGGAGGTGTTCCGCCTCAAGGAGCAGATCTTGTGAGAAGTATCCTCTCATCCTTCCCATGGATCGTTCTCTTGGCACTTGCCATCGCTTACCTCATCTTGGTCCGGGCATTTCGTTCGCTTATATTGCCATTAAAGGCCATCGTGATGGACTTGGTTTCAATAGCAGTGGCTTATGGGTCAATAGTTCTGGTATTCCGTTTCCGTGTGGGCTCAGCAATTCTTGGGACCTACCACCTCGATCAAATCGAGGCCTGGGTATTGGTCTTTCTATTTGCCGCCCTCTTTGGAATGTCGATGGATTACGAAGTTTTCATAGTCTCCCGCATACGAGAGGCGCGAGATCGAGGTGCTTCCAATGTCGAATCAATTGTTGAAGGTCTGGCTCATACAGGAGGAGTCATAACGGCAGCGGCGATCATATTGATTAGCGCTCTTGGCGGATTAATTATTGGTCATATACCTGGGCTACAACAGCTAGGAGTCGGGCTCGCATTCGGTGTACTGATTGATGCCACCATCATTCGTGGCCTCTTGCTCCCCAGTGCGATGGTTTTGCTCGGCAGATGGAATTGGTGGCTGCCCACTTCAATTGCAAAACTCGTGAATACTAAAGCCTCACCTCTCGAGTCTCGAGAGGTGAGGCTTTAGTTACTACATCGTGACCTACCTGATTACTTAACGATAGTAATCGCAAAGTGGACCGCAGGTGGCTGGTAGCCAAGAGCTAATCCTGGGAGATCGGTGGCATTCGTCAGCACTGGCAGTGCTCCGTACGGAGTGTTAGCAAATGAAGGCTGGAAGACATACAACACAGGATGCAAGTCAATAATGTGCGTTCCAGGAGCGCCAGTGGCAATCAAGTGCACCACCATGTACCCGTTGGAGTTGAAGCCGCATCCATATCCGATGTAACTGTTGTCGTATGTGACAGCCAGAGTGTTATCAAGCTGTGTCCAACCAACACCCTTCATGGCGACTGTGAACTCTTCTCCAGCTTTGAAGGTCGACTTTGGGACACCAGAACCATCACGCAATTCAGGAGTGCTGGCTGTATCAGCCTTGGCAATACCGTTGCTGAGCACTTTGCCGTTCTTGTCCTTGTATTGGAAGATACTTTCCTTTACATAGAACGATGTCTGGGCTTCGATTGAATCGCCCTGCTTTACTTGGACTACGTGCCATCCGCCCAGGTGATCTGGGATTGTAACTTCCTGATCAATTGATCCGTTGACTGGAGTAGCGGTTCCCATCGGAACTCCGTTGTAAACCCAACAAGTTCCTGTGCAATTTACACGGTTGCCAACCACGGTTGCCCAAACAATTTGGTGTACGCCAGTCGTTGTCAACCCCGTGACGTGGAGCTTTACCTTGCTCTCCACGACTCCACTGGTCGTGGACAAAGTCGCAACAGCCTTGGTATTTGGATCCAAGCCGACGCTGGAAAGCGTGGTTCGCTGTGTGACAGATGGTTCTACTGATTGTGGGTACTCAATTGACGCTTTCGGAGCACCAGCATCTTTGGTTACCTTGAATGAGACGGCAGAACCCTTTCCCCAAGGAACTGGAGACTGCTTGATATTCATGTACTGAACACCGATACCTGCTGTCAGAGCTACATAATGTGTCCCGACCGGTCCGGCCGCGCGAATCTTGAATACTGCAGTTCCGCGAGTCCAGAGCGCTTGAGCTTCGCCTGCGTAGCTGTTGTCCCACAGAACAGAGACGCCGCCTGTGTAGAGATTGGAGCCCATGCCCGTGTAAGTCACGGTGATAGGGGTTCCGATTGGACCGCTCTTAGGAGAGATTGAAAGGGTCGTGCTCATCTGGAATCCGCCATGCGCGATCGCCACGCCGTCTTTCGCAACATATATATCGTGTACCCCACCGAAATCGCGTGGGATCTTTGTCGAATAGGTAAAGGCGCCATTTGCATCCGTTGTCACATTCGCAATGTCAACGTTGTACTTGGTGTACTTCGTGCCCATGTAGTTAACACTGTTTGGCTGAACATCAACTATCCAGGCGCCATCGGCTGTTGACCATGTCATTGGCATGGTTGCATTTGCCGGAAGACCCGTACCAGAAATTGTTATCGGGGTGCCCTCGGGACCCTGATTTGGGGTGACATTCAAAGTGACCATCTGCTCTGGAACAGTGAACGCGGCTGATTTAACCCCGGTAAATGGAAGTGCGGGTACTCCTTGAAGTCCGGTAGGTGCGCTCAGAGTAATGGGCGACGTTGCAGGATCAGCACCCATAGCAGGAGTAATCATTGCAATTGGAAGGATCGATGCTACAACCGCTCTGAGAAGATTAGTTCTCAAGCGCGGTGTTAAGAATTGTGTTTTCATGATTTCTCCTACATTCTCCGATTCGGAACTAAGGACCTCTTAGTTATAAATTTTTTTGCTTATATGTACTTGAAGTCCGAGCCGAGAATTCATTTTCATCCTCAACTCGGACTTCAAGAACTTCGACATGATCTAAATCAAGCCGTTGGAACTGCGTAGAGCGTTAGCTGCGAATTTGGGGTAAAATTCGATGACCAGGTACCGACCGCACCCGCAAGAGGTGGATTCACAGGAATCGTCCTGAAAGAAGGAACACGTTCGAATACCGGTTTCCCACTAGCGTCCCTAACCTGCACGCCATTTACCATCTTGCGTGAAAGCTTGGTGGTTAGAACTTGCACGGTGTTGAGTTCTTTGGCGATCATGGTCACCTTGAAGCTAATAACTCCCAGTGTGTTGTAGAGCCCTGCTGTCGTACCGGTTTTGAGTACTCCAGTCCAGAATGCAACACCGCTGTGGTTTCCATAAGTGAGAGGAAGTGGATCCTTGACCCCTGCAACTTCGATGTATGCCTTCGAAGTATTGGATGAATCCAGAACCGCCCCAGCTAGATCAGCGTCGTTTCCATAGACACGGAAGACGATTGTCTGACCGACAATGAACTGGCTGGTGATTGCGCAACTGACGCCGAATCGTGGAGCAAGTGGTCCTGATGAGCCACTGGCAAGAACGGTGTCAACGTATAGATGGATAGGGGAAATAACACCTTGAACAGGTACACCCACCTTGACGGTGAATGCGGCCGCATCTACCGAGGTGAAATTGGCTGCATCAGTTGGTGTAAGTGTTGCGCCCAGTACGGTGGCACCGCTCTTTGCGGGAACCCATGAGCACTTTGCCACAAATGGTGTCACGGTAGTTGTTGCGACTGCTTCGCAACCGGTGATCACTGCGCCTGCTGCTGAGAACTTGACAGCCCCTGCAGTGCTCGCCGTCGCGACGATAATTGCTGGATCAAGTCCAAAGACTGTGCTCCCACCAGAAAGCACAAGCGTCGGAGTAGTCGCTGCATAAGCAGGTGTACCTCCAACAACGGCGCCGCCGACCAGTGCCAAAGCACCAATCACAGCGCTCGAGATGAATCGCTTCATATATCTACTCCTTCTCCTATTGATGTACACGTGTAGGTTTGAAAGTTATTTCGTGTTGATGTTGCCGGACAGGATCAAAGTCAACGCGGTGCTTTCACCAAATCCTGCCGCCGATGACTTGATTGCGAAGGTACCCGTGACCTTCAGTGTTCCTGTAGCCCCAGCAAATTTGCCAGTTCCGCCAGAAATCACGGCATTACCGGTAATCGATACGACGGTTGGCGCAGCACTATCTGCAGCGCACGCTTTGGAAGTTGAATCAAAACTAACCTTCAAGCTATTTCCACCGCCGCTGATAACTCCGGAACCATCAATTCCAGCACATTGATCAGATGGTGAAGATGATCCCGTTCCAGTCAAAGTATCAAGTCCAGCGATAGTGCCGGTTCCGCTACCAGTTACGGACGAGGCTTGAACGCCAGAATCACTCCAAAGAACTGACATCTTTCCTTTATAGGTTCCATTGAAAGCGACAACTCCCGCTGTTGACTTCGATGGCGTGGTGGCAGGCTTTGCGGTCGATTTTGCAACCGGTTTCTTTGTCGACCAACCTGTCGCGCACTTGGGGTTAGTCCCTGTCACTTTCTTGACTGCGGTTCCCTTGTAGCAGGTGATGGTCTTCTTAACGACCGCATTTGCGATTGGGCCATTTGCTACTAAGACTCCGAGGGCGGTGACGATGACAAAAACTCTCGCAACTTTTAATTTCTGAATTGATTTCACTTGAAAATCCTCATCTCTCCCTGAGATACCACTAGTTACTTGCAAGATGATCTTTGCACCGCGTTCTTGTGGCAGGTGAAATTTGTGCGAGGACTAACACTTTTAGGACTATTCCCTTGGTCACAAAGGATGGCTTGTTATATTCCGTGAGTCACATATGGCTAGCGATTTATTCCGTAGATCACATTTCAAGAAAAAGGCCTAAAACAGCACACTATTTTCGGCGGCGCTAGATTTTAACTAGCCGCCGATTGCTGACATTGGACGAGAAGGCTGAATAAATAATGGCTCGTTGATTCCATGGCCTGGCAACTTAGCCTTTACTGTCGAATGAAAAGCGCTAATCAATTGTTCTCTCTTCTCAACTTCGGTTGAATTGCTATTACGAAGTATCGAACGCAAATCAGTTTCGGTCATGGAGAATAAGCAAGCACGCAATTGGCCATCCGATGTCAAACGTATGCGATCACAGGCCGCACAAAAAGGTCGCGTAACGCTTCCGATTATCCCCACGGTCATGGTTTCACCCTCAATTGAGAATTCCTCAGCAGGGGCCGACCCGCGATACTCAACTGGAGTCAAAGTGAATTCTTTACTTAACTCAGCAAAGATTTCATCGGCTGTAATCAAATCTTTGCGGCTCCAGATCCCACCGGCATCAAGGGGCATCTGCTCAATGAAACGAAGATTCAAATCCTCATTCAAAGCCCATTTCAATAATGACACGGCTTCGTGATCGTTAACCCCGCGAAGCAAGACCGAGTTAATTTTTATGGGATTCAACCCGGCAGATTTTGCTGCCCTAATTCCGGCAAATACATCATCAATGCGGTCTCGGTATGTCAATTGCTTAAAGCGATCTCGATCTAAAGTATCTAAACTGATGTTTATTCGGCGAAGGCCTGCGTTTACCAACGGCTCAGCGAGTTTTGCCAGCGCCAAACCATTGGTCGTCATGGAGAGTAAGGGCGGATTTTCGATGGCATTGATTCTGGCAACAATTTCGACTATGTCCGGGCGAAGTAACGGTTCGCCACCGGTCAAACGAATCTCATCAATTCCCTGAGATACAGCCACTTCAATTACTTCAATCAACTCATCCGTCTTCAGCAGGCTTTCATTCGGAAGCCAGGCAGCGAAATCATGTGGCATGCAGTATGTGCAACGGAGTGTGCACCGATCGGTGAGCGATACGCGCAGATCTCGATGGCCGCGACCAAAGGTGTCGATTAGTGAAGTCATGCGCTGATCACCTCTTCCGTTTTTATGGCTTAAATCGCCACTCATGGCCCACCACTCATGGAATATCCTAATGATTCTTAACAGGCCTGAACCAGCGATTTAGTCGATCCGAGTACTGCTTTAGGCTGATTTTTAGGGACTTTCAACTAGAGATTTTCAACCATACTGCTATGCTTGCAGAACGATTTTGGGGAGTGGTGTTAAGGGTTCTGACAAGGAGGCACACCAATGACTGCTGAGAATGCGCGTCAGGTGCTCCGTTCCATATGGGATGTCCAAGGTGACCCGACAACAGCTCTTGATGAAGAGTGCAGCCCCAATAAGGCCTGTAAAAACATGGCAGAGGTGACGTTCGACGGTTTTGCCGAAGCGGGAACAGATTTGCGCACCGCTTGGCGGGAAAAACTTGCTCGCGAAGGCAAATTGAATAATTCAAGCGGCAGCATCCGCGATTTAATTCTTGGATCCACTGAGTCAAAATAATCCCAACCCCCTTCGGAGAGTTGAGCAATATGAGCACGTTTGAATCTCTTTCAGTTGAAAACTTGTCAGAGGGCTTGAGATCGCTTGGATATATCGCCGATAGGGGCTTGGCGACTTCACTTTTTATTTCAATGAAGCTGGGAAGGCCCATCCTTCTTGAAGGCGAAGTGGGCGTCGGAAAAACTGAATTAGCCAAGGCGATAGCCCAGCTCTACGACCGTCAATTGATCCGGTTGCAATGCTACGAAGGTATCGACACAAACCATGCCCTTTATGAATGGGATTACGCCCGCCAGATGCTGCAAATTCGAGCTCTGTCGCAAAATCAAGCGGTTGAAACTTCCGTTGAACAACTTTTTGGACCGAAATTTCTCATCGAAAGGCCATTACTCCAAGCAATACGTGCAGGAGAACAATGTGTTCTCCTCATTGATGAAATCGATCGAGCCGATGATGAGTTCGAAGCGTTCTTGCTCGAATTACTTTCTGATTTTCAGATCACAATTCCTGAAATTGGAACAATAAAGGCGCCAACCCGCCCCATCGTAATTCTGACCTCAAATCGAACCCGTGAACTCCACGATGCTCTAAAGCGTAGATGCCTGTACAGCTGGATTGGCTACCCTACGCCAGAGCGCGAGATTGAAATTGTCCACTCTCGAATACCGGGCGTTAGCGACCACTTAACGAAGAAGGTTGTGGCCGCAGTCAATCGGCTGCGTGAGATGGAATTAGAAAAATCGCCCGGTGTTGCGGAAACTTTGGACTGGATGGAGTCCCTAAATGCCATCGGTGCACAAGATTTAGACGAAGAAAATGCGACGGAAACCCTCGGCTCGGTCATCAAGAGCCGTGATGATCTTGATGATGCGATGAAAAACCTCAAGGAGATAGTCTCCAGTGTCTGAGTCTGCCGCCTTTGATGAACTATTCGTCGAATTCGGACAGAAACTAAGAGAATCTGGGCTGTCGATTGGATCAGATGACATCATTTCTTTCTGTCGAGGAATTGCCGAACTAAATCCGACAGACATAGTGGATATTTATTGGAGCGGGCGAACCACTCTGGTTCATCGCAAAGACCAGATCCTCACTTATGACGCCGAATTTCGAGCATTCTTCTTGGACGTAAAAGCTGACGAGCAAGATGTGAGAAAAGTAAAAATCAAAGCATCTTGGAACGCAAACTCCGTGTTGGAGATACCTTCTGTGGAACCAGGAGCTCCCGGTCTTGGTGAAGAAGAATCAAAAATGGGCCTCATGGCCTCTAGATCTCAGATTTGGAGAAGCAAGGCCTTCGCCGAATGCACGCCAAGAGAACTGGCAACTTTGAGGAAAATCATCTCTACATTAAGGCTTTCGCCACCAGTTCGTCGCACCCGGAGATTGCGAACGACTACAAAAGGCAGCCAATTGAATATGCGAAAGATGGTTCGTGAAATGATGCGCTCTCAAGGGGAATTAAAGGAACTATCTTTCAATAAACGCAAATTTAGGATTCGACCAATCATTTTCATATTGGATGTTTCTGGTTCCATGGCAGAGTATTCACGCAACCTGCTTCAATTGGCATACTCGGCAAGGCGGGCTAACGCCCGAGTGGAAGTCTTTTGCTTTGGCACACGGTTGACTCGAATCACCAAATCGCTCAATCGGCGTACTCCAGATGAGGCGATGGCCCTAGCTGGAAACTCAGTCTTGGATTGGGATGGAGGAACTCAAATCGGTGATTCTATTAGAACATACGTAAAAGATTGGGGTAGAAGTCGAGTCGGTCGCGGTTCCATCGTCGTCATTTGCTCAGATGGACTGGACCGTGGTGATCCAGAAGTGTTATCCAAGGCCATGGAGGACCTATCACGACTGACATATCGAGTTTTCTGGATGAATCCGCACAAGTTGGATGTGCTGAATTATCAGCCAAATACGCTGGGTATGATGGTTTCTGCACCCTTTGTCGATGAAGTAGTTTCAGGTCACAACCTCAAGAGTCTTGAAGAATTCAGCCGCAAACTGATGGCCGTACGTTAGGAGATGAAATGAAATTTAGTGTCTCGGTGTATGCAGAAGGTAATCGTATTATTGAACTTGATGAGATCGTCGAACTGGCAGATGCCGTTGCGCATATTGGTGGAATTGCATCCGGAGCCGGGAGCATGGCGTACGGCGCACAAATAGTGGTAGATGCGGAAAATTCTGACGAGGCGGTAGAAATCGCGATTGCCAAATTCACCGAAGCGGTCGAACAAGCCAAACTTCCAGATTGGCCCATAACCAAGGCTGAAACCATCAGTGAAATAGACGATCTGGAAGAACTAGAAGAGTGATCCGTCTTGGATCACTAGCCGGGTACCCCTTCGAGGGGCCGCGGTCTTTGGCTGGCTGGACGCCAACGAGTATTCCGGCCGTATATGCAATCATGTGTCGAACAAATCCAGAGAATAAGCCTCAGGAGTTCTCGGTGATTTACGTGGCACATTCTGAAGATTTGACCAAGGAAGGTTTTCCTTTCAAACATCCAAAGGCAAAATCGTGGATTGCGCGGGCTGGAAATAAATGGAATTTGCATATTTGCTACTACGAGATACCTGGGGGATTGCCTTCCCATCGGGAACAAATTAGTCGCGAATTAATGGCTATTTACCAACCTAGTTGCAATAGCGAAAAATATGACCAAACCTGGAAAGACGAATGGATTGGCGAATACTCCGAAACAATGACAGAACCATTAACCACAAGGCGCGATCCCAACGCCTCCAAGTGATTAGAAGCGCTGGAACCAACCCCTATTTAGGATTTACCGATAAATCCGACACCGTCGAGCATCCGTGAGCGACGAGTACCCATGGCGGGACGAGCTACTGGAGGCGTGGTGTCGAGATTTGGCTTATAAGTGGCGCCCACAATAATTCCCTCTGCCATCCCGTAAAGAAGTGGCAGCGCTCCGGCGACTATCGCTCCAGTGCGATTGATTCTCTCTAATCCCGGTTCAATGACTTCAGCGTTCGCTTTAATTTTCCAGACAAGGTCAGCGGCCTCTTCTAGATTCGTAGCAACCTTAGCCAACTGTTTGCCAACGATGAAGAGATAGATCGCCAAACCCGCGATCAACGCGACGATATCGATAACCGTAAAAACCACGAGTTTGTTCATGAGCGCACCTTGTCCAATACGCGACCCAGGAATAAATGATGTTCTAGGCCTTCAGCTAGAACCGAATCAACGCCCGCAGCGGTCACATCGATCAACTTCGTGTAAGAAGTGTTGATTTCTGCCGCAGTCAGAGTGGCTTTAATCGCCGCAACACGCTTATCAATTGTTCTAACGAGAATTACCAGAATGGTAAGGAGTGCAGCAACTGCGACAACCACCACGGCTCCCGCAATAATGGCACCCCACCAAAGTGTTTTAACGGTTGCAGACACTGCAGCAAGTTCCATTTTCAGCCTCCCAATTTGATTCTGCCGCGACGCAACCCGTCAACAATGGCGGTCGCGGATGTAATGGTTATTTGTAGATCTTTGAGCGGGGCAGTATTTTGAACCGCACCCGTCAAACCCCCGTTAATGCGCTGTGCCTGCCCACCAATCTTGCGAGCTAAAAGAAGGATCGGCACCACCAGCGCAACAACTACGAGCACTACTACAAGGCCGATTACATAGCCCAGCAGCCAACCTGAATGATTTTCGAAATGCATCTGCTCGCCTCCTAAATAGTCTCTGCGAAGTCGCGAACGGGTTTCAAACTTGCATTAACCGAGGCAACTGCGGTCGGAACGGTAGAGGTTTTTGCGGCAATGACCTGGACTCCCCCGTCTAGCGCCTGCAATGTCTTTGCAACCGAACGAAGATGCAATATGACCCGCGTCAATCCCAGCGCGGCAGCGGCAATAATGAGAGTCGCTAATATCAACGTAACTACGGCAGCTATTGGCACTTTATCCTCCTCTAACCTAGCAACTTCGAAACGGGACCGGCGTAACGAACAGCGCCCTTTGCAACCTCAGAAATCACATAATCAGTCGTTGCCAACAATTCCGGAGTTGTATTCAGTTCGCCTATAAGGGCAACTCCGCCTGCTAGAGCATCATCTGCAGCACCGCGAATTCTTTCAAGGGCCCCAAGCACCAAATTGAGCAAGGCAACAAGAACTGGGACAACTACAACTAGTAAAAGAATGTTTCCTAATCCCCATAGAGTCATATTTATTCCTCTTATTCTTTCTTTATCGACGCGGTACTGGCTGATAGGGCAGGAAAAAACGGTTAAAGACACGAATCGAAGCTCGTTTGAAAGCATTCATTCCGATACTAAGACCGCTCGCCGGCTTGGTTCCAACAACTTGATTTGGGTCCAGACCCATGGCAATTGCGCGCATCCGATTTTTCATATTTTCTGCAGTTTGGTTTACTAAAACTGCGGTTACATCCGAAACGAGGCCGCGACCATACTGTGCCGCTGCGCCAGAAATCTGAAGATCCAAGGAGATGTTTACCTTTGTTCCTCCTGGAATCACAACCAGCCCAGCAGTCAATACCGCAGCTGCCGTTCCACGGCCCTTCTTATCGGAACCTGTCGCCTCAAGGGAAATGACCTTTTTAGCATTATTGCGATCTTTGACCTTGGCATCGCCAGCGAACTCTAATTTCACGGGTCCAGCAGAAATGACCACACCGCCCTCAAAGTGGTCTTCACCAACTTTGTTTGTTAAATCTGCACCTGGAATACAGGCCGCCACCTGAGGGATGTCATCAAAAAACTTCCAGACAGCGTCAATCGGTTGATCAACATCTATCGATTGTGAGATTAGCATTTGGCCTCCTGGTTGAGATACGAGGTTGGATCTTTTTCAAATGCACTTCTGCAGCCAGGGGCGCAGAAATAGTAAGTCACATTTTCAAAAGTAAATGGCCTGTTCGCCTTTTCGGCCTTAACGGTCATTCCACAAACTGGATCTAACACTTCCGTCACAACATCGAGCGAAGCTGAACTTTCACTCGACACGCGAGCAAACGCCCCGAGGGCTCGCAATTGAACCAACTCTGCAAGTATCGCCACAGCCATTTCGCGATGTGATGTGTGACCGAGGTCTATACCGGCGGGGATCCTCACTTGTTCAAGTTTGGCCTGCGAAATCCCTTGTTCTGCCAGGTAGTCAAAGACGACTTTCCCACGACGGCGAGACGCCACAACTCCGACATAAACCGGATTTTGTGTTAACGCGACCTCGATTGCCTCCTCATCGCCATGGCCTTGGGTCGCAATTACTACGACGGTGGATTGGGTAACCATTGAACTAGTTAAATCGTTTCCATCGACCAACTGAACGCGCCAATCAAGATCCTCGGCAAGTTTGGCTAATGTCACGGCCATTGGTGAACGGCCCACGACTAGAAGTTGTGGCACAGATTGCATAGGTTCGATATAAATCTGTAAAGCACCGTCACTCTGGCATGAGATAGGAATAGTCACCACCCCCTCAGGGACATGCATCCCGACGAAATCAGCCTCTTGTCCCAACCAAATCAACCTTGCCTGGCCCTCTTCTAGCACCCGTTTCGCCTCACGAATCAGAACAGGTTCGGCGCATGCCCCGCCAATCCATCCATACAGCTGGCCGTCGGCCGTAACGATTGCTCGGGAACCACTTTGGCCCGATGAAGGCCCTTGGCGCCACACCACAGTCGCCATCACAAAAGATTCTCCATCCTTTGCGAGTTCGACCGCGCGTTCCATGACGCCCAGTCCTTCAATGGCCCGATTATCCATTACGCATCTAGCCTTACTGGCGGCATACCACTTATATCTTTCTTCGTTGTTATAGCCTCGTAGACACGGTTTGGCATCAAAGGCATATCGATATTTCGAACGCCCGTCCCTTTAAGCGCGTCCATAACAGCGTTCACGAATGCAGCTGGGCCTCCCACAGTTGCGCACTCGCCAATGCCTTTGGCGCCGATGGGGTGATGTGGACATGGCGTCACAACTTCATGCAACTCAAAACCAGGGGTTTCCCATGCAGTCGGCAAGAGGTAATCCATGTAGTTCGAACCGATGCAGTTTCCATCTTCGTCGAAAGTAATGTATTGCATGCTAGCTGCTGCATACGCCTCGGTAAGCCCACCCATGATTTGCCCCTCGACAATCATTGGATTAATGCGAACTCCGCAGTCATCAACTGCTACAACCTTGAGTACATCCCAAACCCCAGTTTCAGGATCGACTTCAACTTTCACGATGTAGCAAGCGAACGGCCACGTGAGATTTGGTGGATCGTAATAGGCATTGTTCTCTAAACCAGGTTCCATTCCATCGGGAACGTTGCTGTAGGCGGCCATGGCGCACTCTTGAATCGTAACCCCGTTCTCTTTCGCGCTGCGAACATAGAACCGTCCCAACTCCCACTCAATATCTTCTTCCGAAACCTCCAGAAGGTGTGCAGCAATCTTCCTGGCTTTAGCGCGAATCTTTCTCGAAACCATCGCAACCGCAGCTCCCGCCACCGGTGTGCTTCGGGATGCATAAGTACCCATTCCAAATGGAGCCGTATCGGTGTCGCCTTCTTCTACAACGATATCGTCGGCAGGAATTCCAAGTTCGTGCGCCACAATCTGAGCCCAGGTGGTTTCATGTCCCTGTCCTTGCGATTTTGCACCCGTTCGCAAAATCGCCTTGCCGCTCATATGAACGCGCAATTCGGCCGAATCAAACATCTTGATACCAAGAATGTCGTACTCACGGCTATTTCCGGCACCAAGTGGTTCGGTCATCGTAGAAATGCCTACACCAAGAAGTCGACCACGTTTTTTCGCCTCTTCCTTTTCTTGATGGAAATCTTTGTAACCGATCGCCTCTAAGCCCACATCCAAGCATTTGCCATACTGCCCAGAGTCAGTTAAGAATCCAAAAGGTGTCCGATGTGGAAAATCATCATCTTTGACAAAGTTCATCCTTCGAAACTCAGCCTGGTCCATACCCAAATCATCTGCTGCAGCTTGCATCATTCGCTCTTGGAAGAACATTCCCTCCGTCACGCGAAATGAACAGCGATAGGCGACTCCGCCAGGGGCCTTATTTGTATAGAAACCGGAGGCAGTCAGATGCGCTACAGGAATGTCATAACAAGCAAAGGTTGAATGCAGCAAACCAATCTTGAATTTACTTGGCTGCGCATCAGAAAAGAATGCACCATGGTCAGAAATGGTATGCATGCGAAAGCCGAGAATTTTCCCATCTTTTCGAAGTGCCATCTCGCCTTGCAAATACACATCGCGAGCAAAATGGGTGGAAATTAAATTTCCTGTCTTGTCATCAATCCACTTGACTGGTCGTTCCGTCAAAATGGATGCAAGAATCGAAATAACATATCCAGGATAAACTGGGACTTTATTCCCAAATCCGCCACCAAGATCCGGGGAAATAATTCGGATCATGTGCTCCGGAAGTTCGGCCACCATTGCCACCGCCGCACGGATAATGTGCGGAGCCTGAGTGGTCATGTACACCGTCAATTTTCCAGTCGCACGGTTGTAATCAGCAATCGAACCACAAGTTTCCATGGGTGATGGATGCGAACGCGGGTAATGAAGCTCCAATTTAGAGACGGTGTCTGCCTCAGCGAAAGCCTTATCAGTCTTGGCCTTGTCACCAATTTCCCAATCAAAGACCTTGTTGTTTAGTTGATTCTCTTTATCATCGCGAATCAGAGGTGCACCAGGCGCCATCGCTTGAATGGGATTCACAATTACGGGCAATGCTTCATATTCCACAATGATCTTCGAGCAAGCATCCTTTGCAATATATGGATCATCTGCAATAACTGCAGCTACCTCTTGGCCCTGAAAACGAACCTTGTCTGTGGCCAGAACAGCTTGTGTGTCATAGGAGAGAGTGGGCATCCAAGCAAGGTTTCTCGCCGCCATCATTTCTCCTGTAAGCACCAATTGAACTCCAGGAACTTTCCAAGCCTGGCTCACATCAATCGATTTAATTCGGGCATGAGCTAACGGACTGCGTAGAATCTCCATGTGGAGCATGCCAGGCAGAACGATGTCGTCAACATAGTTGCCTTTCCCGCGAATGAAGCGGTTATCTTCAACTCTTCGGCGGCTTGCACCCATACCACCAATTTTGATTTCATCAAGTGACATATTAAGTCTCCGCCCTAGATAGATTCTGCGCGCATTTTATTAGCAGCCCAAAGAACTGCCTTTACGATGTTCTGGTATCCGGTACAACGACAGAGATTTCCCGATAGAGCCCAACGCACGTCGTCTTCTGTTGGATTTAGATTTTTCTCAAGAAGAGCCTTTGCGGCGAGCATCATGCCTGGCGTGCAAAACCCGCACTGTAGTGCGTGTTCTTCTTTAAAACCTTCCTGGATCGGATGCAGCTCACTTGCCGAGGCAAGCCCTTCTACTGTCTCAACATTGTGCCCATCAGCCTGCACGGCAAACATGGTGCAACTCTTTATCGGACGACCATCAAAAAGGACGGTGCAAGCCCCACAGTTAGTCGTGTCACAACCTGTATGTGTTCCCGTCATCTTCAAACCTTGTCGCAAAAGATGAGCCAAAAGCAGACGTGGCTCAACATCGACAGTTCTTGGTTCTCCATTCACGTTTATGGTGACACGTCGAACCGGTACATCACTTGCCGGCGGTGTGGCGATTTCTTCGTACAAACTTGACATATCACGCTACTTTCTGTGAGGAGTTTGTAATGCCGGTGAGAATCCGAGAAGTAAATGTGCGAACAATCTGTCGCTTGTAATCAGCACTTCCGCGATGATCAGTGCGAGGTTGAGCCGCCGCAGCGGTCTGCTCTGCCACCTTTCTAATAATTTCCTCTGTCAATGCGTTCCCCACCAAGACCGAAGCCGCGTCACTAGCATCGATTGTCTTTCCGCCAACACCGGCAAGGGCAATTCCCGCTCTTACGACCTTGCTTCCCACCATATCCAACGCAACAGCCACTGAAGCCGTGGCAAAATCACCCACGCGTCTTTCCAGCTTTAGATATCCGCCTTGCGCTACACCTTGGGGGGCTGGAATGACAGCTTCGATAGCGATTTCATTAAAGGCCAATGCATTTTGAAAGGGACCAAGGACGAAATCCTTCATCTCAATTTCACGCTTGCCCTTGGGTCCTTGGGCAACGATGCGACCACCAAGGGCAATCATCGTTGCGGCCCAATCGCCTTGAGGATCAGCGTGGCATACCGAACCAACAAATGTTCCACGAGTTCGAACAATGGGATCGGCTACGAGCGGCGCTGCCGCTGCCAAAGTTGGTTGATGTTTGGCAATTGCATCTGAATCCACCAAATCTTCATGACGACACAGTGCTCCGATATGAATGCTCCCATCGGGATCAACGCGGTGGTATCTCAAACCCGAAATATTGTTTATATCAATCAGCATTTCAGGCGAGGCAAAACGTAATTTCATCATAGGGACAAGGCTCTGTCCTCCAGCTAAAACTTTAGCTTCGCCTGCTCCGCGATCTAGAAGGGCGATGGCCTCTTCAATTGTCCTGGGAGATTCATAGCCAAAACGTGAGGGATACATACTGTTTTTTCTCCTCGCACCTAATAAGTGTTATGAAACTACTTTTTTGTGTTTTTATCGTCTCGGACAGCTACTGGCATTGAATCTGCATCTGGATCTGGACGACGCTCTTGGTTTGGCGGCCACGGACCTTGAACTGGCTGGCCGGCAACTTTTAAATATTCAGTGAGTTGAGGCCAAGCCCATACCGTGGGACTTTTTCCGGTCTTGGGAGAATTTTCAATCAATGCAAAAAAACGCGGATTTCCACGTTCATGTCCAGTTGATTCAACGGCCATCAAATCGCCCTCTTCTCTGGTGGAAATTGCTGGCAAAGGTAACACTCACCCTAGGCGCACGCAATGGATTGTCGTCCATATCCGATAACAGTTTCATTACCAGATTTCTCGCGCAGGTGGTGGTTTCGCACAGGCGGTAACCCTCAATCCTGCAAGAAGGCCTCGAGGTCCTCCCTTGTATCCACGTCTTTCCCGTCTGCTAATCCGCCCAGTTCCACATAATGGACATCTGAGGCATTGGCGAGGTAGTTCCTAGCCCCACTATCGCCCGTAGCCCTTGCCATGATCCCCTGCCAGTGCACCCGAGAGAACTTCACGGGATGTCCTGGTCTGCCTTCATAGGTTCCAATTACCAACTCTCCCGGTTCCAAGAGAATCTTCTCTGCAGCTTGAGCCGTCAAACCTGGCAGATCTACCAAAGAGACCAAGACAGCTTCTACTTCTAGCAAAGATGAAATATGAGCCAGGCCGACACGAAGGGAAGAACCTATACCTTCTTCCCAATCTTCATTCACGATGGTTGTTGCTCCCACCACTTCGCCAACCCAAGCACCTAAAACCACAAAAATTTCTGCGCATCCCGCTTCCCTAAATATTGACACTGCTCGATCGACAAGACGTTCGCCATCTATCTCTAATGTGGCCTTCGGCGCGCCCATGCGAGAGCCTTCTCCGGCCGCCAAAATCAGTGCAACGATCAAGTGCACTTGTCCTCTCAGAGATGTTACAAACCCATTTGCTACACTCTAGAACATGCACTCCAACTCGCCTATCTGTTTGAATAATTACTTCAAATAATTTTATGCGCGAGATCATTGATGAAATTCACCCTTGGTTCAAAAATAGGGAACCTTTTGCTCTTGCAACAGTAACAAGAACTTGGAGTTCGGCGCCTCGACCAATTGGAACTGCGATGGCAGTATCTCAATCAGGTGAAGTTGTTGGCAGTGTGTCAGGCGGCTGCGTCGAAGGAGCAATCTTTGAGGAAGCGCAAGAAGTCCTCATAACCAAAAAGTCGCGTAGCGTCACCTATGGAGTCAGCGATGACAATGCTTTTTCAGTTGGACTGACTTGTGGCGGAACCATTGAGATATTTATCCAGTATGTCGATAAGGAAAGTTTTCCGAATTTTGAATTAGTTGCAGAGGCCATCGAAGAAGAGAAGCCAATTGCGATTGCGACATTGATCGAAGGCCCGGATCAGATTGGGGCTCGCATAATCTTCGACGGTAAAGAGATTTATGGCACCCTGAATTCCACCTCCCTGGATCACTCAGTCGTCGAAGATGGACGTGGGCTGTTAAGCCAAGGCAAAACTCGGACAATCAAATTAGGAAAAAATGGCGAGCGACGAATGGACCAACTCTCTATCTTCGTCGAATGCTATGCACCGGCTCCGAGGATGATCGTGTTCGGAGCAATTGATTTTGCGGCCGCATTGGTGCGAGTTGGCAAATTGCTCGGGTATCACGTCACGGTATGCGATGCTCGCGGTCTCTTTGCTACCAAGAAAAGGTTTCCAGATGCCGATGAGATTGTGGTGGCCTGGCCCCATAAGTATCTGCCAACTGTCGATGTAGATGAACGAACTGTGCTTTGCGTTCTGACGCATGATCCAAAGTTTGACGTTCCGGTTCTCGAAATTGCCCTACGAACTAATGCTGGTTACATAGGTGCGATGGGCAGCCGTCGAACACATGATGATCGCTTAACTCGCCTGCGGGAGGTGGGTATGACCGAGATTGAGTTGTCACGCCTTCGTTCCCCAATCGGATTGGATATTGGCGCCAGAACTCCTGAAGAAACGGCAGTTTCCATCGCGGCAGAAATAATTTCAGAATTAACTGGTGGTTCTAATCGCCCGCTTTCGCATGGGTCCGACCCGATCCATAAAAATTCATTAGCCAGCGAGACCGACAAGGCGCCAGAAACGCATGGGAGTAATTTGATTTAGAGTGGCAGCGGAAGCCAACGTGCCGCAGCGCCAACAGCATGTTTGCCTGGATCTATCAATGCAAAACCGGTTGATTGCGCAACACCGCGCAACATGGCAGAGCCCAAATAGCCACTGGATACAAATCGATTCCCTTCCAGATTTCCTGGAATTAAACGACTGAAGCCCTCTGGTGTCTGAATAGTCTCACCGAGTTCAATTGGGACAGGCACAACTTTTGCCATACCGAGCAAAGAATTGATGATCGGTTGGCCAAAGGATGTTAGGGCCGCCAACGCGGATTGTGGATTACCGGGTAGTGCTAAAAATGGTATTTCACGGGTTTGGGCACTCGAAATCTTCGCCAGAAGTACGTGATACCCGGGTCTGACTTTAACGCGATCAATGACGTAATTTCCCTCTAATCTAGCGATCGCTGGTTTGATGAAATCACGTGGACCATCGGCCGTGCCACCCGTCGTAATCACCATATCAACGTCCTCAAGAATCAAATTAATCTTAGAAATAAGCAGTTCCAAATCATCTTTGACGAATTGCGCAGATACAACGCGGGCGCCATAGTCCTCTAAAAGCGCAGGAAGCTGCGGTCCTAGCGAGTCTCTGATTGAACCCTCTCTTGGGACTCCCGAATGCAATAGTTCGTCGCCGAGGAAGAAGATCACAACACGCGGTCTGCTCGCAACAGCAACTTCATCGTGACCGGTAGCGGCCAATAGGCCAATTCGCGGTGGGCTCAATTTGGTACCGGAATCAAAGAGCAGTTCGTCCTTATTACTCTCTATCCCGGCAGGTCGAATATTCTGACCTTCCTGACTGTGCCCCTGTATGAATCCATCTTTCTCTTCGGCATCTTCCCACGGCACGACTGACTCACCCTCGGCTGGAATGACACCACCCGTAGCGATTCTCATGCATTCTGATTCACTCAAGCTCTGATCCGTAAGTCGTCCAGTGGACACCTCGCCCACAATTTTCCATGGGCCTTTGCCGCATACCACCCATCCATCCATGGACGAGGTCGCAAAAGCAGGCAAATCACAGAGCGAGTAAGCGGGTTTGGCTAAAACTCTGCCATGTGCATGGGCTAAGGGAAGAAGTTCGGTTCCTAGCACGGAAAAAGTCTCTGAAGCGATTCGGTAGGCCTGATCCCAAGTGCACTCGCTCAGCATGGTATTTGCCGTCTAAAGCTCTTTAACTTGGCGCGTCGACAGTGCTGCTTCGAGCACTTCGATCCGTTTGAACATCTTCTTATGCATTTTCGACATCATCCACCACATGGCAATTTCGCTGACAACCATTATCGTCATTAAAATCCACATGATTGACATTGCACTCAGACCGCCTGCGGAATGTGTATCCATAGTGGTGAATAGTAGTGATTTACTCAGTGCGTGGGTGAAAAATGAGAAACCCTTTACGCACCCTTCAATACACCTATGGCTTGCGCCAGAATAGAAATCGCGATTTCGGGCGGCGTCTTTGCGCCAATATCGAAACCTGCCGGCCCGTGAACGCGGGAAAGATCAGTTACGTCGCGATAGGCCAGCCAATCTGCACGATTTTCCTGCATCTGCTTGGAGCCTAATGCTCCGATATAACCAGCATCGCTCTCAAGTGCACTTTCCAAACACCGGCTTGAACTCTCCACGTCGTGTCCCATAATTACCGCACAATCCAACTTTGAAAGTCCGGCCATCAATCCAGAAACCATCCCGACATTTGATTCAATCGCGACTTGCCAACCGAGAACATGTGCAGCTTCTGAAATCGCCTCTGCTATCAGGCCTCCTCCTGCTATCACCATCTTCGTAACCGGCCAATAAATGGATATGACTTGATGCTCTAATTCAACAACTGTGGACACGCCCCGGTTATAGATTTCAGCCACGGCGGGGTCCGCAGTGGCAATTGTCTCTTGATTATAAAAACTAATTCCCGTTACCTCAGAACCATCGAGTTGACAGACAAGGGCTACTGCCTCGCGTTGTAAAAGTGCTGGCCAAAGTTCTGGCGAAAACTGGGCCGCTGGCACAACGAGAAACTTTGCTTTCGTGTTGACTGGCAATCCAGCTGTAACAGATTCAAAGTCATTTACATTGAATTCAACTTGACGCCCTGCAGTTAATTTCTGACTAGCGATTTCAGCAAAATGCCCGTTAAACGTTCCACCAAGCAGTGATCCAATTTTTCCACCACCTGGGGTAAGTGCAAGTGCTTCGGTTCGAATAGATTTTTCGCTTGAGTTCGGAGAAACCATCCAAACAATATCGGCTCGGGTATTTGCCCTGAGACAGGCATTAACGCTCAATGCAATATCGTACATATACGGAGTATAAGAGACTTTCCGTAAAAAATGCTGTCGGGGTAAATCAACTCAAACTCAAATACTGAGAACCATGAACCCCTTCTAACTCGGATGTGGCTGCACATTGTGCCTTCGTGCGAAAAAAGTGAACCCAATGGTTAAAATAAAGAACATAATTATCAATACGACTATCAAGGCCCCAGGTGCGAGATCGACATAGAAGCTCATAATCACTCCAGTAAGCGCACCTACAATTCCGATCATCGATGCCTTCAAGCGGGTTCCTGTGAAGCTTGCACTCAGTTGCTGCGCACTTGCAACAGGAATGATCATGAGGGCACTCACTAAAAGTAACCCAACTACGCGCATTGAAATTGTAACGGTCACGGCCGTTAGAACTGCCAAGACCATCGACAGAGCCTTTACTGGGACTCCTGACACTTGAGCGAATTCTGGATCAATACATAGTGCAAAAAGCGGCCTTTTGAGGAAGATCGTCACTAAGAAAATTACCATGGCAAGAGAAAAAATCATCCAAAGGTCAAAACGACTTACCGTCGTGAGGGAACCGAATAGATAGGAGAGCAAATTTGCATTCGACCGCTTTGATGAAAGTCCAATAAGAAGAACGCCACCTGCAATTCCTCCATAGAAGAGTACGGCAAGTGCCACGTCACCACTGGTTCTCCCATAGGATCGGATTAATTCCACCACAACTGAACCTATGGAAGCCACGATAACTGCCGTTGCTACTGGATTTGTTTGAAGAAGGAAACCAAGTGCGACGCCAGTCAGGGCAATGTGCCCAAGGCCATCACCCATCAAAGAGAGCCTTCGTTGTACTAAAAAGATTCCAACAAGCGGTGCACAAAGTCCAACGATCGCTGCTGCTAATAATGCTCGTTGCATAAACGCAGGTTCTAGGAAATCAAAGGCCGCGATCATGCTCATATCAACCACTCCCCTTGTTTGGGGAAATCTCCATGAGGATGATCATGGAAGATATGCCGATCAATTACTTCCGCTTCAGGTGAACCGTCATATTCCATATGCCCCTCACGAAACATTACCGCGCGGCTAATCAGAGTACGCAGAGGGCCCAAGTCGTGTGAAACTAGAACTACCGTAGTGCCTCCTTCTACCAAGTGCTTCAAAGCCTCTGTGAAGATCTGTTGAGTTGCTAGATCCACACCCGCAGTTGGTTCATCCAGGAAGAGCAGATCCGGCTCACCTGCAAGCGCGCGCGCAATGAGGACCCGCTGATACTGCCCTCCAGAAAGGGTGTTAATTGAATATGAGCAGCTTTCCTTTAGACCGACGACTTCGATTGCGTGTTTAATTTTCTCACGGTCATTTGAGTTGTATCTTCTAAGCCAGCCATGTGAGAGTCGCCCTGATTCGACAACTTCCCAGACAGTCGCCGGAATACCCGCAGTGTCGTGAATTCGTTGCGGGACGTAGCCAACTCGATTCCACTCATCGAACTCATGCAAATCCGTACCGAAAAGTTGAACCTTCCCACTCTCAAAAGGGGTCAAACCAAGACAAGCTCTTACAAACGTCGATTTGCCAGAGCCATTAGCGCCCAGGATCGCCACGACTTCAGATTCTCCAATTTTCAAACTAACGTCATTGAGAGCAACGTGTCCTGGATACTGCACGATTAAATCGTCTGCCCGCAGAACCTCTTGTCTCATTTGCAGCCCAATGCTTCTCGTAACGACGCCAAATTTTGCTCCATGACAGTGAAGTATGTCTGGCCCTTGCTCACTCCCTCAATAGGATCAAGGAGAGCTGTCTTAACTTTCAGATCCGAGGCCAATGTCTGTGCAACTTTTGGCGAAACCATGGACTCGAAAAAAATGGTCGTGATTTTGTCGCGCCTAATTTGGACAGCGATTTCATTCAGACGTTTGGGAGATGGCTCCGCATCTGGTGATAGCCCCAATATTCCAATTTGGAGAAGTTTGTATCTCTTTGCCAAATAGCCAAACGCCGAGTGTGAAGTCACAATTTCTCTGCGATCACAACTGGTCAGGCCAGATCTGAATTCCAAGTCAAGATTATTCAACGAAGTCTTCAGGCTTATCAAGTTGTCATCGTAGTTCTTTGAGTTTTTAGGATCGATCGCAGAGATCTTCTTTGCAAGAATTGATGCCGCTTGCGCATACTTCATTGGATCTTGCCAGATATGGGGGTCATTGCCGATGACCTGATTCTCAACACTCGTTGATTCCTCGAGCGACGAAACATCAACAGCATTATTTATGGAGGATTGCTCAATTGCATTGTCGATTGCCGGATTGAAGCCCTTTATGTAGAAAACAATATCAGCCCTCGTAAGGGAGGCCACTTGTGTGGGCGTCAATTCAAGATCATGGGGCTCAACACCGGACCTGGTGAGATTCTCAACAACCACGTGGCTGCCCCCTATTTTCTCTGCCACAAAAGCCAGGGGATAAAACCCCGCGACAATTCTTACCTTGCTACCCGATGATTTGAACGCATCAGTTGATGAACATCCGACGAGAACCGCCAAAAGTACTGAAATAGTGGCGATAATTTCAAGGAATTTCCTCATGATTAACTTGTTGTAATCCCTATCGATGATGATTGTCAATGACTACAAGGCTGTCGACTCCGCTGGCTTGCCCGTCCTCCGACCCACTCTGACTGTGAGAGGCTAGGCGGCATGAAACTCAGCAGTGACGTCACAACCCTGGTTGCCCTTTTTGCCATCGTCAGCCCAATCACCTCAATACCTGTATTCCTAAACCTGACCAGTGGGGCAACAAGAGAAAAACGACGAGTTATTGCTCTGCAAACTGCACTGGTATCGGGGCTCACTCTGTTTGTCGCTTACTTCGTTGGCGACATCATCCTCAAACTATTAAGCATTCAAATGGATGCATTTCGAATCGCGGGTGCACTGATAATCGGCGCGATCGGTTGGAGTATGGTGATGGGAAAGAAAGGCAGTGCTATCGAAGCTTCTCCATCAGGTGCTGCGGTAGTGCCGCTTGCTATTCCTATGATGGCTGGACCCGGAGCAATAGCAACGGTAATTGCGATCGGTAATTCTGACCGTGGGATTGTCCGCATAGCTGACGTAATCATCATCTTGATTCTATCGCTTCTGACTTTCTTGCTACTGCTATTGGCAGAGCCAATCGAACGAGTTCTTGGTGATCAAGGCTTGATGGTGCTAACTCGAATCTTCGGTCTGCTACTGCTTGCGATCGCAGTTTCAACAATTATGTCCTCGTTGGCATCGGCGTTTCCGGGTTTGGGATGATAAGGGAGTTGCTTTAAAGTCCAGTCGGAACCAAGGTCGCCGCCCCCATGGCGCCGCCAAAATCATCTAATTGTGTTGCTTGAAAAGTGAAATCTGGAATCCAACTTCGTACTTTCTCAAGGTATGTAAGTGCAGCTGGAGCGAATTGATCAAAATAACGTGCGCCTCCTCCACCAATCACAACATCGGTTGGCCTATAAATTCCGAGTAAATTGGCCAATCCCTCACCGACGCGAATTCCATACTCCTCAAAAACGCTCAGCGCAATTGAATCTTGATCTAATGAGAGCTTTGTTAGGTGATCCAGTTCAATAATGGAATCTACCTTCCTGTTCGTCTTTTGCGTGGCAATACGCTGCAAGGACTGTCTTGACGCACTCGCCTCCCAACATGAAGCTCGACCGCAATAACAGGCTTCATCGAGTCGACCGATATCCAAATGGCCTCCCTCGGGATGCCAGCCATCCCCTCCCCTGAAAGGTTTGCCTTCAATCAATAAGCAAGAGCCGATGCCTGTTCCCAGGGTGACCAATAAAAGACTGCGGGAGTTCTTTCCCGCACCAAATCGATATTCCGCCAACGCGGCCGTCACCGCATCGTTGTCGATATGGACAGGAAGTCCCAATTGATGCGATAGGGCGCCCACAAAGTCAAAATTGGAAAATGCCGCCAATGTATCTGGATTTCGGATAATTCCTTCGGGATCGATGGGCCCGGTTGCACCAATGCCAACTCCCCTGATTTTTGATGCGCCACCTATAGTCCTTATCGCATCAAGGATAAATTGGACGGAATTCTCCGGATCTCGAAGTATCGGGGTCCTAAGTGTTAGGCGAGTATGAACTAAACCCTCACCACTCATGAGAACAAACCTGGATCCAGTGCCACCCAAGTCAATACCGATTAAATTCTCAGAATCCGACATAACATCCTTCCGATGACAAGGTTAAATGAGGGTAGTCACTTTGCTGCCGTAGATAAACTCGCCAGGAGTGACATCGTTCGCCTTGCCTAGACCTAGTGCCAACAATTGAGCCACTACCGCTCCGCCGCTAAGACGTGCCAACGCCGAGGAACTCTTTATTGAGATGTGTTGGGCGCCCTCCACGCTATTGCCCCCAACGATCAAAACTTGAGATCCAGTCGAAATCAAATCGTCAATCAAATTCTGATAGACGTTCGTACTTTCCCCATTGCCGCTTTCGTAAAAGATTGCCGTTAGATTCGGGCCAGCGAGTTCAAAAGGTCCATGCCTAAACTGCCCACCGACGAAACCTTCGGCAGGAATCTTGGCAGCTTCCTTGGTTACCAAACCCGAATAAATCGACGTAGCCGCATCGTCGTAGCGGCCAATCATCACAACCCGCGGTTTATGGACTTCTAAAGAGCTTCTACAAAAATCGTCGACTTCAACTTCCTTCAAAACAGAAATAACTTCGCCAACAGTCGCATCGAGATTTCCCAGGACAACTTGGTTTTCAATGCCAGTAAACGCGGCGGCTACCCATTGATGGACAGCTAACGAATTGAGGTAACTCTTAGTACTAACGGTTGCTTCTGCCCCACTAAATAGCGGTAGAAAAACATCTGACTCCCTAGCCAAAGTGCTTGACTGTGAATCAGTAATTCCAATCAAGCCATCAAAGGAAATTTTTCGATCGCGTTTCATTTCCAGCAAGCGCACAATTTCACCACTTTCGCCTGACTGCGAAGTGGCTATTACTAGGCTCTTTCCTTGCAGCAATTCAGGGGTATCCAAGAGCTCACTCGTATCCATGGCCCATGTCCGCGAGCCCTTACTTACTAAGGCCCTCCACGTTGGAAATCCGGCGCAGTACGAGGACCCCATCCCAGTAATGATGATCCGATCCCAATCCTTTGAGGCAAAAGCGTTTAACTCGCTCGCATCAAAGTTCTCTCTTAAACGCCTGAGAGCATCTGGCTGTTCCTGAATGTCCTTCTCGAACGGTGTAAGCGCGTTCACCATAATTCAAACCTCCGTTAAGTGTCTAAAACTGCTCCAGAATTACCGTTAAAACTGGTTAGGTGCCTATTTGACTGCACCACGGGTAGCTCCCGCAGTGAAATATTTCTGTCCCACAAGGAAAAGTATTAAAACCGGCAGTACATAAAGTGTTGAAGCAGCCAGAAGCAAGTTGTATGCGGTGAAGTGTTGACTCTGGTATTGCTGCAAGCCCAAAGAAAGGGTGCTCAGAGAATCGGAATTAATGAAAATTAGGGGTCCCACAAAGGCTGTCCATGAGCTCAATGCTGTCATGATCGTTATCGTCGTTAATACTGGTTTTGCCAACGGTAACAAGATTTGAACAAGAATACGAAGACTTCCCGCGCCGTCAATCTTTGCGGCTTCCACAAGTTCGTAAGGCAATTGTGACAGAAACTGGCGCAGCAAGAAGATTGCCAAGGCCGACGAAAATGCGGGCGTAACAAATTGGCCTACAAGCGGTGGAACTAGGAGCGGTGACAAATTCCCTATCATCCCCATCTTCTTAAAGAGAAGATACATAGGAATCATTACTGCTGGGAATGGAAGCATCATTCCAAAGAGGACAACACTAAATGCCGCACTCTTTCCACGCCATCGCAAAATTGAAAATGCGTATGCTGATGGAATGCACACCAGGAGAGTGGCAAAAATCGTAAAAACGGTGACAATCACACTGTTACGCAAATACGTGCCAAAAGCAATATATTTAACCGCGTCTACATAATTGCTAAAGTGGAATGGATTTGGAATCAACTTAGGTGGAATAGCTGTTACCGATTGAGAGTCTTTAAACGATCCGCTGACCATCCAAAGAATCGGCAGCAGGAAGGCCGTTGCGATGAAGGCTCCAAGGGTCACTCTTACCCCAGAACCCACTCTCTTATTTACAGAGGGTTTCCTTGCTCTCAGTACTTCAGTCTGTGGTATGGACTTCATCCTCATTTTTCGAGCCTTTTATTGATACTAAAGAAGATCCCGATGACAGTTGAAGAGACAATAAGAAGTAGTACGGACATAGCTGCTGCACTTCCCATTTTAAGGAATGTGAATGCCTGTTGATAAATGTAGAGAGCATACGTCAAGGTCGACCGCGCAGGTGCCCCTAAATCAGTCGGACTTACGACGAAGGCCTGCTCGAAAAACTGCAAATAGAACAGCGTGGCGATGACGACGTTGTAGAGAAGAATTGGGCGCATTAACGGAAGAATTACGCTGATGAATGTCCTGATCCTGCCAGCTCCATCAAGCGAAGCCGCCTCCAAAACCTCCTCTGGAAGGGAATTAAGTGAGGCAACGAACGTCATCATGATCTGGCCGACACCGCCCCAAAGGACCATGATCAATAGGCCATATTTGGCGAAATTTGGATCGCTCAACCAACCAATAGGTGCAATGCCTAGATGCTTTAAGAAAATGTCAAGTAACCCATAGTTCGGGTTAAGAATGAATGTCCAAACTATTCCTGTTGTTACGGGAGGAACAATTGCGGGAAGAAAAATCATTGATCTAAAGAATCTCAATGATGCAGTGTCCTTTTGAAGCAATACCGCTGTTCCGAGCCCCATCACCAAACCGGCGACCACCCCGATGAGTGTCATCGAGAGCGTATTCCTGATGGATTTCAAAAAAACTGGATCATTGAACAACTCGGTGTAGTTCTCAAGCCCCACCCACTTAGGAGAAGTGAAGAGGTTGAATTGTGTAAAACTCCAGAAGAGAGCAAGGAAAGAAGGAATCAAAACTAACCAAACGACGCCAATACCCCAAGGACCAAGATAAAGCATTGCCTGTTTACGTTCATCAAACTTCTTGCCTTGCACGCTCCTCCTTCCGAATTATTTATTATTTAGTGTCATCCAATCGATAGATTGATCGAATGATTCAACTTACTGAATAGTCACGCCCGCCAATGCCTTAGCCGGACTTACCCCAGTCAAGAGACTGGCGTCCTGTGCAGCGCACAAGTTAGTTCCGTAGGTTGTCGAGGTTTTTGTTTGGATCCAGCTTTTAGCCCCAGCGCCCTGTGCGATTTTCACAAAAGTTGCAAAATAGGGCTGCTTTAGGAGTGCAAAGCTTGGAACAGACTTCAACTGAGGGATATTTGCAACGGCCTGCGAGAATTTCGCAGTCTCTACTCCGTTGGTTGTCTCCCACTTAATGAAATCAAAGGCTGCTTGAATATTTTTTGTCCCAGAAGGGATAACTTGAGCATTTGCATCAATGTAGGTGCTTCCAACACTTGATGGCGAAGTTTGTGAAGCTGGCAATGGCATTGCAACTAACTGAGATGCAACCTTGGGGTTATTTGCTATGGCGTACTGAACTGACCATGGGCCATCGAACATCATGGCAACCTTGCCCGATTCAAGTGGATCGCCGGCCGTCAAGTAACTACCTGCGCTTTGTACGAAATTTTGAACACTCTTGACACCAAAAGTGTCGTAGAAGGATTTCTCCCATTTCAAAGCCGCTACGGCTTGCGGTGTATTCGGTGTTGGATTTCCTTTTGCATCAAACCATGAAGCACCGAACGCATATCCATAAGAAATCAATGGACACGTTTGTCCTTGATCAGGACCAGGATATGCCGGCAAGAATCCCATTTGAGTAATCTGCCCTGAAGAATTCTTCTTGGTGAGGCGCTTTGCGTCAGCAAACAAAGCCTCTAGCGTCGTCGGCGGCTTCAAACCAGCAGCTGCAAGCAATTTTTTGTTGTAGAGAAGGCCTGCGTTAAACGCCTGGAAAGGGAGACCGTAAGTCTTGCCGCCTTCTTGCATGGCAGTCAGCGCACTGTGGATATACAAATTGGTGTTCAAGCCACTCTTTTTGATCATGCCATCAAGTGGAACTAGCGCACCCGCTGCTGCCCATCCACCTAGAGGCAGGGAAGATCCTAGGTCTACGATGTCGGGAGCGTTGCCTCCAGTAATAGCAGCCAAGATCTTGGCATTGTTGGTTACTGGAACTTCCTTGATGGAAACATTTGGATGCGTTTTTACATAACTGGCGATGAGGGCTTTCAGGTTGTCCTCTTCATGCCCGCCGCCCCACTGTTGCCACATAACAAGATTGATCTTCCCGGCAGCGAAAGCATTGCTACCCGTGAAAACGGAGGCCATCAGGAGGACAACTGCAGCAATCGAAGCTGTTAGACCTTTTGAGCGAAATGAGAGCGTAAAACGGCCCCTATCAGAGCCGGCAGAACCATTTTTGGAACCGTTGAAACTCTTTGACATATTTTCTTCGCTTTCTCACGATGAGTGACAGATACACAGTGCAAAACGAACATTTTTGATGTTCGAATCAACATTATCACTGTATAATCAAAGATCTAGAAATGCAAGAAATGATGAAGATGCCGCTTCGAGGAGATAGGAGCACCACAGAGCATGAGTACCGCACGTGAGACTCGCCATCAGCGCATATTGGAATATTTAGGTGAGAAGGGCAAAGTGGACGTTGCCACTTTAAGTCGAAAATTTGCTGTTACCGAAATGACCATCCGCCGCGACTTAGAAATACTGGAATCAATTAACGCTCTCAAGAGGATTCATGGAGGCGCATTGCTCCCCGTTGGAAGTAGTTATGAACCCCCCTTCACTTTGAGGCAGAAGACCAATTCCGAGTCAAAGCGAGCCATTGGCGCTTTTGTAGCCCGCCAAGTGAGCGATGGTGACACCTTGATTCTCGATGGTGGCTCCACGGGACTTGCCATCGCGGAAGCACTGGCAACTCGAGTCGTAACCATCACCCCGTTGTCTCTACGTATCGCCTCATTCTTATCTGACTCATCTACCGTGTCGCTTCTTATTCCCGGAGGTTCTATACGACAGGGCGAGAAAACCTTTGTTGGAGCCGAAACTCTGGAGTATTTATCAGGCCGTCACTATGACCATTGTTTGATGGCCGCAAGTGGAGTCTCACTAGAAGATGGAATCACAGAGTGGAATCCTGAAGATGCCGCCATCAAACGTAAGGCCGTCAAAGTAAGTGAAAACGTTATCTTGGCGGCCGACTCTTCAAAATTCGGGCGTCGAGGTTTTGTTAGCATCTGCCCTCTTTCAACTCCAGATTTAATCGTCACCGATTCAGGCATTAAAGAAGTCCAGTTGAAACCGTATTTGAAAGAAAATAAAAATATCAAAATCGCCCATAGTTGAACTGTACGTTTGGCGCTCCGGTGACATCCCCGAGCGCCAACACTCAAAAGATCCCAAGCAAAAATCATGCTCTTGACACTGTATTGACCAGCACATACTTTGTTGAAATCAGGGAGTTCCTGAAGTGTATTTATGCCTAAAAAGGCACTTAGAAGGCCCGCCATGGTTACAGATCAGATGCGCTTAGATTTCTACAAGCAGATGGTACGTATTAGAACGTATGAAGAATTGATCAAGCGCGACTACCACGCGGACAAGACACCCGCGTGGGACATAGGAGCCGGACTCATCCCAGGAGAGATGCACCTTTCAGCCGGTCAAGAACCAGTCGCAGTCGGCCTATGCGCAAACCTGCGTGATAGCGATGCCATCACGGCACCTCACCGACCGCACCATCTCGCACTCGCAAAGGGTGTTGACATGAAAGCGATGACTGCCGAAATTTTCGGCCGCGCGTCAGGACTTAGTCACGGCAAGGGCGGCCATATGCACCTGTTCGATCCAAGCCAACACTTTTCCTGCTCGGGAATCATCGCCGAGGGATTACCTGTTGCAGTTGGTCAAGCTATGGCCTTTAGCCGCAGGAAAACAGAGAACATTGCCGTTGGTGTTGCAGGCGAAGGTGCGACCAACCAGGGTGCTTTTCATGAGGCCCTGAACCTGGCAGCGGAATGGAAACTCCCAGTCGTCTTCGTAATCGAAGACAACGATTGGGCAATTTCGGTTCCAAAGAAAGTGTCGACATCGGTCCGAGACAATTCACTACGTGCCGCTGCATATGGAATCCCCGGGGCGCGAATTGAAGGCAATGATGTAGAGAAAATCTATGAGGCAACCAAACATGCAGTCGATCAAGCTCGCGCAGGTGGTGGCCCAACGTTATTAGAAATTCACACCGTGCGTTTATGGGGTCACTTCGAAGGTGATGCGCAGGCCTACCGTGGAGCCGAACTCACGGCAGCCGAAGCCATGGATCCAATTCCACTTTACGAAACAAGATTGACGGCTGCGAATATCCTAAATAAGACCTCGGTGGCTTCAATCAAACTTGAGGCAGGTAAAGAGGTCGAAGCCGCGATTGCATTCGCAAAGAGCAGTCCTGAGCCCCTTGCCAGCGACACCTATCAACATGTTTTCGCGTGAGATGAGGAGAGGAAAATGACTACAGCAACTCTAAAATCAGAAGCTGGTACGCGTCGCCTGACAACCGCAAAGGCGATATCTGAGGCCATCGCCCAAGAAATGCGTGCCAACCAGGATGTATTTGTCATGGGTGAGGATGTCGGCGCGTATGGCGGAATTTTCGGTTCTACAGGCGGCCTATTCGACGAGTTTGGCGCATCCCGCATAATCGATACTCCAATCTCCGAAACCGGCTTCATCGGGGCAGGTATAGGCGCTGCCGTTGAAGGGATGCGCCCAATCGTTGAGTTGATGTTCGTCGACTTCTTCGGTGTCTGTATGGACCAGATTTACAATCACATGGCAAAAATTCATTATGAATCAGGTGGCAACGTTAAAGTGCCTATGGTTCTGATGATGGCCGCAGGTGGTGGTTACTCAGATGGTGCACAACATTCCCAGTGCCTCTGGGCGACCTTCGCGCATATGCCAGGAATGAAAATTGTCGCTCCCTCGAATCCATACGACGCGAAAGGTCTAATGATCTCGGCTATCCGAGACGACAATCCAGTGCTCTTTATGTTTCATAAAGGCGTTATGGGGCTTCCATGGATGGCGAAAAATCCTCGCTCCATTGGACCTGTGCCTGAAGATCCCTATGTTGTTCCGATCGGCAAAGCCGCAATCGCCCACGAGGGAAGTGATGTCACGGTAGTGAGTATCTCGTTGTCGGTGCAGCATTGCCTGGATGTTGCCGAGGGGCTTGAAGGAAAGATCAGTGTTGAAGTGATAGATCTAAGGACAATCGCTCCGCTGGATCGCGATGCGATTCTTGCTTCCGTCTCCAAAACAGGTCGCCTAGTAATTGTCGATGAGGATTACAAATCGTTCGGTCTAAGCGGCGAAATCGTCGCAACGATTACAGACAAAGATCCGAAGTTGCTTAAAGCACCAGTACAGCGAGTTTGCCACCCAGATGTTCCAATTCCTTATTCACGAGTCCTTGAATATGAGGCATTGCCGACACGCGAGAAGATCCAGGCAGCGATCCATACTGTTATGAAAGCCTAAAAGGACATCTTTGATGAGTCAGACCATCGAGTTTCCGCATCTCTCTAAGGATGAATCAGCCGAGGGCATCCTGGCTACGTGGTTCGTCAAGAGCGGTGAACAAGTCAAAGCAAAGCAAGTGATTGCCGAAGTCATGGTTGACAAGGTCTCACTTGATGTTGAGGCCCCGATTGACGGGACTATAACGCTGCTTGTTCAAGAGGAGGCTTCTGTCCGTCAAGGAACACCTATTGCACGCATTGACTAGTAATTTATTGTACAAAATATGTACTTTTTAGTACAATTCTGCTATGTCAGATTTGTCCATCTCGGATGCCCGCGCCGATCTTGCCAAGGCCGTTGCTCGCGCCAAAAAAAATCCAGTAACCATCTTGAGACACGGCAAGCCTGTCGCCGTACTGATTAATCCGTCGTTATTTGAAAAATTTATCGAGTCAATCGAAGAACTGGAAGACATTGCTGCATTTGATGAAGCAATGTCCGACAAGGACCCAACAATTCCATGGGAGCAAGTTAAGAAAGATCTAGGCCTTCTTTGACCAATTACTCAATCGAGGTAAAAAAGAAAGCACAAAAATACCTCAACACGATTCCGAAGAAAGACAAGCTCCGAATCGTTGGGGCAATAGAATTACTCGGCGAGAATCCACTGCCACCGAAGTCCTTGAAACTCAAAGGTCGCGACGGTTATCGAATTCGAATTGGCGAATATCGCATTATTTACTCATTCAACAGTAAACGCTTAACTATCCTCGTCATTAAAATCGGTCACCGCAGAGACATCTATCAAATCGATATCAATGAATAACAGAAGAGTCGCCCTATAAGCCGGATCCTGTCCTCAATAAAGAGGGATCACCATCCATCTAGTTCCGCAATTACTCACGGAATCAAGCAACCTACCCGATAGCTCGAACGAGCAGTTCTCAAACGCTATCTATCTGGTCTTGCTCCAAGTGGGGTTTACCTAGCCACATACGTTGCCGTACATGCTGGTGGTCTCTTACACCACCGTTTCACCCTTACTCGCTATTGCTAGCGAGCGGTTTATTTTCTGTGGCACTGTTCCCGCGGATTGCTCCGGGTGGGTGTTACCCACCACCTCGCTCTATGGAGTCCGGACTTTCCTCGGTGCCCACTCCGAATAAACGGAGTTGCAACGCGGTGATCCGGGCGACTCTTCTGTTACATCAAGGATACGGGAAAAACAACGCTAGCGGGATTTGTCCTCATCGCCACGATCAGAGCGACGGACTGTGACCTCCAAAAACTGGGTAGAGCGCAATATGACGAGAATAATGATCGTGAATCCAACGCCCACCAACTGGAAGCCAAGGCCAACTGCGCTGCCCATGCCCGCTGTGGCCAAAATGGTCGCCGCGGTCGTAACACCCTGGATGCCACCGCCCCTGTTCGTAAAGATTAAACCAGCACCCAAGAATCCGATACCAGTGATGATTGCGTGCATGGCACGCGTGGGATCGCCATACCGGGCGTTGATATCCATTACATATCCCACGGCCACCACGATCGCTGAAACCGAACCCACAAGGGCCATCGTACGAGGGCCCGCTGATTTGCCTGCTCGGTCGCGCTCCCAGCCGATGATGGATCCAAGAATTGCGCCGATTGCGCCATCAATAATGACCGATAACTGCTGCCAATGATTGATAACGTGAAGATCAATCATGGATTGGTGAAGATTTATCATGGTTGATTGTACTTTCATCACACTGGAAATCCCGTGATTGCATAGCCCGTTGCTAAAGACTTTCCCGTACGATCTATTACATGACGTCGGTAAGCCTCTCCCACGATCCAAAGTGGGTGCGCGCAAACACCGTCTTTCCCACATCTGGAACTGGGCGCGATGTTGGCCTCCTGGGAGTTCCGGCATGTGAAACCTCGCTATCTCCGACATCGGCCCATCTCACTCCCGCTGCCATACGCACGGCACTTGCGCGGTACTCAACTTATTCGACTAGCCATGATGTAGATCTGCGCGGTTTTGATCTACGCGACTTAGGTGATGTCGACTCCCCCGACGGCGACGATGGTGAGCAGCGAGTGGCCACCGCAGTTGAGAACGTGCGCTCCAACCATAAGTTGCTCATCGTTTTAGGCGGAGACAATTCGATTACATACTCGGTGGCGGCAGGGCTTTGGCCCGAACTTTCCAATTGCGGCTTGATTACGTTAGACGCACACCTTGATCTGCGAGACGGCCATTCGAGTGGATCCCCCGTGCGGCGCTTGATTCAAGAAGGAATGCCAGGGCGAAATATCGTCCAGATCGGTATCAGCGACTTTGCAAATAGTCGCGAATACACGGCTCGTGCAAAAGATGCCGGAATTTATATAGTCACTCGCGACACTTTAAGAAAGCGACCCACCGCCGACATTATCGCTGAAGCCCTTGAAGTCGCAGGCGCGGATAATCGTGAAATCTATGTTGATCTCGACGTCGATGTATGCGATCGCTCAGTAGCCCCTGCTTGCCCAGCCTCTGTGCCAGGTGGAATAACGGCAGATGAACTACGACAGGTCGCATTCCTAGCGGGGGCAGACCCCCGAGTACGCGCATTAGACATCACCGAAATTGATGCAGCCATGGACACGCCAGATCAGCGAACTATCCGACTTGGAGCTCTGCTGGTACTTGAAGCCGCATCTGGAGTTGCAACTCGCTAACGCAAATCCCGAACAACTTCTCTGGCGGCGCTCTGTACTTTGCCTGATTGCACCAGTCGCACTGCGGCTTCAAGTTCCGGTGATAGCCAACGGTCAGGGCCAACCCCAGGAACAACTTCACGAAGGGCTTTGATTACCGAACTTGCAGCCGGTGAAGGCATCAAACCCTTTCGAAATTCAATCGCGCGTGCGGCAGTAACAAGTTCTATCGCCAAGATGCGGGAAAGATTCTCGACTACTTTTCGCAGCTTGCGGGCAGCGCTCCATCCCATTGATACATGGTCTTCTTGCATTCCTGAACTGGGAATTGAATCAACGCTGGCAGGAGTCGCCAGTCTCTTGTTCTCACTTACTAGTCCAGCCTGCGTGTACTGGGCAATCATGAGTCCGGAATCCACGCCGGGGTCATTGGCAAGGAAAGGTGGCAGGCCGCTTGATCGATGTTGATCCAACATGCGATCGGTGCGCCGTTCAGAAATCGAGCCAAGGTCTGCGGCGGCTATTGCCAGAAAATCTAAAACGTAACCAACGGGGGCGCCATGAAAGTTGCCGTTCGATTCCACGCGACCATCGGGAAGAACTACCGGATTATCGATAGCGCTCTGCAACTCTCGCCCCGCAATCATGGAGGCGTGCTCAATCGTGTCCCGCACGGCCCCATTTACCTGGGGAGCACAACGCAGTGAATAAGCATCCTGCACGCGAGAATCATCTTTACGGTGCGACGCAACGATCCCTGAGTCATTAAGAAGGGCAAAAATATTTGCGGCACTGGCAATTTGCCCGACCTGAGGTCGCAACGGTGCGTGCAGGTCTGGAGCGAAGACCCGATCCGTCCCGAGCAATCCCTCAATGCTCATTGCAGCCGTTATATCTGCAACCGTGCATAGCGCAGCTAGATCAGCACATGCCATGATCAACATGCCAAGCATGCCATCGGTGCCGTTAATGAGAGCTAAACCTTCCTTTGCTTCCAACTCAATTGGAGAAATGCCAACCACTTCCATCGCATCAAGGGATGGCATCAGTTTTCCGTTAACATCGTGCACTTCTCCTTCACCCATCATGGCCAGGGCACAATGCGAAAGGGGGGCAAGATCACCGCTACAACCCAATGAGCCGAATTCTGGGACGACCGGTGTAATTCCAGCGTTGAGGAAATCGGCATAAATCTGCGCCACTTCGGTGCGCACGCCGGTGCGTCCTGTTGCCATGGTGCGAAGTCGCAAGAACATCAACGCGCGAACAACTTCCCTCTCCACTGCCGGGCCAACCCCTGCGGCATGAGATCTGATCAGCGATTTCTGCAACTGAGATCGATCTTCTACATCAATGTGGCGATTGGCTAAGGCACCAAAACCTGTTGAAACCCCGTATACGGGGACCCCGCCTGCGGCATAGCCTTCAATATATTTCCGAGTTTTGGCTATCTCCTCTAGCGCTTCAGAAGAGAGCATAACCTTTGCATTATCGCGAGCCACCGCAATGACGTCCGCGAAAGTTACACCGCGCACACCTAGCAAAACGGACTTATTTGATTCGGATGCCATTGCGCCAAACCTCATCTATTAGGGGAACTCCAGGACGGTAAGCAAGATGAATATATGAAGGCGTGCTAAGGATCGAGAAATTGGCAATCGCCGAAATACCAAGGTGTCCCACATCTTTGCGACGAAGTGCCATGGCGCCGCCTTTTGTTGCTGACCAGATTGCTTGCTCTGGTGAAAAATGAAGATCTCGCACGGCTATCGCGATGACGAAGGGTATATTCGTCGTATAAGAACTGCCAGGATTGCAGTCTGAAGCCAGCGCAACTTTCACTCCTGCTTCAAATAATCTGCGAGCATCAGAATAATCAGAACGAGTCGAAAACTCTGCTGCAGGAAGCAAGGTGGCCACAGTCTTTGACTCTGCCAATAAATCAACATCCGAATCAGATAAGTAGGTGACGTGGTCGACTGAAGCCGCCCCTAACTCGACTCCGATTTGAACACCCTCGCCCGGTTCAAATTGATTTGCATGAATCCGCGGCAACAAACCTTTTGCCACACCTGCCTTCAAGATCTTTCGCGATTGCTCTCCGGTAAAAGCGCCCTTGTCGCAGAATACATCAATCCATTTTGCATTGGGCTTGGCTGCCTCCAACATCGGTCCACAGACAAGATCCACGTAATCATCTGGACTATCTACGTATTCCTTCGGAACAATATGAGCGCCAAGAAAGGTGGTCTCTTCGGTCAACTGTCTGGCTACGACAAGATGGCGTGCTTCATCTTCGACAGTGAGTCCGTAGCCTGATTTACATTCGATGGTCGTAGTGCCTGAAGCGTTTGCCTCTGCGATGAGACGACGACCGCTCCGAAGAAGTTGGCCATTATCTGCTTTCCGTGTGAGGTCGACCGTGTAGCCGATTCCACCAGATGTGTAACGCTCACCTTGCATTCGTGCACGAAATTCGTCGGATCTATCACCTGCGAAAATCAAGTGTGAATGGCTGTCAACGAACCCCGGAATAATGCAGCGCCCTTGCGCATCGATACTCTTTGAGACCTCCGCACGCGGGGCCGATTCCGAATCGCCCACCCAAGTAATAGAGCCTTTTTCAATCAAGAAAGCCGCATTGGAGAGCAATCCGAGCGGCGTCCCATCGAATGAGGAATCATTGGTGACCAAGAGCCCGATGTTGTCGACCAGCGTCCTAGTCATCCTCACTCCACATCTAGCATCGGCACATGCACATGTCTTTCACGTGCAGTCTGTATAGCCCCTTCATAACCAGCATCGGCATGGCGAATAACGCCCATACCGGGATCATTTGTTAGTACGCGAGCCAATTTCTGGGCAGCGAGCGCGGTGCCATCTGCAACAGAAACTTGCCCTGCGTGAATTGAACGACCGATTCCAACACCTCCGCCGTGATGTATTGAGACCCATGAGGCGCCTGAGGAAATATTTACCATTGCATTAAGCAACGGCCAATCAGCGATTGCATCAGAACCATCCATCATCGCCTCCGTCTCTCGATAAGGAGATGCGACCGACCCGCAATCTAAGTGGTCGCGACCAATGACAATGGGCGCAGATACTTCACCGCGTGCAACCAGGTCATTAAAAGCAAGCCCTGCCTTGTCGCGTTCGCCATAACCCAACCAGCAGATGCGTGCAGGAAGTCCTTGGAAGGCCACCTTCTCCTGCGCCATCGTGATCCAACGATGGAGTCCTTCATTTTCTGGGAACAAATCAAGTACGGCTTTATCGGTGCGGTAAATATCTTTGGGATCCCCGGACAACGCCACCCAACGAAAGGGACCCTTGCCTTCGCAGAAAAGAGGTCGGATATAGGCAGGAACGAAGCCAGGGAAAGCGAAGGCCCGCCCGTACCCTCCCTGTCTTGCTTCATCTCGTATGGAGTTGCCGTAATCAAAAACCTCAGCACCTTTATCCATGAACCCGACCATCGCTTCAACATGCTTGGCCATGGCCTCTCGTGAGCGCTTAGTAAATCCCTCAGGATCATCCTTTGCTAATTGCGCGGCCTCGTGAAATTCAACGCCGATTGGAATATATGAAAGTGGATCATGAGCAGATGTTTGGTCGGTAACAATGTCGATCGGGACGTCCATGCGAAGAAGTTGCGGCACAACTACCGCGGCATTCCCCACTAGGCCAATTGATAGTGGCACGCCATCTGATTTTGCTTTAAGCACTCGCTCAATTGCATCATCGAGATCATGTGCGATCTCATCGAGATAGCGAGTTTCCACTCTCTTCTCGAGACGCGTCTTGTCGATATCAACAATCAGGCAGACACCACCGTTCATGGTGACCGCTAATGGTTGGGCGCCGCCCATTCCCCCGCATCCAGCGGTAAGAGTCAATGTTCCTTGCAGAGTAGAACCGAACCTCTTATTTGCGATTGCAGCAAATGTTTCATAAGTGCCTTGCAGAATTCCCTGGGTTCCTATGTAAATCCAAGAACCGGCAGTCATTTGACCGTACATTGTCAAGCCGAGTTGCTCAAGCCTGCGAAATTCGGGCCAGTTCGCCCAGTCACCAACCAAATTTGAATTCGCGATAAGCACTCTGGGGGCCCACTCGTGCGTTTGAAAAACCCCTACCGGCTTTCCAGATTGCACGAGCAAGGTTTCATCATCT
>Ga0315268_10000582_pt1 | contig 42923 bp, 46 predicted proteins | sample C1_top_MG_FD_204535 | JGI IMG/M metagenome (GOLD analysis project Ga0315268, IMG submission 204535) | Sediment microbial communities from Yellowstone Lake, YNP, Wyoming, USA - C1_top | ecosystem: Environmental > Aquatic > Freshwater > Lake > Sediment | place: USA: Wyoming | collected 2017-08-01
CGAGCCACCAAGACTTTCGGTGAAAACGGTTTTTTGATATAATCTTCAGCCCCGATTTGCAAACCATTTAACTCATCAGTTTCTTGATTCCTGGCCGTGACCATGATAATCGGAATATTAACTTTTCTCTTGATTTGCCGGCAGACTTCTATGCCATCAACATTCGGCAAATTTAAATCAAGAATTATCAAATCAATATGCTGATTATATTTAAGCAATGCCACTTCCCCGCTGGCGGCCTCTTCCACGCTAAAACCGGCTCGCTCTAAGTACTTTTTTATCACCTCGCGGATTGAGGCTTCGTCTTCAACTACTAATATTTTATACATATTTTGATAATATTACCCTATCTCTCTGCGGTTATTTTACCATCTTTAATGACAATCGTCCTGTCCGCGTATTTTTTAGCATAATCAGAATGGCTGATTAAGATTACGGTTTTATTATTTTTCTTGTTTAAATGACCGAGGAAATGAATGATTTCTTCGCCGCTTTTTGAATCTAAATTTCCGGTGGGCTCATCAGCTAAAATTATCTCTGGTTCATTAATCAAAGCTCGGGCAATCGCCACTCGCTGCTGCTCACCGCCCGAAAGCTTGGAAGGAAGATGATCAGCCCGGTCATCCAAATTAACTTGTTTTAAAGCAGCAAGAACTTTTTTGCGGTCGTCTTTAGAGCGCTTGGCAATTACGGCTTCCACGTTTTGAGCGGCGGTCAAAGTCGGAATCAAATTGAAATTTTGGAAGATAAAACCTAAGTGGTCGCGCCTAAGTTTTGTCAGTTTACGATCACTGACTTTGGTCAGGTTAACGCCATTGACTTCTATCTCTCCTTTGGTTGGCCGGTCCAATCCGCCAATCAATTGTAGGAGTGTACTTTTTCCGGAGCCTGATGCACCGATCACTGCTAAAAACTCCCCTTTTTCTACTTCTAAATCAGCTTCATCAACGGCTTTTATCGTTTTAGTGCCTTGCTGATAGATTTTAGATATTTTTTTTGCTTTGATAATTGGCATATTTTTTATTCTAAATTTCTTAATGCTTCCTGCGGTTTCATTCTGGAAGATTTAACCGCGGCTAATCCGCCAGCCAAGATGGCGCCGATTATGGCCACTAATGAACCGAGCAATAAAACCATATAAGTATAAGCTACTTTGAGTTGAACAGTGGTTGAAACTCCGGTTTGGGCTTGTTCACCGCCGAAAAATCTTCTCACCATTCCCCTGCCAATGTCTGTATTGCCAATGGTGGCAGAAAGGGAAATATTAAAATGGTTTATAATAAAAATAGCTAAAATCCCCAAGCCAATCCCGACTAGAGCGCCGAGCACTCCTAAAATCAGGTTTTCCAGAAGAATCTGCCTGACCACCAGAGAATTGCTCCAGCCGATGGCTTTAAGAGTGCCAATTTCCCTGATCCGTTTGTTTACCGAGAGAATGGTCAGCAAACTGACAATGATAAAAGCAGCAACAATCACAATTATGCTGGTTACGCCAATGAATTTATTTGTTAAATTGGCGGCATTAACCAAGCTGCCAGAAACCTCTTTGGCTGTATCTTTGGAACTGGTGACTTTGGCGCCGGTAAAAGCGCTAGTTAGCTTTTCGCTGGTTTGGTCAACTGACTGGGCATTGGTTGATTTAATCAGCATCACATTAATCCGATTTTCGCGGCTCGCCAGTTTTTGCAAATCAGAAAGAGGCAGATATAAATCAGCCGTATTGGAATAAAGTTTTGGCACGATAATACCCACCACGGTTAATTCTTTCTTGGCTAGCGTTATTTTGTCGCCGACTTTGATGCTATTTTTATCCGCATATGATTGATTGACAACCACCTGCTCAGTTCCATTGAAATAACTACCTGATACCACCTGGTCAGGCAAAATCAAACCAATATCATTCTTTGAAGTATCGACTCCAGCTACCGTAAAATTTGTCGTGGTGATGTCAGTCGCAATCGCGCCAACATCCTGTCGATAGGTGCGTTGAGGGGCAGTGAATCTAAAAGTTGAACTCCTAAAACGTTCGGGCATGGCCTTTTGGGTGGCATCCCGGACATACTGGCGGCCTTCTTCTGACTGCGGATCGATACCCTTTGCTTTTAAATCAGCTTCGGCTTTAGTCCTGGCTGCATCAACCGCCTGTCTTTCAGCATCGGTCATTGGTGCAATTTGGGTATTGACTTCAAATTGCTCGCCGCCGGTCGTAATCTCGGCGGTTACTTTGGGAATTTTGCCTTCTTGGTGCATGACATTTAAAATTAAGCCAGCCGCAGAATTTTTAACCAGACTGGAATCCAATTTAGAAAGTTCGCTTGAGTCAAAGGTAAGCATTGAGCCAGGCAAAAAAGTGTCATTGGTAAACTGATCTCCTGGGTTTCCTAATTTTGAAAGATCAGTACCGATTTGATTTTCGCTCATCATCTCAGTCCGAGTTGCTTCATCAAGTGTATCGATATTAGCCTGATCAACAGAACGCGAAACCATTAAATCTGTGCCAACATTTTGCAACGGATTTAAAACTTTGTCCTGGGCCGAAGACAAGCTCTGGGAAACCGAAATAATGATGATAATAATGGCGCTGGCAATGGCTAAACCCAGGGAAATCATCAGGGTTTTGCTCAATCTTCTGGTTAATTCTGCCCACAAATAACGCAGATAAAACATAGATTTTTGTTTTGGTTAATTGGTAAGTCAATTTTATTATAATAATCTGGTTTGAATTTGGTATGAATTTCGAAAATAATAAATAAGCCATTTTAGCGGTCAAATTGCAGTTTTTTGTTGTAAAAAAACCAACCCTTGACAAGATTTGCCTAATAATATAGTATGAAATGTATGAAAAGTAAGAATTAAGAAAGGAAAAACTTATGTTTCCCAATAAAATTAATATCTATGGCACAGGAACCATTGGCTCGCGTGGCCAGATTGTTATTCCGGCTAAAGCGAGAAATGAGTTAAAAATAAAGCCCAATGAGGAATTTATTTTCTTTGGCCATGGACCAGTTATTCATTTGGTTAAAGCCCATCAGCTCGATAAAATTCTTGACCAGATGACTCAAAAATTTTCTCAAGGCATGAATAAAATTAAACAAATGAGGAAAAAAATGTAAAACCTATGGAAAATCAACCAGTAGAAAACATGATTGAAGTAAAAAATTTAACCCGCAAATTTAAAAAATTTGTGGCAGTTGACAATATCAATTTTGTTGTAAAAAAAGGTGAGATTTTCGGTTTTTTAGGCCCAAACGGCGCTGGTAAATCAACCACTATCCGGGTTTTAGCAACTTTATTAAGGCCAACTTCTGGCGTAGCCAAAGTAGCGGGTTTTGATGTTTTAAAGCAGCCTGATGAAGTCAGAAAACATATTGGCTTAGTCGCAGAAAAGGTCATTCTTTATAATAACCTGACTGGCTGGGAAAATCTTGAATTCTTCGGCCGCTTAAACCATCTTGACAAAAAAATTATTGCCGAAAGAGCGGAAAAATATTTGAAAGAGTTACACATGTATGAATGGCGCAATAGTTTAGCTGGCACTTATTCAACTGGTATGAAACAGAGAGTCAGTATTATCCGGGCTTTGCTCACTGAACCCGATGTTTTATTTCTTGATGAGCCGACTTTGGGCTTGGATCCCCAGACTTCTTTAGTAATCCGTAATTTTGTTAAGGAATTAAATGGCAAAGGTATGACGGTAATTCTAACTACTCACAATATGCTGGAAGCTGAAGCCATGAGCGATTGGATCGCCATTATTGACCACGGAAAGATCGCGGCAATAGATACTACAGAAAATTTAAAGAAAAGAATTACTAATATTCCCAATCCGACTCTGGAAGACGTATTTTTAGAAATCACTGGCAAGGAAATCAGAGATAAGACTAAACAATTTATGTCAACCCGTGGCGGTCCTCATAGTTTTGGCCAAAAATCTAATAGAATAAGATAAAAATATGATTAAACTAATCAATGACACCTTACAAATCGCCAAAAAGGATTTAACCGAATTTCGCCGAGACAAAATCCGTTTGATTACCTTTATTATCATGCCGATTTTCATGATGGTTTTAACCGGCTTTATTTTTCCGAGCCAGAATTCTCTAAACAACATCAAATTAGGTATTGCCAACCAAGACAATGGTTTAGTCGCCAATCAACTGGTTCAAGTTATTCATGATTTGAAAGTCTCTAACAAACAAGCTTTTATCATCAGCAATTATAACGATATTGATGGCATCAAAGACGCCATCAAAAGCCAAAAAGTTTCCGGTGGTTTGGTGATTCCCGCTGGCTTTTCTGACCAGCTTAAAAACAACCAGCAAGCTGAAGTAACCATTGTTGAAGACCAATCCAATCCCCAAATCATGGGTTTGATTACCCAATCCTTGTCAGGCATTATTTCCGGGTTTGGCCAGCAGATTGCCGTTCAAAAAGTGATTGCAGTTCTTCAGGCTCAAAAACAAGCCGCTGCTTATTCGCCCTTATCTTTAATTAACCCGATAATTTCAAAATTACAGGGCTTGGTTTCCGGCAATATCAACTATTTTGACTTTGTCGCTCCAGGAATTATGGCCATGGTAGTGATGACTGCGGTTTTAACCGGCTTGGCGGCTTCAGTGGCCCGAGAAAAAGAGCAAGGGACTTTGGACGGCATTTTAATCGCGCCAATCGGCAGATTATCAATTGTTTTGGGTAAAGCTCTGTCTCAATCAATCCGTGGCTTATTCCAGGGAGCAATCGTTCTACTATTGTCTATTTTCCTTTTTGGCGTAACCATTCACGGCAGCCTTCTTTTAGTCGCTTTAATTCTATTGCTCGGCATTTTTTCTTTTGTCGGCTTGGGCATCTTGGTTTCAGCCTCAGCTACTGAACAAGAAACTGCCACCCAGTTCTTATTCATGTTCCAGTTTCCGATGCTTTTTCTTTCCGGCGCCTTTTTCCCGATTCAGCAAATGCCCAATCTTTTGCAAAAAGTCGCCCATATTCTTCCTTTAACTTATGGAGTTGAAGCCTTGAGAAAAGTGATGGTGTTGGGAGCAGGAATTGGCGCGGTCCGAACGGAAATTCTGGTCCTCTTGGGATTTGGATTAATTACATTATTAATTGCCGTGCCGAGTTTTAAGCGAATGGTGACGAAGTAGAATCTCCAGATATTTTAGATATTGAGTGATTGATAGGATTTTACTCGAAAAATTTTTAATACAAAATTTAAGAGACCCGAGAAGTGATCGCGGATCTCTTGACATTAATGAGCTCCCAAAAAGTCCTAAGCAATCTTGATAAGATGCTTTTTGGCAAAATCTGCACGGGTGCTATGGCAGCCATCCTGACCATCGGGTTGTGTCCAAATCTGCCGTTGCTCTTGCTCATCGAAGCTGAAACCAACAACCATGGCAACCTTACCCCGTACATGAGGATGACAGGCTTTCGAATATTTGATACGATCTCCTACCTTAAAACCAGCTACCTCACCTTCCTGCGTAAGAGCAATTTTTACCCCATCAATAATGTTGACAAAATACTCTACATTTCCCACAAAAACCTCCTTGTGTTCGAGAAAGTTGTCCTTCCATTGATAAAGACAAAATTATATTTTGATATTTCATCCTATCAAATAAGTATTTTTTAGTCAAATTAAAAGTGAATAGTGACGAAGTAAAAATTCAATTAAAAAAATCATCCTTTGAAAAAAGGGTGCTTTTTTGTTTTAAAAATATAAAAGGGCTGAAGCCAACTCTGATGTCGACTCCAGCCCGTATCCGTCTACCGCCTCTTACCAGAACGTTATTGCGCAGCAGATGAGAATGGTGATTATGAATATGATCACGTGGGCCCACTTTTCTTCATCAGACCCCTCGTGGATGTCATATTCCTTCCTACCGTCTTTATCGACGTACTTCAGAATAGGACGACTGAGGCAATTTCGTCGGTACGACCAAATGAAGATGGCAATTACCACGATGAAGAGTGGTATGCCCACCACGACTTGCACAAGGTCTCGACCCATCACTTTCCAAGCGATAAGAACCATGACGAATCGGCCGACGTTAGTCTGGGAAATCTCTTCGGCGTGTTTTGTCACGGCACTTAAACCCTCGTCAACGGCCACTCCGACCTCATGTCCCATTCCTGCGAATTTCCCGGCTATCTCAAGCTTGTTCTTGAGCTGAATCTGCGCCAGCTGTTCTGGCGAAAGATCGTTTTTATTGACGACGATCTTCTCGTCGTCTCCGGTAGTCTGGGTCTGAGCCAGGACCGGTAGGGCGAATAAAGCAACACACAGAGCAAGACACACTATGACCAATACTCTCATTCTCATGGATTTTCCTCCTTTCTCACGAGTCCTAGAGAATTCTAGTGATCATAACGAAAAACAGCCTGAATTCTTGGCTAATCACCTCCCTTTAAGGAACGATTGCATAATAAACCAACTCAACATCATAGCGCATTTTGGAATTTTTGTCAAGGGAGCTTTTTCGTTTTGGTAAAAAACTCAACTATTGACCCCTTTTTGACTTTCCCCTATAATAAGAGCACCTAATTTATGGCAGGAAAAACCCTAATCAAAGTCAAAAACATCTTCCGAACCTACAAGCTCGGCGAGATCAAAGTGCCGGCTTTGAATGATATTTCTCTTGAAATTAATCAAGGGGATTTTTTGATTATAACGGGAAGAAATGGTTCGGGAAAATCAACCCTGCTTCGGCAACTGGCTTTGGTTGACCGGCCGAATTCCGGAGAAATTTATTTTGAAGAAAAAGAAGTGACTAAAATGCACTCCAATGACCGGCGGAACCTAAGATTAACCCGGCTCGGCTATATTTTCCAGGAATACGCTTTGATTGCCGAACTTTCTGCCTTAGAAAACGTGATGCTGCCAGCGATGATGCTGGAGCCGATTAAAAAATGCCGGCCTAGGGCAGAATTGCTGCTTAAAAAAATGGGGTTACAAAATAAAATGAACAATTTGCCTTCGCAGCTTTCTGGCGGCGAGCAGCAAAAAGTGGCCATCGCTCGTTCTTTAATCAATGATCCAGAAGTGCTTTTTGCTGATGAGCCAACCGCTAATCTGGACACTTTTGCGGCCAAGGATGTTTTACAAATATTTAAAAAACTCAATCAGGATGAAAAACACACCATTGTCATGGTCACCCATGAAAAAGAAGAAGAGGTTTTTGCCAATCGTTTAATAAAATTGGAGGATGGAAAAATAGTATGAATAGATATGAAACCAGAATTCCATTCTTCTTAATGTGGAAATATCTATTACGCGGCAATAAGTGGACTTTGTTTTTAATTATCTTTCTAATGGCGATTGCCTTCATTAATCTGGTTTTTGTTGCCTCGCTTTTCAACGGCATTATCCGCGGCACTGAAGACCAGATTATCAATACCTATACCGGCCATTTTATGATTACCCCGAAAACCGGCTCTGATTATATTGAAAATGTCAGTACCGTAATAGAAAAAATTTTAACTCTTCCTGAAGTAAAAGGAGTCGCTCCGGAAATGCAGGTATCAGGCAGTCTGGAATACAATAAAATCAAAGGCACCTGGCCGATTCTGGCCATTGATCCGGATAAAGAAAAAACTGTGACCAATGTCTCTGAAAAAATGATTTCCGGTGAATACTTAAATGAAGATGATACTGATAAAATAATTATCGGCCGCCAGATATCAGGCGGCGAGGGCGTGGAAAACGACGCCTTTTCCTTCAAAGAGGCGAAAGTCGGCGAAAAAGTCCTGCTTAATCTAGGCCAACTGGAAAAGGAATTTACGATCAAGGGCATTTTTTACACCAAATTTATTAATACTGATGAGCGGGCTTTTATCACGGAAAAAGCTTGGCAGGCATTATCACCATCAGATAACAAAGCCACTGCTATTCTTGTCAGATTATCGGAAAAAGACGGACAAGAGGCAATAGAAAAAATCAAAGCCCTAGGCATTGATGAAAATTTTATCACCTGGGAAGATGCTTCTGGCTTGATGCAAAGCGTGACTGGCAGTTTTTTGAGCATTAATTTCCTGCTGACTCTGGTCGGAGAATTAATTGCCGCCATTACCATTTTTATCGTCATTTACATTGATATCACCGCTAAAAGAAAACAAATCGGCATTTTGCGGGCGATCGGCATAAAACCTTATTTAATCAGAGTTTCTTATGTGATACAGATTTCCATTTATTCGGTGGCCGGAGTTCTTTTGGGCACGGCTCTTTTCTTTGGTATTCTGGTCCCCTATTTTAATCACTTTCCTTTTTCTCTGCCGATTGGCGATGCCAGATTAATTGTCAATCCGGCTGATTATATTATCCGCTTGGAAACCATTATTTTAGTGGCCATCGGCGCTGGCTTAATTCCCGCTTTCATGGTCACCCGCATGAAAATTCTGGATGCGATTTGGGGAAGGAATTAAGGATTTTTTGTTATTGGTAATCAGACAGCGAGTAAAGTTTTTTGCGGTTTATACCTTTTCATCAACAGCGCATTCAAAACCACGCTGACTGAGGAAAAAGCCATGGCCGCGGCGGCAATTGACGGATTTAAAAGCCAGCCCGTAATTGGGTATAAAACGCCGGCGGCAATCGGCAAGCCGATTAAATTGTAAAAAAATGCCCAGAAGAGATTCTGCCGGATTTTTTTTAATGTGTATTGGCTTAAATCAATCGCTTTAGTAACATCTCTTAAATCGTCTTTGATTAAAACAATCTCCCCGGTTTCCATGGCAATATCAGTGCCCGAGCCCAAAGCGATCCCCAAATCAGCCTGAGCCAAAGCCGGCGCATCATTAATCCCGTCGCCAACCATAGCCACGACCTTGCCCTCATTTTGCAGTTTTTTTATTTCAGCGGCTTTTTCCTGTGGCAGAACTTCTGCTAAAACTCGGTCAATGCCGACATCTCGGGCAATCGCTTTGCCTACTCTTTCGTTGTCTCCGGTAATAATCGCAGTTTCCTTGCCCATTTTTTTAAGTTCAGATACTGCTTGTTTGGAATTTTCTTTCAAAGTATCAGCCACTGCCATCAAACCGATTATTTTATTGTCGAAAGCTAAAATCATCACCGTTTTTCCCTGATTTTCTAATTCTGCAGTTTTCGCTTCAATGGAATCAATAGAAATATTATTTTCCTGCATTAGTTTTCTGGTGCCCAACAATATTTTTTTATGTTCTAATTCCGCTTGAACGCCTTTGCCTGGCAAAGCTTGGAAATTTTTAACTTCGGCTAATTTAATATTTTCCGCTTTGGCTTTAGAAACAATTGCCTGAGCTAGAGGATGTTCTGAATTCTTTTCAATCGAAGCGGCAATTTGTAAAAGTTTGGCCATTGGTAATTGGTCATTGGTCATTATAACATCTGTCACACTCGGCTCCCCCTTAGTCAACGTTCCTGTTTTATCAAAAATAACCATATTTACTTTTTTAGCAATTTCGAGAGCTGAGCCGGATTTAATCAGAATACCGGAATTTGCCGCCAAGCCAGTGCCCATCATCACCGCGGTTGGCGTGGCTAAACCCAAAGCGCAAGGGCAAGCAATGATTAAAACCGTGACAAAAATAGCCAAAGCAAAAACAAAACTTTGACCTGAAACCAGCCAGATAACAAAAGCCAAAATCGCAATGCCAATTACCACCGGCACGAAATAATAAGAAACCTTGTCCGCCAAAAGCTGAATCGGCGCTTTTGAACCCATGGCTTCTTCAACTACTTTGATGATTTGAGCGAGCATAGTTTGGCTGCCGACCTTAGTCGCTCTGAATGTTAAAACCCCGGTTTTATTAATCGTGGCACCGATGACCAGATCGCCTTGTTTTTTTTCAACTGGAAGGCTTTCGCCGGTAATTGCTTTTTCATCAACCCCAGAATAGCCGTCAATTACTTCGCCGTCAACCGGAATCTTTTCCCCAGGTTTTACTAAAACAATATCGCCGATTTTAACCTCGGAAATAGGGATCTTAACTTCCTGACCATTTTTAATGACAATCGCTTCTTTTGGTTGTAATCCCATTAATTTTTTAATGGCTTGGCTGGTTTTGCCCTTGGTCAAACCTTCCAAATACTTGCCCAAACTAATGAAGATTAAAATAAAAACCGCGCTTTCAAAATATAAATGCGGTTCTGATGAAATTACTTTAGTCCAGAATAAAATAGCGGAAATCAAACTATAAAAATAAGCGCTCGCTGTGCCGATAAAAATCAATGAATCCATATTCGGCGAAAGCCGGATTAAACCCTTAAAACCAACTGTCCAGATATTAAAACAAACATAAATCACAGCCGAGGCCAAAATTAATTGAATGGGGATACTATAATTATCAAGAAGCTGGGGCATTGAAATTTTAAACATTTCCAGCATCACCATTAAAATAATCGGCAAGCCCAAAATAAAAGCCAGCCAAAATCTTTTTTTCAGCTTTTTAATGGCCGCTGCTCCTTCTTCATGATGATGGTCATGCATTTCATGGCCCATTTTTTCTTCTTCAACCCCATAACTAAGCTGCCTGATAATCTTTTTTATTTCTTCCAAACTGATTTTTTCCGGTTCATATTCAACCATTGCTTTTTCTGAAGCAAAATTGACCGATATTGATTTTACTCCCTCTTTATCTTTCAAACCATACTCAATATTCACGGCGCAAGCGGCGCAATCCATGTTGGTAATTTTTAAAATGGTTTTTTGGATCATAATATAAAAAGGCAAATTATCGACTACCGCCGCAACCGCAACCAGCGCCCATTTTGCAGCTTGTTTCTGCTCCCGAAGAAGCTGCCTTATTATTAGTTAAACTAGTTGAACCAGTTGAACCACTTTTATCAACCACTTCAATTGTCCCGGTAATCATACCCATCCAGCAGCTAAATTTGTAAACTCCAGCCTTTTCCACGGTAAATTCTTTGACACTCACCTGACCAGGAGTCAAATCAATTGATCCCTCAAACAAGCTCTTAGAAATCACCGCATTAGTGCAGCCAGAAGTGCCAGTATCAGTAATTTCCCACCTGACTGTGATTCCGGCTTTGACTTTGAAATAATTGGGGCTGTAGCCAGTTGAAGCCGCATTCATTTTGATTACTTGCTTGCCAGAGATAATCGGGGCTAAATCCTTATCAACTTGAGAACTTTCCGCAGAACTTGATTTAAAAGCAAGGTTGCTCAAACTTGGGGCGCCCAAAACATTTAACTGATTATTGATATTAAAAAGCCCAAAGAACAAAACAATAATCCCGGCTACTTTTAGAAAATAGGCAGATAAATGCGGTTTTGATGATAATTTCACAGAAGATAAACCAATCGCAAAAAGCGGAAAAGTGGTGCCCAAAGCAAAAAATAACATGATCAAACTACCTTGAATCAAGCTTCCGGATAACAAAGCCAGACCTTGGGCCGTAATGGTAAAACCGCAAGGCAGTAAAAAAGTAAAAGCCCCGAGCAAAAAAGGAAAGAATTTACCTTCATCAGCTACTTTCCTGGTAATGAATTTCGGCATTGAAATCTGGAATTTCTGCAAAGCTCTGACTCCAATCATTTGCAAACCCAGTAAAAACATAATCGCGGAAACCACAATCACTAAAATTGAAGTAAAAGTTAAGGAAATTTTTAATTGCGCGCCGATCGCTCCCAAAATTGCCCCGAAAACCGCGTAAGAAATCAATCTGCCCGTATTAAACATCAAATGCGGCTGTAATTTTCTTCCGGTCGAATCCCCTACAGAATACAATTCTGACCATTGCTTGGACATGGATAAAATAATGCCGCCCACTAAAGCGGCGCAAGTGGAAAGCCCGGCCAAAATTCCCAAAACGAAAAATGAAGGCAAAGACGAGCGGGCATCAACATTGACCAAAGCCCCTAAACCCAGCCGGTTTAAAATAATAAAAATAACAATGATTCCCAAAGACAAGCCGATAATTTTAAAAGCATTAACTTTTGGTCCCTGGGTTGCTTTTTCAAATTCCTGGTCAGAAAAAGTATAGCCATTGGCTTTAAACATTTGGTTTAGTTTTTCAACACTCGGTTTTTCGCCTTCATATTCAATCACCACTTTATTTTTGCCTAAAGCAGCTTCCGTTGATTTTATTCCCTTGATTTCTAATAATTTCCTTTCAATCAAAACCTCGCAGGAAGCGCAGTGCATGCCTTTGACAAAATAAATATACTCATTCATATTATTTATAAATTTATATTATATTATTTATTGAATAATTTGGTGACCCTTAAAATCTCCGTGGTCATCTCCTGTTTTCTTTTTTCATTCCTGGTCTGCATCGCTTTTTTAAAGCAGGTGTTCAAGTGATTCTCCATCAGCATCTCATGGGCCGAGCGCAGCAACCCGATTACGGCCAGATTCTGCTGCATCACATTGATACAATAATGGTTTTCTTCCACCATTTTGATGATTTTCCCGAGGGAACTCTGGGCTTTTTTGAAGTTGATTAAGGTTTTTTCCTTTTGATTAGTCATTTTATTGATATTATTGATTAGTTATCCACATACCTACACCATAGGTATAGGTATATGATAGTATGCCTATTGTCCCCTGTCAAGCCATGGCAACTCCTCGGTTACAAAAATATCCTCTGCTTCAAAAAAGTGGTGTTTTTGGTTTTAAGAATAACTGCTATAATCTAATCATGGCTCTCAAAAAGAAAAAATTAAAGATTGCTGTTTATCACGAAAAATTCAAGCAGATTTTTAAGAAGGGGAGGGAAAGAATCGACAAGAAGGTAAAAAAAGCGGAAATACGGCATATTGGCAGCACTGCTGTTCCTCATTTGGGCGGCAAAGGGATAATTGATATCATGATTGCCTTTTCTGACTGGAAAACCACTGACCAGAGTATTGCTTCCTTTAAGCGACTAGGTTTTAAACATATTCATCCCAGGGAAAATGGGAGAATTTTTTTAAGTAAAAATAAGCAAACCGGCTTTGGCGATATTCACCTCCATCTTGTAATTAAAAACAGCCTGGCTTATAAACAATTGTTGAATTTTGTCAATTATCTGAAAAAATATCCAAAAGCAGCTAAGGAATATTTTGATTTCAAATTAAAAATAGCCAAAAAGACAGGAAATGACCGGGCTGAATATACAAAACTGAAAGCCGGTTATATTGATTCAATTCTTCGTCGGTTAAAACTTTAATTAAATAATTACCTTGACTTTTCTTATTTTCAAAAAATTATTCAATATTAATTCATAAACCTAATGCCCTATAATAAGCTGACCAAAGAAGAAGAAAAAGTAATTGTCCACAAAGGCACGGAAGCGCCGGGAAGCGGTGAATATGATAAGCATTTTGAGCCAGGGGTTTATGTCTGCAAGCGCTGCGGCACGCCTCTTTTTCGTTCGGAAAACAAGTTTGAAGCCGGCTGCGGCTGGCCGAGCTTTGATGATGAAATAAAAGAGGCGCTTAAGCGCCTGCCTGATGAGGACGGGAAACGGATTGAAATCCAGTGCTCAAATTGCGGAGCCCATTTAGGGCATGTTTTTGCCGGCGAAAACCTGACGCCGAAAAATACCAGGTATTGCGTTAATTCGATTGCGATTAAGTTTTTGGAAAAAACTGACAAGGAAAAATAATTCAAAAAATATCCCCTGCTTCAAAAGACGGGGTTTTTTGGTTTTCTTCATTCCCACATTCGGATGAATGAGACCAACATACTACAATACCCCCATTCTGCCGAATGAGCCCGCGTCATTTTCTCATTCACACATTGGAGTTAATGTATCAGTGAGTATTACAACATTCTAACTTTCGTGCAAATGTTACCATATGAAATTATCGGCTTTCTAATATTATACCCTTATAAACAATTTCCTTCTATTCAAATACGCTGCCAGCCAAAAACAGATAGCTAAAATAATTGCGCCGCCGATGGCGATAAAAAGCCAGTGTGCTTCTGGTTTTAATATTTTTTGTGAAATTAAACCCAAAACTCCGGAAAGCATATACATTAAAAGCGGATTCCGGCCCAAAGTTGCCAAAAAATTCGGTTTTAAATCGGAATAAGTATCAATCAGATAAAAAATCAGTAAAGCCAAAACTGCCAGAGAATAGGAAAACATAATGTAAGAAAAAGAAATAGCGGGTTTATTGGGTTGATAAGAAGAAAGGGTGATAAAGCCGATCAAAGCCGAGGTGACGATTGCGAAAACCATCAGCTGAATAATCCGCTTGGGATTTTTTAATTTGAATATCGACCACCAGATCGAAGAGATCAGAATCAAACCTGCCCAAGCTATCCCTCCTAAATATCCACCCATATCAGAGGCTAAAACCGTGCCTAAAAAATGTTTCAAAATATAAAGCTGGTAAATAACCAAGAGGCCTAGACCAAAAATGAAACGCCAAAGTCGTGAATAAAACATAAATAGCAAAGCCAAAAGGCCGGCTAAACCAATCGCCATCAAAACATTCCAGCCAAATACAATCTTAAAATATTGGACAAAAACACCTAAGAGTCCGAAAAACCAAATCAGAAAATACCGTCTGGCAAAGTGGATGACGGTTTTGTACATTCCATGGCGATTTAAGCGTTTTTCAAGAGAAATAGAATAAGCAATGCCCAAAATAAAAAAGAAAATCGGCGCCCCAAAATCAACAATGGTAATGCCGGAAAGAGCGCCCGCGTGTTTTAAAGAAATGGGCGTGGCCACGAAATATAAAAGATAATTGATAATTATCATCAAAAAAACCATAAACCCGCGGAAAAGATCGATTGCTATGATTCTTTCGTTTTCCTGACTATTCATGATTTTATGATAACACTTTCTCATTATGAATTAAAAGAGGCCAGCCGCTGCTAATGCAGAAGCTGGCCCATAGATTCAACTCAAAACGACTCTGAAAGGATTGTCTGACTTTCTCTCCCCCAGAAAGAAAGTTGAATAATCCTCATGTTCAACGCTGGTTGGCAGGACTAAAGCGCCCAGGCCGTGCGCCACTCCTCGGCTTACAAATGACGGCCTCTCCTTAGACCACTTTTCGTGCTCTGCCTCTTGGTGTAATCCGATGGCTGCGGTCGCACAATCAACCGAAGTGGGCAGATGGAATTGCCAGGAAGCTATGCTTTCTTGAAGAGAACGGCTGTATTGCGACAACACTTGACCCTGCTCGCCTTCTGCCAAAAAGGCTAGACACCTCCCTGACCAGAGAATCTTGTCCTTTTTAGTTTTTTCTTTACTGTCGCCAAAATCATAGAGCCGAGTGCTGCCATCTCCCGGCAAGGGTATATTAAAAGCAACACTGCACTGATCTAACGAAAGTTCCATCCCGCGGGCCTTATCGATTTTGGGAAATTGCCTCAAGACATCCAAGGCATAGCACATCGGAAGCAGCCTGTCACCGGGAGGAAACATCAACCCGCCAAAACCTTCGGATGGTGGAACATAGCACGCCGGAAAAAGAGTAACGTATTCTCTAAGTATATCTGGACGGAATTTCTTCAAGCTAGGAAACTTCTTGAACATCTCGTTGGTTAGCTCATCATAATGAGAGCTGCCTCCTGAGCGAAAAATCTCCTCAACCTGCTTAACGAAGTGCTCTTTTTCTTCTGAAGTGAAGCGGCGTTGCCAGGACCAATAAAAGTCCAGACCCTCATGATTGGCTTCAAGCATCCAACGAGCCATCAGCATAGTGTTTTCCGGGCAGAACATGAGTAGGGTATACGGCTTTGTACTTTCCAAGGGCACTGTTTCGCCGGGTAGCGAATAGCGAGATACCCTGAGGGCTTGCAACAATTCATGATAGGCCTCCCAATGGCCGTTTCTTTTCAACTGGGCCAACAAATTGCCTATTACCCTCGCCTCGGAAGCGAGTTTGTCCCAACGACGGCAGAACTCACTCGGAGAATCGCTCATCCCCACCACGCCTTCAAGAAGGGCGGCCAGTATTCGCGAATTGCCTCGTAATCGGCCGAAGACTTCATTTCCCAATAGCTTATTACGCAATTCCTCAAGTTGTTCATCCCTCGACAATCCTCCTTCAGGCACTTGCTTTGAATTCATGGTTTTCCTCCTTTTGATTCAAAGCTCTCTGAAGCGATATCTCCTGGGAGATATCAAATCCATCTGCCAAAGGCAGACTACCACCTGGGCGGTATGCCAAAGATATGAAAGATCGACCTTTAAAAGTTAGTTCTTATCTCTTTTTTTGTCAAGTAAATTGATGCTTGTTGAACTTTTTTCATCTTTACATAATATTTTTTTCGTGAGATAATAATTTAATGATTCCGATTTTAAAAATCCAAAATCTGACCAAAGAATTTGAAGGATTTAAAGCAGTTGATAATGCCAGCTTTGAAGCCAATTCCGGTGAGATTTTTGGTTTATTAGGCCCAAACGGCGCCGGAAAAACCACGACAATTAGAGTGATCGCTACGACCCTGACTCCAACCTCCGGCAATGGCGAAGTCTGCGGTTTTGATATTGTCAAAAATCCGGAAGAAGTCAGGAAAAATATCGGAGTATTAACCACGGAAATCGGAGCCTATGACCGGTTCACCGGCCGGGAAAACTTGAGATATTTTGGCGAATTATACGGATTATCTGGAGAAAATCTGGAAAAAAGAATTGAAGAATTAAATGGCTTATTGGAAATGAGAGATTTCATTGATAAACGGGCTGGCAAATATTCCACTGGCATGAAGCAGAAATTGGCGATTGCCCGCTCAGTCATTCATGATCCTAAAGTGATTATTTTTGACGAACCCACGGCCGGTCTTGATGTTCTGGCTTCGCGTACCGTGGTTGAATTCATGAGAAAAGCCAAAGCCTTGGGAAAACTGGTTATTTTATCAACTCATGAAATGTACAACGCGGAAAAACTATGCGAGAGAGTGGCGATCATGCACCGCGGCCGGATTTTGAAAGTCGATACCATAGAAAATATAAAAAAAGAGACTTGCGCCAAAGATTTGGAAGACGCATTTGTCAAACTGGTTGGCGATGATAAAAATTACGAGCCAGAGAGAAAGCGTGAAAAAAAATCATTTTTCAAAAAATATTTCGGCAAGAAATTTTCTATCGGCCGGATAATCCTGGCAATCATAATTATTGCCGTCGCCTTGATTTATCAATTTGTAAGAAAATAAAAAATGAAGGTATTATTTGTTTGGGATTTCCACGGCACCCTGGAAAGAAACAACGTAAAGGCCATCTGCCAACTCGTTAACACTGTTCTTAAATACTTCAAAATCAAAAACAAGATTACGCTCAAAAAAACCGTTGAATTATACGGGTTAAGCTGGGTTGAATATTTTAAATTTGTTTATCCCGAAGGAAGTCTGAAAATCTGGACCAAAATGAAGAACAAGGCTGAAGATCTGCAAAGAAAAGAAAAAATTGTCGAAAAATATATCAAACCCACTCCCTTTTCCAAACATGTTCTTTCAACTATCAAAAAACAAGGTCACAGAAATATTATTTTAACTAATAGCAGCCCGACCTCTATAAAATATTTTGTTGATTTAGTTAATCTCAATAAATATTTTGATAAATACATTGGCCTTGATCTTCATAATATCATCCGTTCGGGTAAAGATATTTCAAAAGTAAAGTCCGAAGCTTTAGAAAAATATCTGAAAAAACATAGGTTTGATAAAATTGTAAAAATTGGCGATAGGGAATCAGATATAAAAGCAGGAAAATCAATCGGCGCCACAACTTATTATTTTAGAAATCAATATAATAAAAATATTAAGCTAAAAATTAAACCCGATTATGATATTAGCGATTTAAGAAAAATATTAAAAGAATTATGAGGCAAATATTCACCATCTGGAAAAAAGAATTAAGAGACACCATCCGCGACCGCCGGACTTTGATGGTTTCGGTGATCATGCCGATTGTTTTTATGCCTTTGATGATGATTCTCAGTTTCCAGGCGATTGAAGCCCAGATTAAATCTCAAGCCGAGCAAGTGGCAGTAGTGGCCATTGAGAATGAGGCTAATGTTCCGACTTTGTCGGCTTTCTTAAAAACCCAGCCGAAAGTAGAAATAAAAGCTTTTTCCGGAACTCCAAGTGAAATGATAAATTCTGGCCAGGTCCAGACAGTGATTGCTCCGCCGGCTGATTTTGAGGAAAAAATCAAGAATAATGGTTCGGCAACGGTCACTGTTTACGCCAAAAGCACGGAAAATAAATCACAAGTGGCTGCCACTAAAATTATGGCTGCCGTAAATCTTTTAAACCAAAAAATTGGGGCAGAGCGTTTAGTATCCGCCAAGATTGATCCGAATATCATCCAAAGTTTAATTGTCCAGCAACAAGATATCGCTTCAGAAAAAGAAAGAGGCGGATATTTTTTGGGTACGCTTTTGCCGATGTTTATTGTCATTTTCTCCATTATGGGCGGCATGTACATTGCGATTGATGTTTCTGCCGGCGAAAAAGAAAGAAAAACCCTGGAGGCTTTGCTTTTAACACCATTGTCCCGATTAAAAATCGTGGCTGGCAAGTTTATGGCCGTGGCTTCAACCTCAATGACTGCAGTAATTTTATCAGTCAGTAGTCTTTATGCGGCCTTTAAAATCTGGCCGCCAAATCTGGGCGAGGGATTTGGCAGTTTTACATTTTCGCTTTCTGCAGGAACGGTTATTATTATGCTCGGCATCGGCATCTTGCTTTCCACTATGTTTGCCGGCATGCTTTTGGCCGTGGCCATTTTTGCCAAAAGCTATAAAGAAGCCCAAAATTATATTATGCCTTTTTATCTGGCGGCAATTCTGCCCGTGGCTATTTTAGGTTCGTACCCGAGTTTTAAACCAGGCGAAGGATTTTTCTTTATTCCGGCCGTGAACGCGGTTTTGCTTTTCAAAGAAAATTTAATGGGAATCTATGATTTGAGCCATATCCTCGCTACCATCGGCTCTTTGCTGGTTTGCTGTTTAATCGCCATTTTTGCTGCCAGTAAAATCTATTCCAAAGAAAGCGTTTTGTTTAAGGGATAAAATCATTATTATTTCTTGATGGGTCATGGCCTGGCTGTAACCGATATTTTTTTATATTAAAGAATGAAAAAAGGTTGGTAATCGCTGTAAGCGACTACCAACCCATAGACTTTTGCTATTGTTCAGAATTGTCAGGCTACCCAAAAATCTCTATGCCCGATAGCCTTCCTACTCGCTCCGGCACACTAACTACTTTCCAGCCCTTGCGAATCCCTATCTGGTTGTGATCGCTCTTGATAACCTTGTTAACCGCACACCAGAAGAGCTCTGCAACTGCGCTGGAATTGTCTGCCAACTCCTTGTCTTTCATGAATGACTCTTCACAATCCTTCTCTGTCTGCGTCCCGGCCAGATGCAGCTTCCCATGTTCTTTACGGAGCCTGAGGCGCTCTTCTCCCAGGCGATCGATAACGCACCACAAAGATTTGATCTCGTCCGACTCGACCTCACCGATCACTGACTCCCCGTTGGTCGAATCTATCTCTTCCTTCGGTTCACGGTTGACCAAATCCGCTTCGGTCAACCCACCCAGCGCTTCATCAAGCCAACCTAGACACTTCATATCTGCCAGCTTCATAGTTCCTCCTTGTGAAACAAGAAAACCCCAGTGAATAATGTGTAGAAAATTGCGTTTATTCACCCCCTTTAATTCAAAGATCTCTCTTACAATAGTTTCTTAACAGGTTATCACAACTAAATAATATTGTCAAGGCTTTTATTTTGATTGATTGATAAAATTAAAAGGCTGGTAATCGCGTTGTGATTACCAGCTATAATCTCTTGTTTACTCAACAAAAAGTCGGAGAAGAAGACTGCCCAGGATCATGTCCAGGAAAGATGGGAATAATCATCGTTATATCTGGTATCTCTTCCTCATGCGGGACACTGACCAGTTTCCAGCCCTTTCGGACACCTATTTGGGGATTAACTTTCTTCATTTTTTCGCGGACGGCACACCAGAACAAATCTGTGGCCGCTCGACATCTAGACACCAAAATTATCTCTTCCCGATCGACTCGTTCGCAATCTTGCTTGCTTGGAGATCCGGCAATATGTTCTCTATGATGCTTTTGGCGTAGTTCTGAGATTTCTTCCTTCAGGCGGTTGGCTATGCACCAGAGTTTTTTGCATTCAATCGACTTTATCACGCCGATGATTGACTCATCCTCCATCGAGTCGACCTCTCTTTGTGGCCCATATCGGTCTAAATCTGTTTCCGTCAGCTTATTCAGCTCCTTTTCGAGCCAACCCAGACACTTCATCTCTTCTAAATTCATGGGGCCTCCTTTTGTCTTTGCGGACAAACTTCCATAATGAAAATGCTGGAAAATGACTCTTCTTAACCTCTTTAAAATTAAAAGATCTATTTTATGCGTCTTAGCATAATATCACCAATAAATAACCACGTCAAGGATTTCTTATATTGATTGGTTGGCAATAAGAAAAAGCCGGCAATCGCTCATGCGATTACCGGACTGTATGCTTTTTAGTGCTCTATTCCCAACCATCGGAAAAAGGGCCTGATCCACTAGTGAAAGGTCGGTATCCACTGGGAAAACGGACGGATCCGCCAGCTAAGGAGCCGAGTAACCCCGCGAGCGGTGATGACCCGAGACTCCTCGGATCCATGGGTTTTTTCTCATTGGGCAGACTAACTATCTTCCACCCCTTACGGATGCCGTATTCCAGCTCTTCGATATTCATGGTAAAGCGAATTGAACAAGTCAAGAGATTATGAACTATATCGGTCTTTTCCTGCAAAACTATAATCTTATTGGTGAATCTATCGCAATCCTCCTCTGCATGAACTCCCAGTATATGTTCTGCAAGATGCTTTTGAACTAGATTCATTAGTTCCTTTTGCCATCTGAAGTAGAGGCACCAAAGGTATTTAATTTCATCATTTTCGATTCTGCCGAGAAGACATTCTCCTTTATTTGGATCAAATTCCACGATTGGTTCTTGCGCCTTCAAATCTTCTTCAGTAAGAGCATCCAACGCTTCTTGAAGCCAACTCAAACATTTCATGTCCTCTAACTTCATGGTTCCTCCTTTCAAAACAAAAACCCGATGAAGAACATTTAGAAAATAGCTTTTTCACCTCCTTGGGTTCAAATGAACTGCTTTATGTGTTTCTTTGTAAATTATCATATATAAATAATATTGTCAAGGTTTTATTTTGATTAGTTAATAAAATGAAAAAGCTGGTAATCGCTCGTGCGATTACCAGCCTGTATTTCTTCAACGTTCTAACCCTGATCTTCAGGAAAAGAACCGGGTCCACCAAGAAAGGTGCCGAATCCGCCAGAAAATTGACTTGATCCGCCAGGGAAACTGCCAGATTGACCGTTGATGGAATCAAGCAATTCCTTAGTTGACATTGATCTGGGAGCAGCTCCGGAGCGCGAAGCTACTTTCTCCTCAGGCAGGGCCACTAACTTCCATCCTTTACGGATGGCAAATGATAAAGCCGAAATGTTCATGGTATAGCGAACCGAACACCTTAAAAGACTATTGACTGCCGAGAGCTTTACCGCCAAAACCTCAAGCTCTTCGGTGACTCTTTCGCAGTCTTCTTTTGGATGAGATCTCAGCAAATGATCCAGTAGGTGCTCTGTCAACCGCTTTTCTAGTTCCCTATGCCATTTGACTCGGAGGCAACTGATACACTTTGTCTCATCACTGACCTCGCCGAGCAAACTCTCCCCTTTGCTCGGATTGAATTCCTGGGTCGGTTCAAACGTCTTGAAATCTTGTTCAGTCAAAGCCTCAATCGCCTCTTTCAGCCAATCTACGCAGGTTATCTCTACCTTCATGGTTCCTCCTTTCAAAACAAAAACCCGATGAAGAACATTAAGAAAATAGCTTTTTCACCTCCTTGGGTTCAAATGAACTGCTTTATGTATTTCTTTGTAAATTATCATATATAAATAATATTGTCAAGGGTTTATGGGTCAAAATTGTCAATCAGATAAAAAACCCGCAACAAAAATATATTGGGGTTTATTATTAATTATTTTAATTTTAAAACATCACTTCTTCATCAGCTCTTTTATAATCGTGTATTTCGTTTTTGTGGAACCAGAGTTCCTCTTCAAATTTTGCTTCTTCAGCATTCCCTGAAGCATGCATGATATTCCTGACTGCTCTTTTTTTGGCATTGGCTAAAATGGGAGAATCCAGGGAAAAATCGCCGCGGATAGTTCCTGGCTGGGCAGTTGTTGGAATAGTATTGCCGGCAATCATCCTGACATTGTCAATGGCATGCAAACCCTGAAGCAACACGGCGATCAGCGGACCAGAAGTAATAAAATCCATATTCCACTGATTAACCATTTTGCCGATTTCATGAGGATCTTTAGTGCCTAATTCTTCCCCCGGGTCGCGGCCGTATTTTTCATAAGTGGCTAAAGTCTTTTTGCCCATCCCGGTGATAAACTCCTCTCTATCCGAAGGATAATGCCTAGCGGCGAAATCTTTGTCTATCCAAACCATTTTCAGGGCCACAATTTTTAAGCCGGTTTTTTCAAAACGGGAAATTACCTCACCGATAATTCCCCTTTTTACGGCGTCGGGTTTGATTAAAACAACGGTCTTTTCCTTAATCGGATCTGACATATAATTATTTTAAGAATTGTTTTACTTTTTCGACAATCTCGGCTGGAGAATGATTGGCTTTAACGAAATAGCCGTCCGCGCCCAGTTTTTTTCCTTTTTTGACGTCGCTTTCCTGACCTAAATTGGTCAGCATCAAAACAGGAATATTTTTTACATCAGGGTCTTTTTTTATCTCCTTAAGAACAAGAAAGCCGTCGAGCTTGGGCAAAATAATATCCAGTAAAATCAAGTCTGGCTTTTCTTTCTTGACTAATTCTAGCCCTTCTTTACCATCAAGGGCCGTCATCGCCTTGAATCCCTCCATTTCCAACTTTGTGGCATACATCTCTGCCAACATTTTCTCGTCCTCTATTATTATTATTCTGTTTTCCCCTTTGGTCATATTTTTATAGTTATAATTATTAATAAATTATAGCAAAGAATTTCAAATCCGACAAGAATTACCTGAAATTTAAAGATTTTTCAATATAATGAGCTAATCTTAATATTAAATCTTCTCGGAAATGATTGCCAATTATTTGAAGGCCGATTGGCAGATCATTTACTTTTCCACAGGGCAACGATATCGCCGGTAATCCGGCCAAACTTATTCCTGCCAAATATACGTCAGTAAGATACATGGAAAGCGGGTTATCAATCTCACCGAGTTTGAAAGCTGGTGTTGGCGTAGTTGGTGAGATTAAAATATCCACTTTTTTGAAAGCTTCTTGAAAATCATTTTTTATCAAAGTCCTGACTTTTTGGGCTTTTTTATAATAAGCGTCATAATAGCCTGAAGACAAGGCAAAGGTCCCTAAAATTATCCTTCTTTTTACTTCTGGCCCCAAACCCTTGCCCCGAGATTTTAGATAAACATCATACAAATCCTTAACTTCCTTATCCTTGGCAACAGAGAATCCGTATTTGATTCCGTCGTATCGTGCTAAATTGGCGCTGGCTTCAGAAGGATTGATAATATAATAGGCTGCCAAAGAATATTCAGTGCAAGGCAGCGAAATTTCTTCTACTTTTACACCCTGATTTTCAAGCTCCTTAACCGTCTTCATTATTTCCCTTTTTACTTCTTCGTTCAAACCTTTGGCAAAATATTCTTTAGGTAAACCTATTTTTAATCCTTTAATATCTTTTTTTAGTTCTTTTGAATATTCCAAAGGCAAACTTTTGGTACAATTGGAATCTCTTAAATCATTTTCGGCAATCTCCTCTAAAACCAAACTGCAATCAAAAACATTTTTGGTCAAACAACCAATGGTGTCAGTCGATGAAGTAAAGCTGATTAATCCGTATCTGGAGACCCGGCCATAGGTCGGCTTCAAACCAACCACTCCGCAAAAAGAAGCCGGGTGCCTGACTGAACCGCCGGTATCTGAACCTAGAGCAAAAACACATAAGTCATCAGCGACCGCCGCCGCCGAGCCGCCAGAAGAACCGCCAGGCACTCTTTTCAAATCATGCGGATTTTTGGTCGGGCCAAAAGCAGAATTTTCGCAAGACGAACCCATGCCGAATTCATCCAGATTGGTTTTGCCTAAGACAATCACTCCCGCCTCATCCAGCTTTTCGACCACGTGAGCATCATATGGCGCAATATAATCTTTCAGAATCTTGGAAGCAGCAGTTGCTTCCTGATTTTTAACCAAAATGTTATCTTTAATAGCGCAGGGAATACCCGAGATAATATCTAACTCTTCTCCATTAGCGATCTTTTGGTCAATATGCCTAGCTTTATCAGCCGCTAATTCAGGAGTGGTATTTAAAAAAGCAAAAATCCTGTCATTTTCCAGATTTATCCTTTCCAAAAAGCTTTCTGTTAATTCTAAACAGGAAAAATCTTTTTTTGTAAGACCTTGATGGACTTCAGAAATTGTTAAATTTTTTAATTCCATATTAAAAAACTGATTTTACTTTGATGGATTTATTTTTAACCTCTGGCGCATTTTTTAAAAGCCGGTTTTTTTCCTCAAACTCCACGATTTTATCCTCCCTTTCTATATTTTCTAAGCCTGATACAGAACTAGTTATTTCAACCTCATCGGTTTTTAACTCTTTTAGTTTTTCAAAATATTCTAAAATAGAAGACAATTCCTTGGTGAATTTCTTTTCTTCTTCCTTAGTTAATTCAATTCTAGCCAAGTGGCTCAATCGTTCAACTTCTTTTTTTGAGATTTTCATATGTTAAATAATTTAAACAACTTAATTATAACACTTTATTGAATTTTCAACAATTTTATTTCTTACAAAAAAGACTTGACAAAAATCTAAAAAGAATTAAGATTATTCTAAATGCTGCTTTTTGCTTATTCATTAATTCTGAGAGGATAGCTGGTATAATCCTCATAACGCCTGTCAGCTCAGCGAAACCCCGCTCCTACCTTTAGACGGGAAGTTCCTCTCAGAATTGTTTATTCGGGGTGGCTGATGTCAGGATTCGTACTTTGGGGCTTACAACCGGATCTTGACCCCCCAGCTGCCCCTCTTTTTATCCCCTTGACAAATACTGAAAATATACTATACCGAAAGATAGGGAAAGAGAGGTGGTGACCCTCGGGCCGAGTAACCTTCCAAAAATCCTGCTAAATCCCAGCAGTTGATGAAGGAGTACAGTGACACACTCGGCCCGAGCCGATATAAACGGGCCGAGCAGCCAAACCCGCTAAAGAAGCTCGCACGCTTCACTTTAGTGGGAGAGGCAGCTCGGCCTAAACTCGCACTTTCTTACTCCCTGGACAAGGGACATCGTACACTTTCCAAAAAATCCTTGGAATTCAGCCAATCTCGGCGGTTTGCGGATGAGGCGATGTTTTTTGGCGCCTGGCCAGAATTTTCCTTTGCCTGGGGGATCAATCAAAGGCGGTAGTTGGATATAGGTCGGCCTCGAATGGGCCGACCCACAGAAAGGACAAAGTGGCCTCCGAACCAACTGCCGCTTCTTTTATTTATTTGATAAAGCAGTGAGAGGATAAATCTTAATCTTTTAGCCATTCTTTAATCGTTTTAATTTGACCAGTATTATAATACCGATTATAATATAATTAGCTAAACGCTCTTTGTAGAAGGTATTTGGCCAAAGGAGAATCTTCTCTTCAATGAAGCCCCAGACGAGATCTCCACTCCTATATAGGAGGTGTTTACAACAACAATTGTTATTGACATCATTCCTCTCCCACCTCTCAAAAACATAGCCTTAACCCTCCTTTGGCCAAAATTTTTTCTTGCTTGCTCTAATCGGCGAGCCCTGCGGCAAGGATAGCCTCTTCACTGGGCTAATCCAATGCCCTTTTGCCAGGCCAGTCCTGGATAGATGAAGAGCATCCTTGGTCTCAAGGCGGGGCTCGCCAAAAAGCTGGGCCCGACCCTACACAATTTTCCTATCTTCGGATAGGAACCACGGAGGTCATCCCCAGCGAAGAAGCCAGCCTGGATTTAGGGAAATCTGTCACTTTCGTCAAAACGAAAGTGTTTCGGAAGCCCCCTAGGGCATACTTCCATGTTTTCCACTACTATTCGGACTGGCTTTTCTCTTTTAAAAAACAGGTCATTTTAACCTGTTTATTTTTGTTATTTTTATTCTTTTATAATTTTCAAAAACTCTTTTTCATCAATAATTTTCACGCCTATTTTTTTTCCTTTTTCATACTTTGAACCCGGCTCTTCGCCCGCCACCACAAAATCGGTTTCTTTTGAAACCGAGGAAGAAACATCTCCGCCTAAATCCCTGATTTTTGCCTTGGCATCATCACGAGTTAGGGAAGAGAGCGAGCCGGTCAAAACAAAAGTCTTGCCTGAAAGTATTTGTTTGTGTTTAATATGTTCCGGTATAATTTTGACCCCGGCTTTTTCCAGATTATCCACCAGTTTTAAACTCTTCGGGTCCTGGAAAAAATTATAAAGGCTTTTGGCCACCACGTCACCGATATCAGGCACTGCGTTTATTTCATCTAATGATGCTTTTTTTAATTTTTCCAAGGTGCCAAAACGCCTGGCTAAAGCAAAAGCAGTTTCCTCGCCGACATGTCTTATTCCCAAACCGAAAATAAAGCGGGACAAAAATACTTTTTTGCTCTTTTCTATGGCGGAAATTATATTCGAAGCGGATTTTTCCGCAAATCGTTCTAGGGCTTCCAAGTCTTCTTTTTTTAAATTAAATATATCAGCCGGATTTTTAACTAAATCATGATGCCAAAGCTGATCTATAATTTTAGGACCCAGGCCGTCAATTTCAAAGGCTTTTTTTGAAACAAAATGGTAAAGCCTCTCCCTGTTTTGGGCATAGCATTTTTTATTTGAGCAGTAATAAGCCACTTCGCCCGGGTGCCTGACCACATCCGAACCGCAAACCGGGCATTTTTTCGGCATACGAAATTCTTTTTCTTTACCGGTTCGCAGTCTGGTCAGAACCTTAACCACGTCAGGAATGACGTCACCGGCCTTTTGAATAATCACGGTATCCCCTATTTTTACCCCCAAACGCCTAATTTCATCCAAATTATGTAAAGTCGCCCGGGAAATGGTTGAACCAGCTACCAAAACCGGTTTTAAATGGGCCACTGGCGTTAACGCTCCGGTCCGACCGACTTGCACCTGGATATCTTCAACTACAGTCGTGGCTTGTTCAGCCGGATATTTGAAGGCTAAGGCTCCCCTTGGAGCTTTACCGACCACTCCTAATTTTTTGAAAGTCGAAATTTTATTGACATTAATCACAATCCCGTCGCTCCAATAAGGTAATTTCGGTCTCAATTTTGCCACAGAATTGTGATATTCAATCACTTCTTGAAGATTTGAACAATGTTTATTATGAGGATTAACCGGCAAGCCCAAGAGTTTGACCAATTCATGGCTTTGCTCGTGCGTTTCCTGACCCAAATCAGTCGTTAAATCATAAGCGTAAAAATTCAGTTTTCGGGAAGCCGTGATTTTTGGGTCAAGCTGTCTGACCGAGCCGGCAGCCGCGTTTCTTGGATTGGCAAAGGTTTGCCCATTTTTCTTTTTTTGCTCCTTGTTTAACTTCTCAAAAACATCCTTACGCATATAAACCTCACCGCGAATTTCTACTTCCTTTTGAGCTTGGGCCTGTTTTGTTTTAGGCAGTTTTTCAATATCAATTCTCAAAGGAATGGCCTCAATTGTTTTTAAATTCTGGGTAATATCTTCGCCAACCAGGCCATCACCTCTGGTTGCGCCCTGGAAAAATAAGCCATCTCTGTAAATCAAAGTCATGGCCAAACCATCCATTTTTATCTCCGCATAATAATCAAGTTTTTCGCGGGGAACTAACTTTTGAATCCTTTGCAACCAATCTAAAAATTCCTGGTCAGAAAAAGCGTCAACTAAAGAAAGCATTGGTTTTTCGTGCCTTACCTTTTTAAATTCGGGCAAGGGTTTTCCGGCCACTCTTTGAGTTGGCGAATCAGGGGTGACAAATTCGGGATATTGTTTCTCTAACTGATCTAGCTCATGTTTTAAAGAATCTTGAGCGGCATCAGAAATTTCCTGCCGATCCAAAACATGGGTAAGATAGCGGTGATGGTTTATCTCTTTTCTTAATTTTTCAATTCTTTCCTTAGCTTGTTTCTTATCCATAAAACATGTTATATTCTATTTATATGAAGAAATTCATTTTTATTTTTGTAATTTTATTGATTATTTTGCTAACAGGATATTTTATTTGGCCAAAAGCCTCATCACTTGCCAACCAGGCCATTGATTTGAAAAATAAGCTAGTCATCAATGATAAAAACAGCTTTTCCTTCATTGTTTTTGGCGATAATGAAGGCGATAACAACGTCTTCCAAGAAATTATCAAAAGAGTCCAGGAATCTGATGCCAAGTTCGTGATTGATACCGGCGATTTAACCTCTTCCTCAAAAGAAGATGAATTCAACTCGGTTAAAAAACGCTTTGAACAGCTTAAAATTCCATACTATACTACAGTCGGCAACAACGATATTTACGGCGACAAGGAAAGAAATTTATACAAAAAATACTTTGGCCAAACCTATTATTCTTTTGATTATGAATATGCCCATTTTATCGTTCTTGACAACGCTGACCGAAAAGTCGGTTTTGATGAAAATCAGCTTGAATGGCTAAGCAATGATTTGCAAAAAAATGAACAAAAATTCACTTTAATTTTTTACCACCGGCCATTTAATCTGCCTTTTAGCAATCTAACTGGCGATGACGAAACCACTGCCTCAAGACAATCCAATCAGAAGTTTTTGGATATAATAAAGAGCTATAAAATCGATCAAATTTATAATGGGCATTTACACCTATATTTCACCTATAGTCTTGAAAATACGCCGGTGATTATTTCAGGCGGCGGAGGTGCCAAGCCCCAATCAATCTTGGGCGGGGAAGAATCGGCAAATTATCATTATATCAAAGTAACAGTAACGGAAAGCGGAATTGAAAACGAATTAATCGAGCTCTAATTATCTCTTTTTTGTCAAATCAGTTTCGGAAAAAATCGCATAATCAAATATGCCCATAATTGAAGCGGACCAGGGCGTGGAAGCAGTCAAAGCAATCTGGGAGTTGGCATATGAGCCGACTGATTTTATATTGACACGGGAAGAAATATCAATTTTGTTTCCTGTTGCATTGATATTGGGGTAGGCGGAGATGACCAGATTGTCTACATCACAATAAAGAGCCTTCACTCTTAGTTTGTAAATTGTACTCGGGTCAAAATAATCGGCAAGAGCTGGATTACAGGAGTACCTACCAGTTGTGCCACAGGGGTAAATATTTTTATAAACCGCTTGATCATCGCTAGACCAAGTACTTGAACTAAGTTTCCAATACACATAGCTGACCTCCAGCCAAGATTCTATTAGAGGACATCTGTCTGACCAGGTAAATTGAACCGACCTGATACCCAAAGCTGTTCCATCATCAGGATTGAATAAGTCTATTTCCGCTGATTTATTTTTTGGCAAAGAAGTTAAAATAGTATTTTCTGAAGCAGTTGAACCGTCAGTTTTCCAACCGGCAACCACACTGGTCAGGTTACCACTTAAACTAGTCAAACTATTAGGGGCTTCCCCGCTTATTGTTCCGGCTAGAGTGGTATGTTGTCTTCCATCTCTGACTTTCAAAAGGGCTTGTTCAATTCCTGTTTCAGCGGCGTAATAAGCGACAATTGAGTTGTCAATATTGGACGAAGATCTTAATTCGCCGACTATCAAAACAGAAAGTCCAATCCCAGTAGCAGTCAGGGCGGCAATCAGCAGCAAAGCCAAAAGCAAGACAACTCCTTTTTGATTTTTGATTTTATTATTATACTTTTTCATAATTATCTTTTATAAATTCTCGAAGAAACAGTGGTTTGAAGATTGATATTAGTAATACCGGCCAGTTCTTCTGAAAGACTTCTTGACTGAAAAACTATTGTCACTTTCGGCTGATTATTAGAGGGGTATTTATTAGTATCGTCTAAAAGAAAGGGATTTTGGTCAGGGGTAATATAAAAATCCAATTTTAGTATCTCAATTTCGTCAGGCGTGACTGGTTGCCAGTTGGTGGTTGAAGTTAAATCACATGTTTTAGTGGCCAGGTCGTCCGCGTTAATGGCGCAAACATAAATAACTGAACCTACTAATCTATAAACCGTCAGATTGCCATCCTGATCCCGGGTGGCTAAAACATTGACCGGTTTTATTTTTGGCGGAGTATCGGTAGTAAGTAATTTTATTGAATTAATATTGTAATAGTCATAATCAATCATGCCCATTCTCGCTTCCCTAACCATTGATTCCATGGTAAACCTGGCATCAGATTCAACCCGCTGAATGGCAGTCACTCTTTTTTGCAGCTTGGCAATAGTGAAAAATAAATCAACCGACACCAAAACGGTAATCGAAAAAATAGCAGCCACCATTAAAAGTTCTAGCAGAGTAAAGCCGAATTGTTTTTTTATTTTTTTCATAATTATCGCCATTCGGTTAAAGTTTCTTCCAAAATAATATCATGTGGTTGTCCCTTTTCTATCCAGCGTACCTGCGATTTTATATTTTTGGCTAGATAAGAAGTAGTGACGCCGGGAGTACCAGAAGTAACCGGTATAGTTTTATCCTGAATTGTTATCAAACGGTAAAACTGCGTAGCCTCCCAGCTACCGGCAGCAGATACACAAAACGGAATCGTGTGGCAATATACTCCCTTATTGGGCGCTGTTTCTGCTACCACCCTTTTTAGATTGCAAGGTCGGGTGGTATCGGCAGAACAATCATTAATATTCGTCGATAAAGGCGGATCGCTTTTTTGCCAATCAGTTCCATTAAATTCAATAATATAGTCTCCTGGATCTAAATCTTCAGACCAAGTGATGCTTTCTCCGTTGTCTATTCGAAGCCAATTGGTATCCCGAATATTTCTAAAATATTCTATTCCTTCTCTGGCTAAATTGGAAGCGGCTAATCTGTTTTCACTGGCCCGGCCGGCCCTGACGGTAACAATACCCAAAACGATAACCGTAATAACACTGGCGACAATAATCCCAACGGCGACCACTGCCTCCAAAAGCGACTGGCCACGACTAGATTTTAATTTTTTGATTATAATCTTCATAATTTAAAAATCAGGGACAAGTGGCGAATTCCTCACTAATCTGGCCTGAAGGGCCGATTATAGTTACTTTTCTGCATTGATTGGTGGTGGCGTGTTTCAAAAAAATTTCCACAGTCCGGCCTGATTGGGTATAGGTTGAATAAAGGGGATCACTCGAGTCGCGCCCCCCAGAAACCATATCATAACCAACAAAGGGAACGGGTTTTGGCGGCTTGAAAGTAATGTCTAAATAACCTATATCTAAAAGTGGAGGACCAGCTGGAGGAACATCAGAAATTGTTATTTTATAAAATTTAACATTATTTTTTAAAGAGTAAGTAGGGTTGAAAACAACAACATCTCTATTCGCCGCAGACTCACAAGTATTTGGCAAATCTAAATCATTATCAAATCTCTCATTAGCGCCGGCTACGCAGTTACCGGCACTATTAATAGAGGCAAAATCGGCAAATATTTTATACTGTTCACCCGGATTATTTACAGTGATAAACCTATTGATGTGTATACCATAGCCGCCGATTGGCACACTGCCCCCTGCTTTCTGCCCGGTCATGGCCAGATTCTGGGCAAGTCTTAAATTACTGGCCAATTCCTGAGCTGATTCCCTTAATTCATCGTGTTTTCTCACGTCTCTAAAGCCCATTATCATAAAAGCACAGATAATGGCAAAAATGCCAAAGGAAATGATCAGTTCAATTAAAGTCATTCCGCTTTGATTTTTTGACCTGTTTAATTTTTTTCTAAAAAAATTTATCAATTTATTATTATCAATATTCTCTATACAAATACCAATTGACTAGGGCGCCGGACAGATACCAGTCAATCATTTGACTGCCATACAGCAAGGTGACGAAAGTACCCAGGCTTAAAAAAGTTCCGAAAGGCAATTTGCTTTTCAATCCCTTTTTCTTGGTGATCAAAAACATAAGGGCGACCAGGGCGCCAGAGAGATATGCGATAACTAAAGCAACAATCAATTTTTCCCAGCCCAAAATTAAGCCCATCAAAACCCCCAGCCTGATATCGCCGCCGCCAATCCACTTGCCACGTGAGGCGGCAAATTGGATGAAAAAGAAACCACCTCCTATTATAGCACCAAAAAGTATGGAAAAAAAGGAGACTTTTAAAAAAAAGCTGGCCAGAAAAGCGATAATTATGGCGGGTATGGTCACCTTGTCTAGAATCAGATGGTGACGGAGATCATATACAAAAATTATAATTAAAAAACAAGAATAAATAATATACACCAGGGATTTTAAAGAAAGACCGAAGTTAAAATAGACCAATAAAAAAGTCAAGCCAGCCGCTAACTCAACCAATGGGTAAAGAGAAGAAATTTTCTTTTTACAATAGCGGCATCTGCTTTTTTGAAAAATAAAACTAAAAAGGGGGATTAAATCTTTCGCCCCAAGCTGGTGTTTGCATTTTGGACAATACGAGCGGCCTTTTAAAAATGATTTTCCTTTAGCGAGCCGGAAAATGACGACATTAAGAAAACTGCCTATAGCTAACCCTAGTACGAAAATTAAAACTGGCCAAACTATCATATCTAAATTATAGCAAAAAACCGGCAAAACAAAAAATGCCCCGAAGCTTGTTCGAAGCCCTTCCAGTCCCGAACAATGTCAATTAATCGTGTGGCCTATTTAATACCGTCTTTGGAAAGAGTGTGTTTTCCGGCTTTTAAGCCGTTGTATCCTTTTTCCAAATAAAAAGTAATTTCAAAATTCTGGTCACTGGGGATTTGGCTGATTTTATAACTGAATTTTCCCGGATCGGCGATTTTAGCAACCTCTGGCAGGTATTTAGTAAGTGAACACTGGGAAGCCAGATCATTTATCTTAGAGCAGCCGGTTGATGCCTCTTGGTAACTGTTTTTTTCAAAAAACATCACTTCAAAAGCGTATCGAAACTGGGTGATATCAGCCAGTCTGACTGCATCTCTGGTTTTAGCCCTTTCATTATTAACCAGCAACACCCCCAAAACTAAAAGTAGGGCGATCAGGGCGGCAAACAGCAGTAGCTCGATTAAACTTAAGCCTTTTTGGTTTTTCATATTTACATTATAACACTAGATGCTAATTTTAAAAAGGTTGGTTAAATGACTCAAATAATTGCCTAGAAGAATAGTCAGGATAATGGCAACCGGAATAAAGGGGGTGATGATAAATCGGTCATTGACCGATTTCCTTCGTATAATTATCAGAAGAAGATTGCAAACCACTACCAGGGCAAAAACAAAAAATAAAAAAATAAAGGCATTGGGCCAGCCAACAATCAAGGCGCCGAAAACCAACAGCCCAACCTCCTGCTTATCCAGAAGCAAGCCGCGGGTTATCTTCATTATTAACCAGAAGATTATCCCAACCACTAATCCTGTGAGAATATTAACCAGGGAACTGGTGATTATTCGCTCTATTTTAAGATAATAAAAATTAGAATAGGGCGGCAAATAATATTTGGTAAAATCACCAGCCTGATAGTTTTTATACAATAACAGCGAGTCAGTGAACAAATTGATAGCTAAAACTGCCAAAAAAGCAATCAGGCAAAAGTAGACTGTCCTTTTTTTTATTTCTTTTTTTCTTAAATACTCAAAAATCAGCCAGAGGCAAAGCAATAAAAAAACCGCCGGAGCCAGCCATCTATTTATAAAACTAAGAATATTTAAAACCATGATTTTATTTTAACACAAGATGTCATAATAAAGAAAGAGTCTCCTCTTTTAGAGCAAACTCTTTCTTAAGCATATCAATTATTACTATCTTATGCTGCCGGACAGACGCCAGCTGCACCTGCTGTGCATACACCTACAGCTGAACCAGCAGGATTCACTGTCCCCTGGTAATCAATTCTATACCAGATAGCACTTCCTCCAGCTTCTAAGGCGGTTGATATTATAAATTGACTTTGCGCTGCATTAGAATCATACCAGTAAGCATTAACATTACTAGCACCACAAGACGGCGCTCTTAGCGCGCCTGCCAGATACTCAGTGACTAACGGGCCAGCATCAATCCATACGCCCTGACCAGCTGTTCCGCCAGCAGTAGGACCGCAGGCAGAATGTTCTCCGGTACCGATAGCTGAAGATAAGGGGTAAGCATTATGATCGTCAAAATACATTGCCAAACCAGTTCTCATCTGGCTCATATCTGATTTTCTCTGGGCATCGCGGGCTTTTTCTCTGGCTCCGGCCAAAGCAACCAAGCCAATCGCTGATAAAATACCAATAATGGCAATAACCACCAATAATTCAATTAAAGTAAAACCTTTTTTGTTTTTCATTTTTTCACCCCCTTTCAGGATAACCAGCTATTTTTGGCTTAGTTATCGGTAATCGACTTCACCGACAACTTATATAAAAAAGCTGGAATTAATTAATATATTTGTTATTGAGACCCCTCACTTTTGTTCGGGGTAAGAGTATCGTGCTTACAGTACTCTCATATTATACCATATATTGAGAAATATATCAAATCCGATTGCGTATTAAGAAAAAGCTGATTTCTCTTATAATTATAGCAAAAATTATCAATTTTAGCAAGCGAAGATTCAAATTAAATGGCCTGGGATAGATTATACATCGGCAGCAGAATTGACATCACCATCACCGCCACTGCCACCCCCATGATCACCAGAATAAAAGGCTCAATCAAACTGACCAGATTGGCAATCATATTTTCCAATTCCTTGGTATAAAAATTGGCCATTTTATCCAGGATTAAGTCAAGCTTGCCGGTCTGTTCGCCGACGGAAAGCATCTGAGGCAGCATCACCGGCACCACCTTGCTTCTTGAAAAAACTGAGGCAATGGTATTGCCTCCCTCTACCTCTTTGATGGTATCCAAAATTAATTCCTTGTAGACATCATTGTCAATGACGTCAGCCACAATCTCCAATGACCGGGTCACCTGCACTCCGGAGACAACCAGGGTAGAAAGGCTTCTGGCAAACCTGACCAGATAAATCGTCTGGAAAATATTGCCAAAAACCGGAACTTTCATTTTCCACGAGTCGATTAGTTTATGGCCATAGGGCGTACCGGAAAACAAGCGATAAATAACGACCGCCACGATAATAATAAGGATGATCGCCCACCATGAATGCTGAAGAAAAGTACTGGCCCCGATCACGATTCTGGTGGAAAGGGGCAGTTTGGCGCCGCCGGACTTCAGAACTTCGGTCAATTTCGGCAAGACAAAAATCATCATCAGGGCTCCGACTACCAGCATACCGCCCATCACAAAAACAGGATAAATCATCGCTCCCCTGATTTTTTGCAACAGATCATAATCCTTTTCCTGCTGATCAGCCAGATAATTCAGGGTTTCATCCAGCTTGCCGGTGGTCTCGCCTGAACGAATCATGTGAACAAAAAAATTAGAAAAAACCTGGGGGTATCGGGCTAAAGTGGTTGACAGTCTGGCTCCGCCGTCAATCTCATCAGCCACCTCTGAAATAATAATTTTAAAGCTGATGTTAGAGGTCTGCTTAACCAATATTCTCAAAGCCTGGACAATCGGAACAGTGGCTGAAATCATCACCGCCAGTTGTCTGGCAAACATCACTACTTCTTTTCTGGGCACCCTTTTGAAAAAACCCAGTGACGATTGAAGCAGGGTAATCCTTCTTCTTTCAGTTAAGGCAATAACCACTAAATTCTGTTCTTTTAAAACATCGTAGGCGATATTTTCAGTCGGCGCCTCAACCGCGCCTATCACCGTATTTCCGTTTTTATCTTTAGCTTTATAATCAAAAATTGCCATCTAATTTATCTCCTGGTCATAATCTTTAGATTAGCTCGGTCAGTGGCATGAGCCAAGGCATCATCCATCAGAATTTCTCCGGTCCTCACCAATTCGGCCATTGCTCGATCAAGAGAAATTGTTCCTTCTTCCCTGGCCGTCTGGATGATATTCTGTAATTGATAAAAGGCGCCCTCTTTAATCACTGTCCTGATCGGCGGGGTGGGAATCATAACCTCGGCCACCACTATTCTCCCCCCGCCCACCCGTGGCAGAAGTCTTTGACAGACTATCCCTTCCAATGTTTCTGAAAGCTGGATTCTTACTTTTTCTTCTTCTTCTGGAGGAAAGCTGTTTATAATTTTTTCTATTGTTTTCAAAACAGTGTCTGTATTCATTGATGAAATAACCAGCCTGGAGGATTCAGCCGCGTTCAAAACTGATTGAAAAACAGTTCTTTCCTGCATTTCCGAGACCATGATTACATCCACGTCTTCACGGGAGGCGGTTGAAAGAGCCTGTTCAAAAGATTTTGTATCTCTCCCCACTTCTCTTTGTTCAATTATGCTTTTATTATTGACAAAAATGTTTTCAATCGGTTTCTCAATGGTCATAATATGGCAGGCTCTGGTTTTATTGATGGCATTGATTAAAGCAGCCACAGTCGCCGTCCGGCCCGAACTAAAGGGGCCGGTGATGATCAACAACCCTTTAGTTAATTGTGTAAAATTTTCTACTATCGGAGGTAAACCCAGCTCTTTTATATTTTTAATGGTGGCCGGAATAAACCTTAGCGAAGCGGCTAAAACTCCTTTTTGGAAAAAAATATTTATCTTCAACCTTATCTTATTGGGCATGGTAAAAGCCGTCACTATCTCTTTATTTTCATTCAATATTTTTTTTTGTTCAGCTGATAAAACAAAATCTGTAAAATCAGACATAAAATCCGGGGTGATAATCTGTTCATCGGCCAATGGTAGTAATTTACCGTCGACTCTCAAAATTGGAGGATTGCCTACTGTCATATGTAAATCAGAGGCTTTGTATTCAGCTCCGGTTGAAAGAATGCGGCTGATTGTTAAATCTACGTTAGACGCCATTTTTTTGAAATTATTATTTTTTTATCAGTCTTTTAATCTTATCAACCACTTCCGAGGGCATAAAATGGGCTTTAATCAGGTAGTCAGTCGCCCCCAAAGAAAGACCTCTTTCCACATCATCTTTCTGGCCCAGATTGGTCAGCAGGATGACCGGAATATTCTTGGTATTTTTATCTTTTCTCACCGCTTTGAGAATTTCAAAACCGTCAAGTTTGGGCAGAATGATATCCAAAAGAATAAGGTCTGGTTGTTCTTCCAGCGCCATTTTCAGACCTTGTTTGCCGTCAGAGGCTAAGGCGACTTCAAAATTTTCAAGACCCAATTTTGTGACATACATTCCGGAAAGAAAGGTGTCATCTTCAATCAGTAAAATTCTGGGGTTTTTAATTTTCGGCTGAATTTTTGACATATGGTTTATTATTTTATAAATTTAATTTAGGCTCTGGTGGCATCCCAGACCTCTTCAATAGTAGTCACTTGTCTTAAAGCTTTAAAAATTCCGTCCTGCTTCATCGACAAAAATCCCTGTCTTTGAAATTCCTGTTTCACTAGATTCGTAATGTCCCCGCCGGAAACAATTATCCTCTGCAGATCTGGACCCATCTCGATAATTTCGCCGATGCTAATTCTGCCCTTGTAGCCTGTATTTTCGCAACGTACACAACCCTTGCCGCGGTAAAATCTAAGGGGTTTAACCAACTTAACGTCAGTCGGGATAGAACCCTTTGGTATTTTTTCTATTTCTTTCCAGACTTCTTCTTCCAATTGTTTGGGTAAAGTAATCTCGTGGATACAGTGAGTGCAGATGCGGCGGACTAAACGCTGAGCCATCACTACATTAACCGAGGAGGCGATTAAAAATGGCTCTATCCTCATATCAATCAGGCGGGGAATCGCACCAAAGGCGTCATTGGTATGCAAAGTGGAAAGGACGATATGTCCAGTTAAGGCGGCGTGAACCGCTAATTCGGCAGTCTCCGTGTCCCTAATTTCGCCGACCATGATAATATCGGGGTCTTGCCGCAAAATTGACCTTAGCCCCGTGGCAAAAGTTAAACCGACTTCTGGATTAACCTGTGATTGGTTAATGCCATTCATATAATATTCAACCGGATCTTCCAGGGTCACGATATTTACCGCTTCTTCGTTTAAAATATTTAAAAGGGCGTATAGGGTGGTAGATTTACCTGAACCGGTTGGGCCAGTGATTAGAAACATGCCGTGAGATTTATCAATATTGGCTTTCATCACCTCCAACCCTTTGCCCCAAAAACCTAGTTTTACTAAATCCAGAACATTGGTTGAGGTATCAAGAATACGCATCACCACTTTCTCTTGATTAATAAGGGGAAGGGTTGAAACACGATAATCAACATCTCTACCCTCAAAATTTGTTCTAAAACGTCCGTCCTGGGGAATTCTTGTTTCATCTATTTTTAAATTGGAAAGGACTTTAATCCTAGCGACAATGGAAGAGTGCACATGTTTTGGCAGAACTATCGAAGTGTGCAAAACGCCGTCAATACGATATCTGACCCTTGTTTCATTAGCCACCGGTTCAATATGCACATCAGAGGCTTTACCTTCAACCGCATGCCGGAGAATCACCGAAACCATCTTTGAGACCGGGGCGGTCTTTACCACTTCTTCAAATCCCTCTTCAGTCGATTCTATTCTTTTCGTTTCCAGCTTTGCCTCCACTTCTGCTCCTTTTAGGGCTTCTTCAACCTCAGCTGATAAAGATTCATACTGGCGGATTATGTATTTCAGGGCGGAGAGTGAAGTGATATAATATTTTATTTTAAGAAGATTTTTTCTGGCGATAAATTCAAGCGCTTCCAGAGCCTTGAAATCTGTCGGATTAACCATGGCCACGCTTATTTCATTACCCGTTTTATTAAAAGTAACCATTTTATAATTCTCAGCCAGCTCTTGGGGAATAATATTCAAAACCTCAGCCCTGACAATCCGGCCGAATAAATCGATGTAAGGAATGTTATAAAGACGGCTTTTTACCCTGACAAAATCCTCTTCCCTGACTAACTTTTTTTCTTCAATCAGTTTATCAACCGGTCTGCCTTTTTTCCGGCTCTCTGCTAAAACCTCATCATATTGAATCTGATTAATTAACCCCTCCTGTAACAAAACGTCCAGGAGGTTGGCTGAACCCGTTGTATCAATTTTATTATTAGTGAAAACCATAAATATTTTGAAGCTAGAGTTTAGGAAGAAAAGGATTATCTCTGCCTTTGGGGACGTTCGCCGGATAGATTGGCAATTTTTCGCCACTAAAATCTTTTAAATTTTGGTAGACCCCGTTCTGGAATAAATCCTCGCCAAAATTACTATAGGTGGGCAGATCTTTTGATATCGCTTGACCTCCAGTTCCCTCAGTTCCTCCCCCCTTGCCTGCTATAAAATTATTATAAATTAAATATCCGCCACCAACTATAATAACGAAGACGAGAACCCCGTAAATGATAGATTTTTTACGATTTTTTTTCTGAACAAGAGCCATTTTTTAATAAAAAATTATTTTATATATCTATTATTTTACTCTAAATAATAGGTTTTGAGATTCAGATTAAACCCTCCTGAGGCTAATGCTCCGCCAGTTGCCCCGAGAGCTGTGAAACTGACACTTGAAGCATCTATTAATCTCAAATTTTTCTCGAGGTTGTCTAAAAATTTCTTAAATTGTTTATAATCACTGTTGCCAGACAATGAAATGGCGATATTGAGGGTTTTGAGAGTTAGTTGATTGGAACCGGATTGTCCTACGGCTTTGACCACTTCCTTTCCTCCAGCAGTCTCTGACTGGGCAGTGGTTTGTTCAACTGATGCTTCTTTGGTGATATCAATGCTTTGAAGTTCAAAACCGCTTGTTTTGGCTAATTCACTCATCATCACAAAAATCTGACTAAAATCCTCTTTGCTGGGCAGAATTTTGGCCAGCTCGTCAATTTGAATTTGATTGATATTATTGTAAGCATTAATCATTTTCACCTGCTCGGCTAAATAATCCTGTTTATTTTTAAGATTATTTTGCTCGGTTTTATAATCAGCCAGTCCAAGCTTGCTAAGTTCATGCCACTTGGGTAGGATAACCACTAAGAAACCTATTAAAAGTACGATGATCGCCCAAATAATAACCACCCAGCGGAATCGGTTGACCATAAAGGATAAAGTTTTTGAACTAATTGTTTTGATTACTGAAGCCATAAAAATTCTATTTTATAAACTCGAGTTGGTATTTATATTGGTGTTAGTATTTGTATTCAGATTAATATTTTGATTGAGATTTCCTTCTTGAGCTGTAAATTCGTCTTCAGTTTTGTAAAATATATCGTCAACCAACTGCAAATCAATGGTAAAACTTACGCCCTGGGCAACTGTCGCTCCGGGAATAGTGGAGGTAGCCTCACCTGATTTTTGCGCTGAAGTGATGGTGACACCACTCACAAAATCGGGAGCATTATTTAAAACAGTAAGTTGTTTGGCCACCGAATCAAAATCTTTGCCGATTGCCGACAAGCTTATTTGGCTGGAGGTGCTGCCGGTAAATGAACCAGTCAGATAAACATCATCAATAATGTACTTTTCAAGTTTATCAAAAAATTTAGTCCAGTATATATGTTTATTTAATAGCTCCTTGACCATATCGGTTTCCTGCTTTAGGGCAATCGCCTTTTTTTGGGTCTCGCGATTATCACTAATTTGAGTTTCAACATTAGTTCTTTGCGCTTTAACGTCAGCTGTCTTAGTGCTAATACTCGACTGGTACCAAACCATAAATCCGTATATCGCTCCGATAACCACAATAGCAGCCAAAGCAACAATGGCCAAATAAATAAGTTTTTGGCGAGGCTCGGCCTGACCGGCTAATTCCTCGGGCAGTAAATTCACCAAAAATGATGAATGTTCCTCGGCTAAAGGAGTAATTTCTTCTTTAATTGGCTTGATATCCTTTTTGGACTCTTTTTCTTCTTTAATTACTTGGGCAGTCTTTTCTGGTTCTTCTATCTCCCCTAAAATATCTTTAACTCGGCTCAGATTCTTTTTCTCGAAGATATCCTCAGGCTCTTTTTCTTCAATAACATCCTCGGCCTTACCTTTTATCTTGGCAGAAATCGGAGGGGCGACGATAACCCTTTCATCGTCTTCAATCGGTCGGCCGTTTAATTTTGCTTCGGCCGCATAGGGCGTTAATTTCTCTTCGACTCTCTTTTTAGGCTGACGGGAAAAAAGTGATTTAAAAAACATGGAAGCCGAAGAGGGAGTTTTCCCCTTTTCTTCTTTTTTCGTCTCTTTATCAGGGCGGGTCATCTCTATTTTTGGCGGTAAAACTGTTTTTTTCTTGAATTTATCCTCTGGTTTTCTCGTGTCTTGTAATAAATTTATGTCAGGCATAAAGTTTAAAAATTAAACTATTTCCCTCATCGCCAAACCGATCGCCACGGCAAACCTGGGTCCTATTTCATCCAAAGCCGGTTTAAGTTCAACGGGGTAAATAACTCTTGACCAGGGGTCGCCGATCACTACTTTCATATTAAGTACGTTACTAAGATAGTTGGGAAGATTCGGAAGGAAAGCAGAACCGCCGGATAATATAATTTTCTCGATTGGCTTATCTTCCTGGGATTTATACAGATTAAAACAATACTTAATCTCATTAATTATTGAAGTGAATACAAATTCTATTGTCTTGGGAATCTGGGAATTACTTGTTTCTGCTATGGAAAGCCCGAAATCCCTCTTAAACTGTTCAGCTCTCTCAATATTAATATTCAAACTATTGGCAATCGCCTTGGTAATCGTATCTCCTCCGACATCGATCGATCGATTCAGGAGTGGAATCCCTTCTTGAATAACTGAAATATCAGTAGCTAAAGCTCCGATATCAACAATCATGATTGAAGATTTATCAAGACCGATTAAGGCCCGCTCAAGAGCAAAGGATTCTGTTTCCAAACTGATTATCTGCAATTCTGCGGCGGTAAAAATTTCGATATATCTTTTAACTAAATTTTTTGGGGCGGCGGTCAATAAAACCCTTAGCGCCTTCGGACCCTTGCTTACAGCCGGCGGCTGCTCTGATTGATTAATTTCTTTTTTTTCTTCTTTTAGCAATCTCCAATCCAAAACCATTTCTTCCAGGGGCATCGGCACGAATTTCTTGGCTTCCCAGCGGATGGCGGAAAACAAATCTTTTTGCGACATGGCCGGCAGGGAAATAATAGAGCTGAATACGGTAAAGCTGGGCAGGGCGGCCACGGTTTTCTTGGTACTGATTTTTGCTTCTTTGATAATCTTCTTCAGGGCATCAATTATTTTTCGTTGAGAAGCCTGTGAGTCGCCCTTTATAATATCAGTTGATTGTTCAACAAAACCGTAGCTAATTAACTTCGGCCGACCCGCTTCATTTTTCAACTGAATTGCTTTGACTGAAGAACCGCCGAGGTCAACTCCCAAATAATCCGTTTTTGAGGGAAAAATTGCCATAAATATCTATATCTTTTCTTTTTTTATAAAAATTAGGGTTATAAACTATTTTAATTATAGCATAAATTTTCATTTTAGGCAAGGCCAAAAAACTTACGGTGAAACTTCTCTAATAATGGGCAAAAGCGAAGCTAAATCCTTAAATCCGGGCGGCGGGTTAGCTATTAGTCTGCCATCATAAATAACTTGTTCTGAAGGCTGCGGATTATCAATTGTTCCTTTGTATTTGCGTTGGAAATCAAACTGGCTGGCAATCATCAGCCCGGCCACTTTTAATTGGCTGTCATAACCTTGGGATTTGGCTTTGACAGTCACCGTTCCCTCGGCAAAATAATTACCGACAATATTAGTAACATTATTTTCTATGGTTATATTCCCTCCGTTGCCGTTGGCATCTTTTGTAACAATAAAACCGACTGAAACCAGCT
>Ga0315268_10000583_pt1 | contig 42904 bp, 45 predicted proteins | sample C1_top_MG_FD_204535 | JGI IMG/M metagenome (GOLD analysis project Ga0315268, IMG submission 204535) | Sediment microbial communities from Yellowstone Lake, YNP, Wyoming, USA - C1_top | ecosystem: Environmental > Aquatic > Freshwater > Lake > Sediment | place: USA: Wyoming | collected 2017-08-01
CCCCGGGGGCCGGTGGTAAGTTAATGAGGGGAAAGGTGGCCGCCCTGTTATCCTTTCCCCTTCCCCACCTTCTCCCAACCACCGGGGTTGGGAGAAGGCTACTGGGGTGCAGCGGAATATGTGAACTAAAATCCTTCGGTCCTTACCTTAACTAAACTGAATTTAAGGAGGAAAGCGCCATGAAGAAATTTGGGAAGTTCATCAGCCTAATGGGTATCCTCGCCCTGGTCCTGGCCGCCACGGCGGCGTGGGCCCAACCCGGCATGGGGCCGGGAGGCGGCCAGGGCCGTGGTTGGGGCGCCGGCGATCCCTACAGCCGGATGTATGACCCCAAAACCGTGGAAACCCTCAGCGGTGAGGTGGTGAAGGTGGACAAATTCACCCCCGGCAGGAGGATGTCTTATGGGGTGCATTTTACCCTAAAGACCGAAAAAGAGACGATCCCGGTCCACCTGGGGCCTAGCTGGTATATGGAAAAACAAGCCCTGACCATTGCCCCCGGGGATAAGGTGGAGGTTACCGGCTCCCGGATCACTTATCAAGGCCAGCCCACCATCATCGCCGGGGAAGTGAAAAAAGGCGAACAAGTCTTGAAGCTGCGAGATGCCCAGGGCGTTCCCGTATGGGCCGGCCAGGGCCGGTGGTAATTGGGCAACTAATTGGACCAAACTCTCCGAATCGGGGTCGGTTAGAATTAGTAACCGACCCTGTTAACATGGGGGAAGCCATTTAAGACACTGGGGGACGGGCGGGCGGTTACGGATGAAAAACCAGGCTCATGCGGCCAGGGAAATCCGGAGACGCTGGCCGAGGTTTGGGAAGCCGAGCTCAAGGCCAAAGAGCGATTGGACCAGATCAGGCACAAGCTCCTGGTGATGAGCGGCAAGGGAGGGGTGGGCAAGCCGCCGTGGGCCGGAAAGATCACTCCCAGGGCGATTCTTAAAAGAATGGTGCCCCACTGTTTCTCATCGGTAATCAAGAGCTTTTTCCACATCGCCAATTCCATGGAGTCTCTGTTTGCGAAACAAACTCACACGGCCATTTTCCCTTAGAGAAGGAAATTTACTTCCTATAAAACCAGCCTCGAGGAAATCTCGATTCCCATTCTTCCCACTGTATTCTCCTCTCATATTCCTCCTGGGTCTCTGGATTTCGAGTCCAGGTCATGGTCGGGGTCTCCGGAGGCGCCGGTGTTTCATAATATCCCTGAGCGCAGCCTGCCAGGAGCATAAGAATGGTCCAGATCAACCAAGTTCGTGCTTTCATGGTGTCCTCCTGGAATAAAAATCAATAATGGACTAGAATAGAAGGGTTGCCCCCACAAAATTCCCTTTTCCCCAGCTTTAATACGGAAAATTGCACATCATTTGCACACCCTAGAAAATGAAAAAGGCAAGTTCAGGGTCGCAGCCTGTAACTCACCTTATTTATTGCCGATTTTTGGTGGAGCTGAGGGGAGTTGAACCCCTGACCTCTTGAATGCCATTCAAGCGCTCTTCCAACTGAGCTACAGCCCCACGCGCAATGAAAAATTTAACAAAGGGGCCCGGGGCTGTCAAGCCCCTTGGGAAGGGTAGGGCACGGTCTTTTCCCCCTGGCCGGGGGCCAGATTGCTTAGGGCGGGCGTCCCTCCCGCCGCCTCCGCCGCAGGGACCCGGGGTGCGGTCCTGCCCGGGGGGTGCCCGGAGGCGGGCACTTCTGCTATAATCACCCCGGGAGAGAAGGTTGGCTAAGCGCCCGCTCAAGATACTGCACCTGCTGGTGACCATGCCCGTGGGGGGGGCGGAGGACCTGGTGGCGGCCATGGTCACCGGCATGGACCCCGCCAGGTTTCAGGTGCAGGCGGCCACCATCGGCCCCCCGGGGGCCGTGGCCCGGGAGCTCACCGCTGCGGGCCACCCTGTGGCCAGCCTGGGGCTGGACGTGAAGCGCACCCCCTTTTTCCGGGTGGTGGCCGCAGTGCGGCGCCTGCTCAAGGAGATGCGCCCGGACATCCTCCACACCCACCTGTACCATCCCAACCTTTACGGCCGCCTGGCGGCCCTGGGGCTGGGCCTCCGCGGGGTGGTGGCCGTGGTGCACAACACTTACACCCGGGTCAAGCTGCACCGGCGGGTGGCCAATTTCCTGCTGTCCTGGGCTACGGACCGGGTCCTGGCGGTGAGCCCCCAGGTATGGCGGGATGTGCGCCGCTATGATGGGGTGCCCGCGTCCCGGCTCCTGCTCGTGCCCAACGGCGTGAACCTGAAGGCCCTGAATACTCCCATGAACCGGGAGCAAGCCCGGGCCGCGCTGGGAGTCGCCGGCTTCTGCCTGGGCGCGGTGGGCCGCCTGGAGGAGCAGAAAGGCCATATTTATCTCCTGGACGCGGTGCACCGCCTGCAGGGGGAAATTCCCAGCCTGACCGTGTTGGTGGCGGGGGAGGGGCGCCTGCGGCAGGCCCTGGAAGCCCGGGCCCGGGATCTGGAGATCGCAGGGATGGTGCGGTTCCTGGGCACCCGCCGGGACCTGCCCGTGCTTCTCAGGGCCCTGGACGTCTACGTGCAGCCGTCCCTCTGGGAGGGGCTGTCCCTGGCCCTGCTCCAGGCCATGGGCGCGGGGCTGCCGGTGGTGGGCACCGAGGTGGAGGGCATCAGGCAAGTGGTCCAGGACGGCGTCAACGGGCGGCTAGTCCCCTCGGGGGACGGGGCGGCCCTGGCCCAGACCCTCCGGGACCTCTACCGCCGTCCGGAGGAGTGGCCCCGCCTCGGGGACGCGGCCCGGCGTACCGTCTGGGAAGGTTACTCCCAAGAGGCCATGCTGGCCCGCCTGGCAGCCCTGTATTTGGAGCTGGCGCAACAGGGCAGGCACCGGGGAGCCGGCGCCTGATGAAGCAGGATTCCTCTTAGGCCATGGACGACGCCGGCAGGAAGTCCTATACCATTGTACACACCGAGTCCTCCCTGGGCTGGGGCGGGCAGGAGCGCCGCATCCTGGTGGAGGCGGAAGCCATGCGGCAGCGGGGCCACCGGCTGTTGTTCGCCTGCGACCCCCGGGGGGAACTGCACCGCCGGGCCGGGCGCAAGGCCTTTCCGGTCCTGACCCTGCCTCTCAGGGGGTGGCGGAAGTTCATGGCGCCCTTTATCCTGGCCCGGTTCCTGCGGGCGGAAGGGGTGGACATCCTCAACACCCACAGCTCTCTCGATTCCTGGGTGGGGCTGGGGGCCTGGCTGCTCACCGGCAGGCGGCCCCGGCTGGTGCGCACTCGCCACCTGTCCACGCCGGTCCGGTCCAGTTGGCCCACCCGCAGGCTCTACCAAGCCCCCGGGGCTATCATCACCACCGGCCAGGTCATCAAGGACCTGCTCCGGCGCCGGGTGCGGGTGCCGGGAGAGCGCATTTTTCCTATCCCCACCGGCGTGCCCCTGGCGGTCTTTGCGCCCCGGCCGCCGGACCCCGGGCTCAGGTCCCGCCTGGACCTTCCCGAGGGCGCCTTTGTCTTCGGGACCGTGTCGGTGCTGCGCTCCTGGAAGGGGCACCTCTACCTCCTGGAGGCCCTGGCCGAGCTCATCAAGGAAGAGGCCCCGGCCTTTCTCCTGGTGGTGGGGGGCGGCGCTTACCGGGGCCTGATCGAGGATAAGATCGCGGCCCTGAAACTGGAAAAATGGGTGCGCCTGCCCGGACATCAGGAGCCCATTGCCCCCTGGTTCACCCTGATGGACGCGGTGGTCATGGCTTCCTATGCCAACGAGGGCGTGCCCCAGGCGGTGCTGCAGGCCATGGCCATGGGCAAACCCGTGGTGGGCACCCAGGTGGGAGGCATCCCCGAGGTGGTCATCCCGGAGGAAACCGGGCTCCTGGTGCCGCCCCGGGACCCCCGGGCCCTGGCCCGGGCCATGGCCCGCCTTCTGGCCGACCCGGAGCTGGGCCGCCGCCTGGGGGACAAGGGGCGGGAACTGGTGCTGGCGAAATTCTCCCTGGAACACATGGCCCAGGCAGTGGAGGCGGTCTACGACCAGGTCTGGCAGCAGGGCCGGGCGGGGGACTGAGACGGCATGGACTTTCTGCTGCACCAGCACTGGCTCCTGGCCGCTCTTGCAGGCCTCGTCCTGTTGTGGGGCGTCTCCCTATTGCTGGTGCGCGCCTTGACCAGGCGGCGCCTCCTCCGGGACGTTAAGGGGCAGGACGCCTTCCGGGAGGAGTTCCACTTGCCCTTCGCCGACCCCCGACCCCAGGACCTGGCGGCCCAGGAGCTCATCGCTGCGGCCCGCCGCGGCTACCTTCTAAGACTGTGGCCCGGCACGGAACTTTCCTTTACCGCAGTGAACGACCTGTCTCTGTCGCTGGTCAAGGAGGTGGCCCGGGTTTACTACCCCGAAGAAGAGCGGCCGGAGCTCAAGGCCTCCCTCACGGACCTGGTGGCCCTGCACAACCGGGTGGGGGCGCGGCTGGCCTCCTGGCTGGAGACGCTGCCCGTGCGCCCTTTCAAGGACGTGGAGTTGGGCACGGTGCTGCACTATCACGAGCTCTACCAGAGCCTCAAGGACCACCCCGGCTACCGCTTTATCAAGCGCCACCAGTTGGATAAGGTGGTGCGCTGGGGCTGGAGCCTGTACAACTATGCCAACCCTTGGCACTGGGGGCGGCGGGCGGTCCTGGAGGGAGGCAAGGAGCTGGCGGCGCGCCTGACCCTGGCCAAGGTGGCGGAGCTGGTGGGGGAGGAGGCGGCGCGACTCTACGGTCGGCGCCCCGCGGCGTCGCCGGCCCTGGCCCGGTACCTGGCGGCCACCCGGGAGATGGTCAACCTGGGCCTCAGTAATGGCAGCCTGCCGCCGGCCGCGGCCCAGTACGTGCTGCGCTTCATCCTTAAGGCCCGGGGCCTGGAGGACCGGGAACGGCTGGCGCTGCTGGGCTGTCTGGCCGAAGGCAAGAGGCAGGAGCCCACGGGGCTGGAAAGCCTGGACGCAGGGGCGCGCCGGCGGGTTCACCATTGGCTCCAGCAGATGGTAGCCGCGGCCTGGGAAGGCGAAGACCGGCAGCATTGCGAGGCCCGCCTGGAGGCCCGCTGGCGGCTGCTCCATGAGGGGGCGGCGGATTGAGGCGCGGGAAGTTGTCCTGGGGAGAGCGGCTGGTGGCCCTGGTGGCTGACCTGTGGTACCGACTGGACGCGCGCCACCGGCGCATCACCTTGCGGAACCTGGAATTTGCCTACGGCCCCAGCCTGACCCCGGAGGCACGGGAGCGCCTGGCCCGGGCGGTGTTCCGCCACTTCGTGCGCTTTGCCTGGGAGACCCTGGAGCTGGTGCTGGCGCCCCTCAGCCGCATCAAGCGCCAGACGGTCATCCTGGGAGAGGAGCACGTGGTCGCGGCCCTGGCCCAAGGCAAGGGGTTCGTGGCCATCGCCGCCCACGCCGGCAACTGGGAGTACACGGTCATGGGCTACGGCCTGAAGTACCGGCCGGTGGCGGTGGTGGGCCGGGAGATGGACTCTCCCTGGGGCCAGCGCCTGGCCCGGTATCTGCGGCAGCGGGGCGGCAACTGGCTGGTGGGCAAGCGGGAGGGCCTCAGGGGCATCCTGCGCCACCTGCAGCAGAACCGGGCGGTGGGCATCGTCATCGACCAGAACACGGCCACGGAGGAGGGTCTGCTGGTGGAGTTCTTCGGCCATCCGGCCCGCACCACCCCGGTGGCCGCGCTCCTGGCCCGGCGGGGGGTGCCGGTGCTGCCCACCCTGTCCCGGCGCCTTAAGGACGGACGCCATCTGGTGGTGATCTTCCCGCCCCTGCCCTTGAGGAAGACCGGGGACGCGGAGGCGGACATCCAGCGCCACCTGGAGCTCCAGAGCCGCTACCTCGAGGCCTGGGTGCGGGCTTGCCCGGAACAGTGGCTCTGGCTCCACCGCCGCTGGAAGAACCAGTTCCCGGAGCTGTATGAGGAGAGCTGTTAGCTGTCAGCTATCAGCTATCAGCAAGAAGCAAAGATTGGCTAAGGGGAGGTAGGGTGGGCACCGCCCACCATGCTTGCCATCTGGAACAGCCGGGGGCGGCTGTTCTACATTTTTATTAGACTGGGACGGGGGAGGAAATGACAAAGGCAGATGAAACTTTTCTGGCGGCATTTCGGCAGCGGGTGGCGGCCCAGGACATCGCCCGGCATTTTGGCCTGGAGCTGGAAGAGGTGGCCCCGGGCCACGCCCGGGTGGGCATGACCTGCACCCCGGCCATGGCCAACATCCTGGGCATGGTGCACGGCACCGCGCTCTTCGCCGTGATAGACGAAGCCTTCCAGGCCGCGGTGAACGCCCACGGCACCGTGGCCGTGGCCCTGAACATGAACCTCACCTTCCACCGGGCCCCGGGGTTGGGGGAGCGCCTCACCGCGGTGACCCGGGAGCTGCACGCGGGGCGGCGCACCGCCACTTACTTCATCGAGGTCAGCGACGGCGAGGGCCGCCTCATCGCCACCTGCCAGGCCCTGGCCTACCGCAAGGACCAGCCCCTGGAAGTGAGCGGTGAGCAGTAAGCAGTAAGCAGGGAGCAGGGAGCGGGGAGCGGTGGGGCGGCGTAGGGGCGGGGTCACCCCGCCCGGTCGCGGGCGATCGTCTCTAACGCTGAGGGTTTTCTCAGGGTAAATTAGGGGATACTGAACTAGTCCTCTTCATCGTTTCCGGCTTCGGCGTTGAGGGCGGCGGAGTCAGCCTTGAGCTTGGCCTGGAGGCAGCGCACCAGGCCCTGGTAGGACGAGCCTTCGATGACCCGGGCGAACTGGGAGCGGTAATTGGCCACCAGGCTCACCCCTTCGATCACCAGGTCGTAAATCATCCAGCCCTGGTCTTCCTTCAGGAGCCGGAAAGTCACGGGGATGCGGTCATTCTGCCGCACGATCTGGACCCGCACCTCGGCGGTGTCTGCCGCGTCCTCCTCCCCCTGGTAAACCACTTTGGCGTGGACGAACTCGTCCAGCCGGCCGGCATAGGCAGACTTCAGGAGCTCGCTGAACAGGTGCACGAACTCCTGCTGCTGGGCCCTGCTTATGGTGTTCCAGTTAGGACCCAGGGAGCGCCGGGCCATCTCCGGGTAGTCCAGGTGCTGGGCCACGGCCTTCTCGATGAGCTGGAGGCGCCGGTGCTTCTGCTCCGGAGATTGGCTGGGGGATTGCTGGAGGATGCGCTGCACTTCCTCGATGAGGTTTTTCACCTCTCCCATGGGGTTCCCGGCCAGGCAGGGGCCTGCCAGGGCCAGGCTCCCCACCAGGGTCAGGCTAAAGACCCGCACTACCAGTTGCCGCAATTTTTTTAGACTGGTCATGGCCATTACCTCTGCCATCGCCGGACTAGCCGGGCCCAAGGGTTGCCCCCGGGGGGCATTCAGGCCCTCCGCGAGATAATCTAATTATAGAGATTTTTTTGTGCAAGGGATGTTAAGAAATAAGGCAGGGCTTCAGGCACCAGCCCGCGTTTTTTGGGGCCCTGGATACCCTTTCATCAGAACCCAAAAGAGGGGGATGACCAAGAAGTTGAGGACCGCGGTACACAGGAAGCCGCCTTGAAAGCCGATGACGCGGATGACCGGCCCCATGAACGCGGAGCTGACCATCATGCCCAGGTAGATGACGGAGTTGTAACCACCCATGGCCAGGCCCAGGGAAGGGGAGGGCACCACCTCCGGGATCAGGGCGCCCACGGAGGTAAAGGCCAGGCCCATGCTGATTCCCAGGATGACCGCGGCCAGCAGGAAGTGGACCACATTTTGGGACAGGGCCAGACCGGCCATGGCCAGGGCAAAACCGGCGAGGCCGGCCATCACCAGGACGCGGCGGTCGGGCACCATGTCGCTCAGGTAGCCGAAGGGGAGGCGGGACAGGGCGTTGGTCAGCCCCTGGGCGGAAAACACCAAGCCGATCTGGGCGATCTCCAGGCCCTGGTGATGGGCGTGCAGGGGCAGGAAGGTGATGAACATGCCCAGGCCGAAGCAGCCCCCCAGGGTAGCCAGCCAGCAACCCACCAGCGGCCGGTTGGCCAGGAGGCTCAGGAACCCGGGCCGGGGGGCGGGCGTCTCCCGGCCGGGGGGTTTAAGCGCCACCCGGGGCAGGGAGACCAGAAATACTCCCAGGACCACCAGGGTGAGGACCCCGGAGAACAGGAAAACCAGCAGGAACCCCCCCCGTTGGGCGATAAAGCCGCCCATCCCCGGCCCCAGGGTCATGCCGGTGTACAGCGCGGTGGTGTACCAGCCGTAGGAGCGGCCCAGGTGGGTGGCCGGGGAGATGTTGGCCACCAGGGTCATGAGGGTGGGCCCAAAGGCCGCCAATCCCACCCCGGAGAAGAGGTAAATCCACACCAGCTCCAGGGGGGCGCGGCTGAAGTAGAGGAGAAAGGAGCTGGCCGCCAGGATGAGCAGCCCCAAAGAGGCCAGGAGCTTGGGGCCCAGGCGGTCGGCCGCCATCCCGAGGGGCAGGGAAAAACTGCCGGCCATGAGGAGGAACGCGGCATTGATGAGACCCACCAGGACCGTGTCCGCGCCCAGGGAGGTGGCGTAGAGTGGCACCACCGGCAGGCGCATCCAGGTGCCGCAATAACAGCCGAAGGCCACCCCGCAACAGATAAAGAGCAGGGTGCGGTAGGGTAGGGTCTGGTGGGGGCCGGTGGTCATGGCCGGAACCTGCGGACGGAGGAGGCCGGGGCCGGCCCCCTGGCGTCGGGGCGAGGCCGCCGGCCCGAAATTACATTTTCTCCAGATCCGGGGGATCTTGCATGCTCCGGAGCTCGTTGACCTTGTTGCGCAGCCGGCGCAACAGGTCCGCGTAGGAATGCTCCTGGACGATGCGGGTGAACTGGGAGCGGTAATTGCTTACCAGGCTCACGCCCTCGATGACCACGTCGTAAACCCTCCAGTGGTCACTGTTCTTGAGCAGGCGGTAGTCCATGGGGATGCGGTCGTTTTTCCGCAGGAGCACAGTTCTTACTTCGGCATAATCGTCATCCTGGTGCTCTGCCAGATAAGTCACGGTTTCGCCGGAGTATTTCTCGATTTTATCGGCATAGGAAGCCTCCAGCAGCTCTCCGAAGAGGTCAACGAATTCGCTGCGCTGGGCCGGGGAAAGCTGGCGCCAGGTGGCGGCCAGGCTGCGCCGGGCCATCTCCTCGTAGTCAAAGCGCTGGTCGATGGTGGCCTTGATAAGCTCCCGGCGGTGTATCTTTTGGGCCGGGGCCTTGAGGGCCGGATCGGTCAGCAGGCGGATGACCTCGTCAATTACACCCTTGACCACCTCCGTGGGCCTGCCGGCCCAGGCCGGGGCAGTTAGGGTAATAGTAACGGCGGTAAGGAAAACCAGGGTCCTGGTCATTAATGCCATCATTTCCTTATGGTGCTCCTTTCACCTCTATCCTGGTCGTGGTCCGGGCGGCAGACTCAAGATTGTAATGGTAAAGAACCCGGGGCCATCCGTCAAGGTGGGACCGGCGGCCGGTTAAAATTCCTGCCCTGGCACCCCCGGAGTGCCCGGGGGCGCGCCGCAGTCCAGGGCCGGGGTCTAGACCTTGCCGTGAATATATTTGCTGATGAGCTCTTCCCACTCCACCGCGGATTCCGTGTCCCGGATCTTGCCGCCCGCAGCAATGATCTTGTCGGAGTTGCCCAGGGAGAGCTTGACGAATTTGTCGCCGATGATGCCCTTGGTGCGGATGGAGGCGATGGTGTCGTCCGTCAGCTTGAGGCCCGGCTGCAGGCGCATAACCACCTTGGCCCGGTCCCCGGGGGTGAGTTGGACGGACTCCACCCGGCCCACCTCCACTCCGGCCACCTCCACCGCGGCCCCCCGCTTGAGGCCGGAGACGTTGTCAAAATCCGCATAGACCTGATAGCCGCTGCCGAAGACCTCCATCTTACCCAGGTGCACGGCCAGGTAAGTCAGGCAGCCCAAACCCACCAGGACAAAGATGCCCACCACCAGCTCCAGATTAGCCCTTCTCATCTAATCCTCCAGAAAGTCCACTTCCCCGTGCAGGAAGCTCTGTACCACCGGGTCGGGGTGGCGTTGAATCTCCTCCGGGGTGCCGTACGCGATGATGCGGCCCTTGTGGAGCATGGCCACATGGTCCGCGATCTGAAAGACCTCCGGGATGTCGTGGGCTACCACCAGGGCGGTGTAGCCGCTCTCCTCGTGGGTCTTTTTGATGAGGTGAAACACGGTGTTGGTCATGGGGGGGTCCAGGCCCGTGACCGGTTCGTCGTAAAGGATGATCTCCGGCTCCTGGATCATGGCCCGGGCCAGGGCCACCCGTTTTTTCATGCCGCCGCTCAACTCCGCGGGGTACTTGTTGCCCACTTCGGGGGTGAGGTTCATCTGGACCAGCCGCAGGTGGACCCGCCCGGTGATCTCGGCCTCGGAGAGCCTGGTTTTTTCCCGCAAGGGAAAAGCGATATTCTCGAATACGGTCAAGGAGTCAAACAGCGCACCCCCCTGGAACAGGACGGCAAAGCGCTTTTTGAAATCCTGCAGGCGACGGCCCTTGAGCCTGGTAAGGTCCTCGCCGTCCACCAGGACCTGGCCCCGGTCTGGATGGAGCAGCCCCACCAGGTGCTTCAGGAGCACGCTTTTGCCCACCCCGCTCTTGCCGATGACTACGGTAATGTCGCCCTTGGGGATGGTGAGGTTGATGCCGTCCAGCACCACCTGGCCGTTGAAGGACTTGTAGAGGTCGATGATCTCGATCATAAGTAGCTAGCAGCGGTCAGCTATCAGCTTTCAGTTAGAGAATTCAGCTTGCTGTTCATAATCTCTTTTCTAATAACTAAAGACTCAAAATTCGAACCTTACATAAAGAAGGATGTCAAGATGTAGTCCCAGGCCAGGATGAGGACTGCGGACAGGACCACGGTCTGGTTGGTGGCCCGGCTCACGCCTTCGGCGCCGTGCTCGGTGTGGTAGCCCTTGAAGCAGGCCACCAGGATGATGGTGAGGCCGAAGACCACGGACTTGACGATGCCGCCGTTGACGTCCAGGGGCACCACGCTCTGGACCATGCCGGAAAAGTAGGAGCCGGAGCTCACCCCCAGGAGGACCACGCCGATGAGGTAGCCTCCGAGGATGCCCACCACGTCGAAGATGGCGGTGAGCAGGGGCACGGCGATGAGGCCCGCCACCAGCTTGGGCATGACCACGTACTGCATGGGGCTCACGGCCATGGTGTCCAGGGCGTCCAGTTGCTCGGTGATGCGCATGATGCCGATCTCCGCGGTGACCGCGGAGCCGGCCCTGGCCGAGACCATGATGCCGGTGAGCACCGGGCCCATCTCCCGGATGAGGCTCAAGGCCACCGCGGACCCGAGGGCCCCTTCCGAGCCGTACTTGCGCAGGGTGTAATAGCCCTGCAGGGCCAGGACCATGCCGGTGAAGGCCGCGGTGAGGAGCACGATCATGGTGGACTTGACGCCGATGAGATGCACTTCCTCCAGGATGCGCCGGGGCCGGAAGGGCGGCACAAAGGCCAGGCCCAGGCCTTCCAGCAGGAAGAGAATCATGCTGCCGGCTTCCCGCACCACATTCAGCAGCCAGCGGCCCAGCAAACGGAGGAAAAGGGTCATGGTTTCGCGGAGATAATTCGAAGCTCTTAAAATAACTCATATCCATCTAAATGAAACGCCGGGAAAAAGCAAGAGGGAAACCGGGGCGCCGGAAGATTGCCCTGGCAGCCGGGCGCGTTGCCGGGGGGGAGAGGGGAGAGCGAAAATGCCGGCCCAGGACAAAATCATTGACAGGCCAAATCAACCCTGAGTAACATTGACTTGTTAAACGCCAAGCAGCCCCGGAGCCCGTCTCCGGGGGCGCCTCAAGGAAGGTCATGGCAGTCAGGGTAGCCATCAACGGGTTCGGCCGCATCGGCCGCTGTCTGGCCCGGGTCATCGCCACCACGGACCAGGACGTGGAATTGGTGGCTATCAACAGCCGGGCCGACCTGGAACGGGACCTGCACCTGCTGCGCTTCGACTCCGTGCACGGCCCTTTTCCCGGCACCGTAGAGGCCAGGGGAGAGAACCTCCTCATCAATGGCCGGGAAGTCCACGTCTCCCGCGCCCTGCTACCGGAAGAGCTGCCCTGGAGGCGGTTGGGGGCGGAGGTGGTGCTGGAGTCCACCGGGGTCTTCCGGGACCGGGCCTCCAATGAAGGGCACCTGAAGGCCGGGGCCAAGAAGGTGATCCTGGCCGCGCCGGGGAAGAAGGTGGACGCCACTTTTGTTTATGGCGTCAACCACCACCTCTATGACCCGGCCCGGCACCATGTCGTCTCCAACGCCTCCTGCACCACCAACTGCCTGGCGCCGGTGGCCAAGGTGCTGCTGGAGCAGTTCGGCATCGACTACGGGCTGATGACCACGGTGCATTCCTACACCATGGACCAGCGGTTGCTGGACGGCTCGCACAGCGACCTGCGCCGGGCCCGGGCCGCGGCGCTGTCCATGGTGCCCACTTCCACCGGCGCGGCCCGGGCCGTGACCCAGGTGATCCCGGAGCTCGCCGGCCGGCTGGACGGCCTCTCCATCCGGGTGCCCACCCCCAACGTTTCCCTGGTGGATTTCGTGGCCACCGTCAAGAAGGCCACTTCCAAGGAAGAAGTCAACGCGGCCCTGGCCGCGGCCGCGGCGGGGGAGATGCAGGGCATCCTGGCCGTCTCCACCCTGCCCCTGGTGTCCATTGACTACAACGGCTCCCCTTATTCCTCGGTGGTGGACGCGGCACTCACCTGCGTCATGGGGGGCAACCTGGTGAAAGTTTTTAGCTGGTACGACAACGAGATGGGTTTTTCCCACCGCATGGTGGACCTGGCGGTGTACCTGGCGGCGCGCCTGGCTTAAGCGCAGGCGGCGGAGGAGCTGGCGGTGAAATTTATCGACGAAGTGGACATCCGGGGCAAGACCCTGTTCATCCGGGTAGACTTCAACGTCCCCCTGGACCAGAACCTGAACATTACCGACGACACCCGCATCCGGGCGGTTCTGCCTACCATCAACCACTGCCTGGAGGCCAATGCCCGGGTGATCCTGGCCTCCCACCTGGGGCGTCCCAAGGGCCAGCGGGTAGAGGAAATGTCCATGGCCCCCGTGGCCCGGAGGCTGGCCTACCGCCTGCACAAGAAGGTGACCCTGGCCCCGGGCGTCATCGGCCCAGAGGTGGACAAACTCAAGCGCACCATGAAGCGGGGGGACGTCCTGCTGCTGGAGAACCTGCGCTTCCATGCCGGGGAGGAGAAGAACGACCCCGAGTTTGCCCGGGAGTTGATGAAAGGGGTGGACATCTTTGTGGACGACGCTTTTGCCGTGGCCCACCGGGCCCATGCCTCGGTGGAGGCGGTGACCCATTTCGCGCCCGTCTGCGTGGCTGGCTTTCTGATGCGGGACGAGGTGCACTACTTCCACAAGTCCATGGAGGACCCGGCCCGGCCCCTGGCCGCGCTCATCGGCGGCGCCAAGATCTCCAGCAAGCTCACGGCCCTGAAGAATCTCTTGAAGCACGTGGACAAGCTCATCGTCGGCGGGGCCATGGCCAACACCTTCCTGAAGGCCATGGGCTATGAAGTGGGCCGGTCCCTGGTGGACGACACCCTCATTCCGGCGGCCCGGGCGCTCATGGCCGCGGCCTTGAAAAAGAACGTCAAGTTTTACCTGCCCGTGGACTGCGTGGTGGGGGCCAAGCTGGAGCGCCAGGCCGAAACCAAGATCTGCCCGGTGCAGGAGGTACCTCCCGACTGGGTCATTGCGGACATCGGCCCGGCCACCGTCACCCTGTTCGGGGAGGCCCTGGCCAATGCCAAGACCATCATCTGGAACGGCCCCATGGGCGCGTTCGAGTTGGACGCCTTCAGCCGGGGCACCCTGGCCATGGTGCAGAAGGTGGCGGATTCCTACGCCCTGACCATCGTGGGCGGCGGCGACACCGATGTGGCCCTGCACAAGGCCGGGGAGTTCCAGAAGTTTTCCTATGTGTCCACCGGCGGCGGTGCCTTCATCGAATTGCTGGAAGGCAAGAAACTGCCGGGGATCACGGCCCTGGAGGAGTGGGCCAGGAGGCACCCCGATGTCCACTGAGCGGCTGCCCCTCATCGCCGGCAACTGGAAGATGCACAAGACCCTGGCGGAGGCCCGGGAACTGGCCCGGGAGATCCGCCGGGGCCTGGAGCCGGGGCGCCGGGTGGAGGTGGTGGTGGCCCCGCCTTACACCGCCCTGAGGTCGGTGGCCCGGGAGATCCGCGGCTCCTTCATCAATCTGGCGGCCCAGGACACCTTCTGGGAGCGCCAGGGGGCCTTTACCGGCGCCGTCTCTCCGGTGATGCTCAAGGACGTGGGCTGCAGCTACGTCATCATCGGCCACTCGGAGCGGCGCCAGCACTTCTTCGAGACCAACCAGACCGTCAATTTGAAGCTCAAAGGCGCGCTGGCCGCGGGCCTCGTCCCCATTTTCTGCCTCGGCGAAACCATTAAGGAGCGGGAGCAGGGCCAGACCTTAAAGGTGGTGGAAACGCAACTCCGGGAGGGCCTGGCAGGGCTGCCTCCGGAGGCCGCGGCCACCCTGGTCATCGCCTACGAGCCGGTGTGGGCCATCGGCACGGGGCTCACGGCCACCCCGGCGCAGGCCCAGGAAGTGCACGCCTTCATCCGCGGCCAGCTCCCGGACCTCCTGGGCCCCGGGGGCGCCGACATCCGCCTCCTTTACGGCGGCAGCGTCACCCCGGACAACGCCGCCCCTCTGCTCAAAGAACCCGACCTCGACGGCGCCCTGGTGGGGGGCGCGTCCCTGAAGGGCGACTCCTTCCTGAAAATCATCGCCGCCGTGGGTTGATGGGTGAGCAAAGGTCTTTGGGGAAGAGGGCGGGCAGGCGGGGGCGCCTGCCCTACAGCCCCTGGCCCTCCCCGAGTAAAGGCTTGCATCGCGGCGGGGACTTCTTTATATTATCAGGCGTATGACCACCATCATTGTCATCGTGCATGTAATCGTCTGTCTGGCGCTGATCTGCATCGTGCTGTTGCAGCACGGCAAGGGCGCGGGCATCGGCGCGGCCTTTGGCGGCTCCTCCCAGACGGTGTTCGGCTCCACGGGGGCCGCGCCTTTTCTGGCCAAGCTCACCGCCGCGGCCGCCATCCTCTTCATGCTCACGTCCCTGGGCCTGACGTTCTTGAGCCACCAGAAGGAGGCCTCGGTGATGCAGGGCGGGGCCAGGCCCCCGGCCGCGGAAAAGAGCGTGCCCCAGGCCCCGGCCCCCGCGGCTCCGGCGCCCGCGGCCCCGGCCGCACCTCATGGGGCCCCCCCGCAGAAATAGGCAACCCGTGCCCAAGTGGTGGAACCTGGTAGACACGCCATCTTGAGGGGGTGGTGGGGAGACCCGTGCCGGTTCAAATCCGGCCTTGGGCACCAATTAATTATACTGCAAAATCAGTGGCTTAATTAGTCAAGGCAGCCTGGCCTCCAGGCTGCCTTTGTTATGGGCAGTCCCAGCCGATAAGTGACGTCGGGAAATGTAATCGGGTCTAGGGGGGTAACGCCAGAACCCTTGGGAGTCTTCTCGAGGCAGAAAAGGCGCTTATCGCGGGTTAGAAATAGCCCATCTTGCGCAGGCGTTTCATGATCTCTTCTTTTTGCCGGTCCCGGCCGGCCCGCTCCGGGCCGCCCGCCACCCCCAGCTTGGTACAGGGCTCACAGCCCAGGCTGCGGTAGCCCCGGCGGTAAAGCTCGCAATAGGGCACGTTGTGGTCTTTGATATATTGCCAGATGTCCATTTCGGTGAAGTGGAGGAGGGGGTGGACCCGCATGTGGGGGGGATTCTCCCGGGAAGAGAAATAGGCTTCCTGCTCCCGGTCCGGTTGCTCATCCCAGCGCATCCCGGTAATCAAGGCCTCCCAACCATACTTTTTAATGGCCGCGGCAATCACTTCGGTCTTCAGCTTCAGGCAGCACTCTTCCTTGTTGGCGGCAATCTTAATGACCTTGAGGGCCTCTTCGTTGCGCTCGATGCGCAAGTCCAAGGCCCATTCCCGGGCCAGCCGGTCCCGGAAGGCATAAATTTCCTTGAATTTGACGCTGGTGTCGATGTTTAACACGGGTATGGGCACCCGCCCGTTGCCCACCTCTTTTATCAGGTGCAGGGTGGTGGTGGAATCCTTGCCTCCGGTCCAGGCGACGGCGATGCGGTCGCCATAGCGTTCCAGGGCCTCCCGGATCACCTGCTGGCTTTTACTGATCTTCTCTTTTAGAGTCCGCAAGGTCTCGCCGGCCATCTACTCCCTCCAAGGGTCTAGACATTTCTCCTTTGACATTAAAGGGCACCCTTTTTTTATCCGGGCGGCTCTTAAATGTCCATTAATTATTTCTGCTCTCTACGCCCGGCACGGAGGCCGGCACGGAGGCCGGCGCTACCGGAGAGAGGCCGGCACGGAGGCCGGCGCTACGGCTCAAGGACATGGGGCCGGCGCTACCGGCTAAAGCATTTTTTCCCGGTGGATTAAGGAATCCGGGAGGGGAAAATCGGGATTCCCCCGATGGCACCGGTGGCTGGCCGGCGGTATTTTGAGCTCAGCAAGTGAACCGGAGGTGGCCCAAATGGAAGAGAACCGGGAGAGAAGCTGGCGAAAGATCGGAACCAGGGTGGTGGAGAGCGCCTTCCTGGCCGCGGTGCTGGCGGTGATAGTAGTGAGCGCCCTCACCGTCCTGGGTCACCACAGTGCTTAAGGCCCTGGCGCTAGACGCCGGCCTGCCAGGGCCGGGCGGCAGGCGCTCCGGGGAGCCGGGGGGCCCGCCTTTGGCCCACAGGAGCACAGAGCGTTTTGAAGTGCGGCCACTGCGGGCAGGGACAGTCTTTCACCCCCCCCTTTCCTGGCACCCTAAAGACCGGGATTTCGCCTGGGGAAATGGGCCCTTCCCCAACGCCCATTTCAGGGATTGCGAAGGGTAAAATCAGGGGCCCCCTGATTTACATGCATCTGCCGGTGCAGCATTATTCATGCAAATTTGAAAAAAATTAGAAAGGTGACCGGAGGGTAACCGGGCCTGAAAAGGAGGTGGAGACAGGGCAGGCTACGAAAGCAGTAAGCGGCAGGAGTTAGGAGTTAAGTGAAACCGTCAACCAGCCGATAATTAAGCCAAAAACCCAAAAAGCTCGCACAGCCGAACAAAAAATAAAACTTGGAGGGGCACAAAATGGAACGGATTAAGAATTTCTTCAAGGATGAGTCTGGGGCCAGCGCGGTGGAGTACGGCCTGCTGGTGACCCTGATCGCCCTGGCGATCATCGCTGGCGCCACGCTTCTGGGCCAGAAAGTCAACACCGTTTACGACAACGCCCAAAAAGCCCTGTAAGCCGGGGAACCCGGTCTATCTACAGTGCCTAGGGGCACAAAATGGAACGGATCAAGCACTTCTTCAAGGATGAATCTGGGGCCAGCGCAGTGGAGTATGGCCTTTTGGTTACCTTGATTGCTCTGGCGATTATCGCTGGCGCCACGCTTCTGGGCCAGAAAGTCAACACGGTTTACGACAACGCCCAGAAAGCCATGTAAGCCGGAGCGGCAACCGTGTGACCAGATTTGAGCCCGGCGGCCGCCCGCCGGGCTCAATCTGCCTCAATCCCGCCTCGGCAGGAAGGCGAGGCGGCAGGCTGCCAGGAGCAAACTCAGCGAAGCCTGACCCAAGGCAAGGAAGCCAGCTCATGGAATACTGGGAATATTGCCGCATGATTTTGATCGCTATCCTGGTAGGGGCCATCTCTTTTTACAGCAAGAAGGTGGCCTGACCCGGAAAGTGGCAGGTTAGGAGACGGTCCCCCGGCCGGGGGTCAGGGGGCAGGATTGCGCCGGAGCCGGAGATACGGATGTTTGATTTTACTCACCTCGCCCTGTGGATGAAGACCCAGGGGGACCTGTTTCTGCCCCTGGTGCTCGCCCTGTGGATCGCCCTGGTGGATTTGCGCAGCCACCGCATTCCCAATTACCTCACCCTGGCCACGGCGTTAACGGGCCTGAGCTTCCAGCTGGCTTTCCACGGCTGGGAGGGATTGGGGGACGGCTTGCTGGGCATGGCCCTGGGGTTCGCCTTCCTGATCCTTCCTTACGTGTGGGGCGGCATGGGGGCGGGTGACGTCAAGGCCCTGGCGGCCCTGGGGGCCTGGCTGGGACCGGGGCGCACCCTGTTCCTCTTCTGTTACATGGGCATCGCCGGCGGGGTGATCGCCCTGGGCGTACTGTGGTGGCGGGGGCTGTTATGGGACAAGCTGCGCCGCGCTTGGGCCGTCTTGCTGAACCTGGTGCTCTGCCGACCCTTCCGGGCCGCGGAGGGGCCGGGGGAGGGCGGGCTTGATCCCTTTTTCCGGGAAGAAACTCCGGGCATCCCTTATGGGGTGGCCATGGCCCTGGGAATGGCCGTCCTCCTGGGGAAAGGCAAACCGTGGCCGTAAGGCCCGGGCAAAAATTGAGGGGAGTGAGGGGCCATGAATCTACCTGTACCTAAAGGAATAATTTATATCGTCCTGGCCGGCATGGTGGGGTTGGCCGCTACCTTTACCATCCACCGCTATGTTTCCGTAAAGACGGAGGGGCCCAAGGTGGCCCTGGGCCAGGTGGCAATAGCTACGGCGGACGTCCCGCCGGGCCTGGCCCTCAACGCCAGCAGCGTGAAGATCACCTCCTGGCCCAAGGAGGTGATCCCGCCGGGCACCGCCTCTTCCTTGAAGGAAGTGGACGGCCGGGTGGCCCGGGTGGAGATCGCTCGAGGTGAGCCCATCCTGATGAGCAAGCTGGCCCCGGAAGGAACCGCGGCCGGGCTGGGAGGCCTGCTGGAGGGCAGCAAACGGGCCCTGTCGGTGCGGGTGGACGACGTCTCGGGAGTGGCCGGTTTCGTCCATCCCGGGGACCACGTGGACGTGCTGGCGGATCTGCTGATGCCGGGCTCCAAAGAGGAGCACGTCTCCAAGACCATCTTGCAGAACCTGGTGGTCCTGAGCACCGGCCAGACCTGGGAGCAGAAGGGCGACCTCAAGCCCATGGTGGTGAACACCGTGACCCTGGAGGTGGCCCCGGACCAGGCGGAGGTTCTGAACCTGGCCAGCAACAACGGCAAGATCCGCCTGGCCCTGAGGAGCCGTAAAAGTACGGTGGCCAGCAACACTTCCGGGGTGACCACCTCGACGATTGTCAACGGCAGCCCGGCCAGAGGGAGCGGGGTGGTCAAGGACGATGGCACCGTGGAGATTATCAAGGGCCTGGCGCGCACCAAGGCAACGTTGTAACGCGGCAGCGGCCCAGAAGAAAACAGGATTTTCCCAAATAATCGGTGGGGGGAAGCAAGGTGGGTACGGTCATGACAGGGAGCATCGCTTTCGGCGTTAGGGCGCGGCAGTGGCTATGGTTGGCAGGGTTGACCATGGCCGCGGTCCTGTTTTTTCCGGGGGGCGGCAAGGCCCGGGCCACCGACCTGCTGGAGCGGGTCAAAGACCAGGAGATCAAGCAGATCCTGAAGCTGAGGGTGGGGCAGTCCAAGGTGCTGAAGACCCCTTTTGCCATCACCCGCATCTCCGTGGCCGACCCTGACATTGCGGACATCATCCTGACCTCGGAGAGGGAAATCTACGTCAACGGCCAGGCGCCGGGGGTCACCAATCTCAGCGTCTGGGGCAAGTCCCGCTTTACCACGGCTACGGTGGCGGTGGAGGCCGACGTCAGCCTCCTGAAGGAGAAGCTCAACCAGATCTTGCCCAAGGAAAAGATCGGGGTGGAAGCCGCGGGCGACTCCATCGTGCTCTCCGGGGAGGTCACCGGGCCGGTGACCCAGGATACCGCCATGTCCCTGGCCCTGCCCTATGCCGGGAACAAGAAGGAAAAAATAGTGAACTTGATGCACGTGGGCGGGGTGCAGCAGGTGATGGTGGAGGTGCGCCTGGCGGAGATCAGCCGCAACCTGGGGGAACGCATGGGCATCAACTTCTGGGCCCTGAGCAAGAGCGGCAACTTCGGGATCAGCCAGTTAAACGGCCTGGCTACCGTCTCCGACCTGGTGCGCAGCTTTAGCAGCAGCGTCTTCACCCAGGCCATGAGCCCCAACATCACGGCCATCGCCGGGTGGAAGGCCGGGGGCCTCCTGTGGACCATGTTTTTTGACGTCCTCAAACAGCAGGGGCTGGGCCGGGTCCTGGCGGAGCCCAACCTGGTGACCACCAGCGGCCAAGAGGCCTCTTTCCTGGCCGGCGGCGAGTTTCCCATCCCGGTGCCGCAAACGGGCGTGGGCGGCGGCAGCACCATCACCATTGAATACAAGAAATTTGGGGTGGGGCTGGTCTTCACTCCCACGGTGCTGGACCAGGACAAGATCGCCCTGAAGGTGGCCCCGGAGGTCTCGGAGCTGGACTTCACCGCGGGGGTGGCCTTCACCTCCCTGGGGTTCACGGTGCCGGGCCTCAAGGTTCGGCGCACCTCCACCCACGTGGAGGTGAAGGACGGCCAGACCTTTGCCATTGCCGGGTTGCTCAACGACAGCCACCGCAACATGATCAACAAGTTTCCGGTGCTGGGGGATATCCCGGTCCTGGGGGCCCTATTCCGCTCCAGCAGCTTCCAGAAGAACGAGACGGAACTGGTGGTGCTGGTGACGCCGCACCTGGTGAAGCCCATGGCCGCGTCCGCGTCGAGGCTGCCCACCGATAAGTACGTGCAGCCTTCGGACCTGGAGTTCTATCTCTATGGGGCCCTGGAAGGGAAAAAGAAGAAGGCCCCGGCCGCGCCGCCGGCGCCGGCAGTGGAGAGCGCGCCCTCCGGTTTCGGGCACCAGGACGTGGATTAGGGGAGCATGGGCCAATGACCGTCAAAGCGACGAGGGAGTATGTCATGAGGGGATGGGGAGAAGGGACTAAAAGGCTGGCGCTGGCTCTGGGAGCGCTGTTGTGGCTGGCCGGCTGCTACACCGGGGCGCCGGTCCTGGAGGCGGACTACGGCCGCTCCGTGACCAACAACATGGCCCAGATGGTGGTCAACCCCCGGGCCGGCCAGGAACCTACTCCGGTCGCGGGGTTGGACCCCAAAGCCGCGGTGAATCTCCAGGAAAAATACGACAAGAGCTTCAAGAAGGAAGAGGGAGCCGCCCCGACCATCAGCATCACCACGGGGGGCGGCGGTGGCGGCGGGGGCGGCGCGAAGTAACTTTCACAGCCAGCATCGCAACAAGGTGGGACTCTGCCAGTGCAACCCGAAGGTTTGACCATCTCAGTCCTTTATGGGGGAGGCACCCAGCGTCCTGAAACTCTGGAACTCCTGGAGACCTTCCCGCAACTGAAGGTGCTGGGCGCGTCCAGCGATCCCCTGGCATTGACCAGCCGGCAGCAGGCTACCGCGCCGGACCTGGTGCTGGTGGACCTGGATGGCGCCCTGACGATTCCGGAGTGGCTGGAGAACCTGGCGCAGGGGCTGCCCCAGACCCTGATCCTGGTCTGCTCGCATAACCGCGACCCGGATTTCCTCATCCGGGCCATGCAGACCGGGGTGCGGGAGTTCCTGCCGCTGCCTTTGCAGCGACGGGATATGGAGGCCGCCCTGGCCCGGGCCGGGACCGCCAAGAAGCGGCTGCACCAGGGCGGGGAGGGCCGGCCCGGGTGGGTGGTGGTGCTTACCGGCCACAAGGGCGGGGTGGGCAGCACCACGGTGGCGGTCAACCTGGCCCTGGCCCTGGGCGGGGAAACCGGCGAGCGCGTGGCCCTGGTGGACCTGGGCCGGCCTTTCCCGGACGTGGCCAACTTCCTGGATCAGGAAGGGCCCCACACCATCCTGGACCTGGCGCAGAATCTGGCCAACCTGGACCAGTCTTTCATCCAACGCATCATGCAGCCGTATGGGGAAAAGCTGGCCATCCTCTATGGCTGTCCGGACTTCAAGGAAATGGACGCCATCGGGCCGGAAGCCCTGGAGCAGATGTTCGAGATCCTCCGGGGCCTGTACCGGTGGATCGTGGTGGACCTCAGCCACTGGCTGGACGCCTTCTTTTTCCAAAGTCTCAAGGAAGCGGACCTGGTGCTGCTGCTCACCGAGTTGAGCGTCCCGGACCTGCGCAACCTCAAGAAGCTCTGGCCCACCCTGCAGGAGTGGCAGCAGCTCAACGAAAAGCGGCTGAAGGTGGTGGTCAACCGTTTCAATAAAGGCAACGGCCTGGACCTCAAGGACCTGGAGACCATTACGCACCAGCCGGTCTTCTCCACCCTGCCCAGCGACTTTCCGGTCTTGATTGAGACCCTGAACCAGGGGACGCCGCTGCTGAAGGCTGCACCCCGCTCTCCCCTCACCCGCAGCCTGCAGCAACTGGCGCGGCAAGTGATGGAGGATGCCCTGGGGACCAAGGCCGAGGCCGCGGCGGCGCCGGCCCGACGTAAATTCTGGCTCTTTGCTCGAGGATGAAGATAGATGAGCTGGCTCGGATATAACAAAAAGCCCACCAAAGAGGCCAAACCCAAGGCCCCGGACGGCCTCAACCTGAAAACCGTGTTGTCCCGCAAAGATGACGGCCGGGAAGCCCGCCTCTACGACGTGAAGACCCGGGTCCACCACCGCCTGCTGGAGCGGCTGGACCTGAGCCAGATGGAGGAGCTGGACGACAAGGTCCGGGCCAAGGAAATCCGCCAGGCCCTGGGCCTCCTCCTGGAAGAGGAGGAAGAGCCTCTCAACCTGGGGGAAAAGTCCCGGCTGGCCAAGGAGCTGGAATTCGAGATCCTGGGCCTGGGCCCCCTGGAGCCCCTGCTGGCGGACCCCACCATCTCCGACATCCTGGTAAACCGCTACAATCAGGTGTACATCGAGAAGCGGGGGCAGTTGGAACCGACGGAGGTGCGCTTCCAGGACAATGGCCACCTCCTGAAGATCATCAACAAAATCGTCAGCAACGTGGGCCGGCGCATCGACGAGTCCATCCCCATGGTGGATGCCAGGCTACCTGACGGTTCCCGGGTCAATGCCATCATCCCCCCCCTGGCCCTGGACGGGCCCATGCTCTCCATCCGCCGTTTCTCGGTGTCCCGGCCCAGCCTGGAGGACTTGATAGAGAAAGGGAGCCTCACCGCGGAGATCGGCGAGGTGATCAGGGCCCTGGCCGTGGCCAAGCTGAACATCCTCATCTCCGGGGGCACCGGTTCCGGCAAGACCACCATGCTCAACATCCTCTCGGGCTTCATCCCGTCCAGGGAGCGCATCATCACCATCGAGGACTCGGCGGAGCTGCAGTTGCAGCAGGAGCATGTCTGCCGGCTGGAGACCCGCCCCCCCAACGTGGAGGGCAAGGGGGAAATCACCCAGCGGGAGCTGGTGCGCAATTGCCTGCGGATGCGGCCGGACCGGGTCATCGTCGGCGAGGTCAGGGGCGCCGAGGTGCTGGACATGCTCCAGGCCATGAACACCGGCCACGAGGGCTCCATGACCACCATCCATGCCAACTCCTCCCGGGACGCCCTGCTCAGGCTGGAGACCATGATCTCCCTGTCCGGCGTCGCCATCATGGAGAAGGCCATGCGCCAGATGATCAGCAGCTCCATTGACGTGATCATCCAGTTGGTGCGCCACAGCGACGGCGTGCGCCGCATGCTGGCCCTGTCCGAGGTCACCGGCATGGAAAGCGGCGTCATCACCATGCAGGACGTCTTCGTATATGAACGCCTGGGAGTGGACGAGGAAGGGCGGGTGCAAGGGCGGTTTGTGGCCACCGGGGTGCGGGCCCGCTTCGCCGAGCGCTGCCGGCTCTTTGGAGTGACCATCCCGGACAGCGTTTTCCAGCAAACTGCCCGGGGCAGGGGACATTAGGGGAGGCGATGGATGGAACTTCTGAATAGCGGTGGGGTAGAGACCAAATATTATGCCTTCGGCCTGGCCGCGGTCTTTGCCGGGGTCTTTTTGCTGGTCGCGGCCTTCAACCATTATTTCATCGACCCCCTCCTGCAGCGCCGCCGCCTCCACGCCCGCCTCCGGGGCAACAAGAAAGAGCAGGAAATCCGGGCCCATATCTTCAAGGCCTACCAGGAGGCCGATACCAGCCTTCTCCTGGGAATGCTGCAAAAGCTGGTGGGCTTGGGCAAGATCGAGAACCTGCAGCGGGCCCTGCTCCAAGCCGACATCTACCTGGGGGTGGGCACTTTCCTGAGTTTGGTGGGCATCCTGGGGAGCGCCGGGTTCATCCTGGGCCTGTTGATATCCGGCAATTTTCTTTGGGCCGGGGGCCTGGCCGCGGTGTTGGGGTTCCTGCCCATCTTCTATTTGCGGTGGAAGAAGCGGCGCAAAGCGCTGCATTTCGAGAAGCAAATGCCTGACGCCATGGAACTCCTGGCCCGGTCGATGCGGGCCGGCCATACCCTGGGAGCCACCCTGGAGCTGGTGAGCCAGGAAGTCCCTCCACCGTTGGGCATGGAGATGCGCATCACCTATGAAGAGCAGCGCCTGGGCCTGAGCATGGGCCAGGCCCTGCGGCGCATGGGGGAGCGGGTGGACAGCCAGGATTTGCGCTACTTCGTCACCGCGGTCCTGATCCAGATGGAAAGCGGCGGTAACCTGGCGGAAATCCTGGAAAACATCGGCTTCCTCATCCGGGAGCGCCTGAAGCTGAAGGGGAAGATCCAGGGCCTGACCGCGGAAGGTCGGTTTTCCGCCATCATCCTGGCCCTGTTGCCGGTGGTGACCTTTGCGGCCCTGTATTTCCTCAACCGGCCCTACGTCACCACCATGCTCAATGACCCGCTGGGGGTCAAGATCCTGATGGCCGGGGTCACCAGCGTCTTCATCGGGGCCCTGGTGATGAAGAGAATGGTCAATATCAAGGTGTAGAGGAGAAGCGGATGGACTCCCTGACCTGGGTCATGCTGGCCGCGGCCTTCATCACCGTTGCCTCCCTTATCTATGGCATCCTGGGCTATTATCAGAACCGCCAGAAGCTCCGGGAGCGCGTCAAAGGGGGCCATACCCAGGCCGTTCCCATCTTCCGCCGGGAAGAGCGGGAAAGTGCCCTGAAGAGGCGTTTTCTGGAGTGGGTGGGCCGCTTCGGCAAATTGGCCATGAAGGACCCGGAGGATGCCAGCCAGATGCGGTCGTCCCTGATCCAGGCCGGTTTCCGCCACCCCCGGGCTTCCAGCGTCTATTTCGGGCTCCGGGTCCTGGGGGCCTTCTTCCTGCCCTTACCTTACCTGATGTACTTTTTCGTGCAGGGCAAGACAACCTCCGGCAGTCTCCTCATCGCCTTTGTCTTTGCGGGGGTGGGATTTTACCTGCCCCAGTATTTTCTCAAGGTCATTACCCGGCGGCGCCAGGACCGCATCGACAAGGCCTTGCCCGACGTCCTGGACCTGCTCATAGTCTGCATGGAGGCCGGGCTGGCCATGCAAGCCGCATTTAACCGGGTGGCGGAGGAAATCAAGCCGGTTTCCAAGGACCTGCATAAGGAACTGCTCATCACCAACGCAGAGTTGCGCACCGGCATCCCCCGGGAGATGGCCCTGAAGAACCTGGGGGAGCGCACCGGGGTCCAGACGGTCAAGTCCCTGGTGGGGCTGATGATTCAATCGGACAAGATGGGGGCATCCGTGGCCCAGTCCTTGCGGACTCACGCCGCTTTTACCCGGGTGCAGCGGGGCCAGAAGGCGGAGGAGATGGCCGCCAAGCTGCCGGTGAAAATTCTCATGCCTATGATTGGCTTTATCTTCCCGGCCATTTTCGTGGTGGTCCTGGGGCCGGCCATTATCCAGATCAGCAAGGCTTCCTTTTTCACAGGGTAGCCAGGAGGTGGGGAGCCATGGCGGGTAACAAGATTGAGAGCAGCATCCAGGAAAGTCGGCCTCTCAGTCGGGTGTCGGAGTGGGGGGCGCAACTTTTGGCCGCGCTGGCGCTGCTGGCCCTGATGGCCTTGACGCCGGCGTGCAGCAGCCTGAACTTCAGCAGATTGAAATTCTGGCAGCGGAGTCCCAAGGTCTACGCGGATGTGGAGGTGCGTCCGGCCTCGGGGGACACCAACCGGTTGCTGCAGAACGCCCATTACCTTACCCTCATGGGCCGCCCGGAGCTGGCCCTGAAGGAGCTGGAGGACGCCTTCCAGAGAGAACCTCAAAACGCCAAAGTGGCCAACGCCCTGGCCCGGGGCTATGAGGAGGTAGGGGCTTACGACAAGGCCCAGCAGGTTTACCAGCAGGCCCTGTCCCGGGGCGCGGACAGTCCGGCGCTTCACAACAACCTCTGCTATTCCTACTACCTGGCGGGGAACCTCAAGAAGGCGGAATCTTGCTTCCGCCAGGCCCTGGAGCGGGACCCCGGAAACGTGGCGGCCCGCAATAATCTGGGGTTGCTGCTGTGCCGCAGCGGCAGGCAGGAGGAGGCCCGGCGGCTGTGGCAGGAGGCGGAAGGGCAGGCCGCGGCGGACAAGAAGATGCAGGAAGTGCTGGCATTTCTAAAGACGCCCGCTGCCGCCGCTTATGCCCGGAGGGCGCCGGCCGCGGTCCCGGTTCCGGCGCCGGTGGCTGAGAAGAAGCCGGCCTCTGCCGCGGCCCGCCCGGAGGCCAAGGCCGTAGCGGCCCCGGCTGAGTCCGCCCCCGCGGCGGCAAGTCCCGGGAAGGCCGCGGAGACTTTGGCAGCTGCTGCGGTGAGCTCGCCGCCGGCTAAGGCTCCTGAGAAGATCGCGGCGGCCGCGCCCCCGGCTCCTCCCGCGCCCGCTCCAGCCCCTGAGGCGGCCCCGGCCTCGAAGAAAACCTCCGCCCCCACGCCCGCAGCCGCGAGTGCCCCCCCCAAGGCGGCCGCGGCCAGGCCCCCTCGGGAGCAGCCCCTAACGGCGACGGAGCTTACCGAGACCGCTATCAAAGTGGAAAACGGCAACGGCTACCCCGACCTGGCCCACGACACCCGGGAGTTCCTCACCGGGGAGGGCTTCAACGTGGTGGCCATTTCCAACTACCTGGATTTCGGGGTGGAGGACACGGTGATCTACTACCGCCCCGCGGCCGCCAGGCTGGCGAAGGTTCTGGGAGAGAAATTCCACACCGCCAACGTGCAAGTTAAGGAAGAATTGCCCCCGGGCATCGATGTCCGGGTGATTATGGGCCATGACCTGCTGCTGAAGGAGGATCTCCTGGAGAAGCTGGCCGGGTGAGGGGGGAGACTATGAAGGTAAGAAGTCTGGGGCTCATCGTGTTGGTGCTGGCCTTACCGCTGCTCGTCTGCCAGTGTTCCCGGAAGCCAGGGACCCTGGTCAAGGGGCTGAAACCGGAACAGGCTGCGAAACTTCAAGATGCTTACGACCCCTATGAGGGGCACAGGCCTGACAAAGCGGCTCCCAAGGGCAGCATTCCTTCGGACCGCCTGGAGGCCCTGGGGGACATGTCCCTGCAGAGCGGGGATTATGAGACCTCCCTGCTGCACTTCTTGCAACTTCTCAAGGACAACCCGGGGAACTACAAGCTGCGCTACAAGGTGGGGGTGATCTTTCTCCTCACCGGCCAGTTTGAGGGGGCCCGGCAGGAGCTGGCCCGGGTCCTGGTGTCGCACCCCGAGATGATGGAGGCCCATGAAGCCCTGGGTCTGGTGCACCTGGAAGAGAAGCAGTATGCCCAGGCAGTGGAGGAGTTCCGCCTGGTCCTGGCCCAGGAGCCCAACCGGGCCCGGAGCCGCTATCTCCTTGGGGTGGCCCAGTTGTCCGCCGGCCACCCCCGGGAGGCCATCCCCGTGCTGGAGGCGGCCGCGGCCCTGGACCCCCAAAGTGTGTCCACTTTCTGCGCCCTGGGGCAGGCTTACCTGGACCTGAAGGATTATCCCCGGGCGATTACCTGGCTCAAGAAAGGGCAGGCGGTCTCGCCCCAACACCAGAAGATCAACCAGCGCCTGGGCATGGCCCTGGCCGCCATGAAGCGCTATCCTGAGGCCCTGGAGGCTTTTTTGAAAGTCGGGGACGAAGCCCAGGCCTACAATAACGTGGGCGTCTATTACTTCATGGAAGGCCACTATGAAGAGGCGGCCAAATGCTTCCAGCGGGCCCTGGAACTCCGGCCCGTGTTCTACCAGGAGGCCAAGACCAACCTGCACCGGGCTCTGGAGAAACTGCAGCAGGCCCGCAAAAACGACGGCGAATCCTCCTGAGCCGGGTTGACCAGGGGTCTTAATTTTCGGGGAAATATGTTAAGGGGATACTAGGCGGGAAAGGCACATGGGCATAAGGATTCTCCTGGCCGACGACTACCAGATCGCCCGCCAGGGTCTCAGGTCCCTGCTGGAGCGGGAACCTGACCTGGAGGTGGTGGCCGAAGCGGAGAACGGGCAAACCGCGGTGCGCCTCGCGCGGGAACTCTGCCCGGAAGTAGCCATTCTGGACCTGTCGTTGCCGGACCTGCAGGGCGTGGAGCTGGTGCGCCAGGTGGTTACTGCCTCTCCCGGCGCCCGGGTGGTGGCGATGTCCATGCACGCGGACCGGCGCTTTGCGGTGAACATCCTCAAAGCCGGAGCCCTGGGCTACCTCCTGAAGGACTGCGCCTTTGAGGAGCTGGTCCGGGCCATCCGCACCGTGGTGGCCCACAAAAATTTCATCAGCTCCAGCCTCTCGGGACTGGTCTTCCAGGACTACATGGAGGCCATCCGGGACAGCGAGACGCGCTTTCGGACCATTTTTGAGGGGGCCACCATCGGCTTCGCCCTGGTGGACCGGGACGGCCGCATCATCGAGAGCAACCCGGCCTTGCAGACGCTGCTGGGCTTGAGCCAGGAAGAGCTGCGCTGCCAGCTGTTCACTTCCTTCGCCCAACCCGAGGACGAAGAGCGCTGCCGGGTCCTGTTCCAGCAGTTGGTGGCGGGGCAGCGCCACTCCATCCAGATGGAAAAACAATACCTCCGCAAGGACGGCCAGGCGGCCTGGGGGCATCTCACCGTCTCTCGCTTCCGGGGCGGGGAGGGGGAGGACCAGTTTGCCATCGGCATGTTGGAGGACATCACCCTCAGGAAGCAGGCCGAGGCGGACATCCGCACCTACCAGCAGCAGCTCCGGTCCATGGCCTCGGAGCTGTCCCTCACCGAGGAGCGGGAGCGGCGGCGGCTGGCCACGGAACTTCATGACCACGTGGGCCAGATCCTGGCCCTGGCCCAGATCAAGCTGGGTGCGGTGCGGGAGTCCGCGGGCAACGCCCTGGTCGGGCCCATGGACGAAATCCGCCAGCTCGTCGAGCAGACCATCCAGTACACCCGCTCCGTGACCTTTGAACTCTCGCCCCCCATCCTCTATGACCTGGGCTTTGAAGCCGCGGTGGAGTGGCTGGCGGAGATGATGCAGGAGCAGCACGGGCTGCGTATCCAGGTCCAGGCGGCGAAGGGGCCCAAGCTTCTCAACGACGAGATCCGGGTGCTCCTCTTCCAGGCGGTGCGGGAGCTCCTGGTGAACGTCATCAAGCACGCCCAGGCGTCCCAGGTCAGGATCTCCATCGGCCGGGAAGCTAAGAATATGTTCATCAAGGTGGAGGACAACGGCGTGGGTCTGCCCGTTTCCCTGGACGCCCCCCTGGCGGGCCGGGGCTTCGGCCTGTTCAGCATCCGGGAGCGCCTGAAGTATATGGGGGGACACCTGGAAGCCGAGTCCGAGCCCGGGCAGGGGACCCGGGTGACCCTGACGGTGCCCCTGAAGCCTTAGTGCGGGGCAATTCCTGGAGGGTTTCGTCCCAGGGACCATCCTTTAATCCTTACTTTTAGCCTTGCCATAATCCCCGCGGCGGCCGGAAGGCCGCAGTTTCTTCATCCCCCAGGTTTCGCCTGCCATTTGCCTGGACAATCCCGGCGATCTCAGGATAAAATTAATTACTTAGGCTGGAGCCAGATGTCAGGGGCTCTGGGACTGCGATTTTGAGGGTAATCCATGAAACGCACCCTGTTGCTGAATCCTCCTTCTTTCCGGGACTTTGATGGCGGCGCCGGGTCCCGCTACCAGGCCACCCGGGAAGTCACCTCCTTCTGGTATCCCACCTGGCTGTGCTATCCCGCGGGGATGATCCCCAATTCCCGGGTGGTGGACGCGCCCCCGGAGGAGCTGAGCGTGGCCCAGGTGGCGGCCCTGGCCCCGGACTTCGAGCTGGCGGTGCTTTTTACTACCAGCGCTTCCTTCCGCCACGACCTTAAGACCGTCACGGACCTTAAAGAGAAGAATCCCCACCTCCAGGTGGGGCTGGTGGGGCCCCAGGTGAGCGTCCTGCCCCGGGAGTCGTTGGAGGCCGGCCCCCAGGTGGACTTCGTGGCCCGGCGGGAATTCGACCACACCGTCCTGGAGGTAGCCCAGGGGCGGCCTCTGAAGGACATCCTGGGCCTGAGCTACCGCCACAACGGGCGCATCCTGCACAACCCGGACCGCCCTTATCTCGAAGACCTGGACGCCCTGCCGTTCGTCACCGACATCTACCACCGGGACCTGAAGATGGAGCGCTACCAGATCCCCTACCTCAGGTACCCCTACGTGTCCTTTTACACCGGCCGGGGTTGTCCAGCCCGCTGCGTCTACTGCCTCTGGCCGCAGACCTTCACCGGGCGGCGCTACCGGGTCAGGAGCGTGGCCAACGTGGCGGCGGAGGTGCGCCGGGCCCTGGAACTCTTTCCCCAGGCCGCGGAGATCTTCTTTGACGACGACACTTTCACCGCGGACGGCCACCGGGCCCAGGAGCTGAGCCAGGAGTTGGGCAAGCTCAAGTTCATGTGGTCCACCACCGCCCGGGTGACCACTTCTTACGCCACCCTCAAGGCTATGAAAGAGGGGGGTTTGCGGCTGGTAGTGGTGGGCTTTGAGACCGGGGACCCCCAGGTCCTGAAAAACATTCACAAGGGCGCCACCCTGGAGGTGGCCCGGCGCTTCATGCGCTGGTGCCGGGAGCTGGGGGTGCAGGTGCACGGCGCTTTCATGGTGGGCCTCCCCGGGGAGACCCGGCAGAGCATCGAAGCCTCCATCCGCTTTGCCTGCGAGCTGGACCCGGACACCATCCAGGTGTCCCTGGCCACCCCCTATCCGGGCACCGAGTTTTACGAGTTCTGCCGGGAAAAGGGCTATCTCCAGGACGACAGCCTGGTCAACGGCGCCACCGGGTGGCAGCAGTGCGTGGTGGACTACCCGGGGCTGGCGGCCCAGGAGATCTTTCAGGCCGTGCCCCGGTTTTACCGGCGCTTCTATTTCCGGCCCCGCTACATGGCCCGGGCCCTGGGGGTGATGATGAGGGACCGGGAGGAGCGGCGGCGGCTTCTCAGGGAAGGCCGGCAGTTCCTGAGTTTCATGTTCCGGCGGCGGCAGGCTTGCGAACCCGAGGCTGGGCCCCCTTCCGGCACCCGTTCCCCATGAACCTGAGGGAAATCATCCACCTGCTGGTCCAGGGAGGCCCGGGGGTCTGTCAGGTGGCGGTTACCAACGCCTGCAACGCCAGTTGCGGGTTCTGCAGTTTTCCCCAGGTGCCCGCGGCTAAACGGGTCATGGCCGACCCGGCCCGCCTCTTCCGGGGGCTGGCAGCCCTGAAGGCCGGGGGCATCCAGTACCTTTCCTTCACCGGGGGGGAACCCCTCCTTTACCCGGAGCTCGTGCCCGCCCTGGCCCGGGCCCGGCAGCTGGGAATCCATACCGTCATCTGCACCAATGGCTCTTTGCTAACCCCCGAGCGCCTTCGGGAATTCCAGGAGGCAGGGCTGGGCACTCTGATCATTTCCATGGACGCGGCCTCCGCCCAGCGCCACGACCGCCACCGGGGGCTGCCGGGGCTGACAGCCCACATCCAAGAGATGATGCCGCTGATGGCTGAGGCCGGCCTGCCGCCGGTGGCCTCGGTGACCTTGAGCCGCCTGGTCAACGACCTGGGCAAGATGCTGCGGTTCCTGAAGGACCTGGGATTTGCCCGGGTCACCTTTTCCTATCCCATCACCCGGCTGCACTCCTCTTACCTGGGGTTTGCCGACCATTACTCCGTGGACTTCACCCCGGCGGAGTTGGACCGCTGGTTCGCCCAGATCAAGGCGCTGAAGAGGTCCTCGCGCCTGGCCATCCTAAACCCGAAGCTGGGCCTCACGGACATGCAGCGCCAGCTCCGGGGCCTGCCCGGGCGCTTCCCCTGCCTGGCGGGGTTCAAGTACTTCTTTGCGGACTGGCACCTCCAGGTCTTTCGCTGCCACTTCCTCCGGGACACCCTGGGCCCTTTGGAGGAAATCCACCGCTTTCCTCCCATCCGGGACGGCTGCACCGCCTGCACCATCGAGTGCTACCGGGACCCCAGCGTGTTCCAATTTCTGGCGGTGTCCCTGGCCGACTCCCTGGCGGCGCTGCGTCAGGGAAAGTGGCTGAAAAGCCTGGGAACGCTGTTGCACCCGTACAATTTTCTGTCCCTGGCGGCCTTGCTGGAAGGGCGCCACTGGGTCGGGCGCTGAGTTGGCCCCGCCCCCGCGCCTGGTCATTTTCACCGCGGACGACTTCGGACTGGCGGCGCCTTTGAACGACGCCGTGGCCCTGGCGCACCGCCAGGGGTTGCTCAAGTGCGCCTCCCTCATGGCGGGGGCCCCGGCTGCGGCCGGGGCCCTGGCCGTGGCCCGGGACCTGCCGGAATTGTGCCTGGGACTGCACCTTACCCTGATCCAGGGCCGGGCCGTGCTGCCGCCGCGGCACCTGCCCCGGCTGGTGGACTCCCAGGGCCGCTTTTGCAATTCACCCGCGGGCACGGGGATGCGCTACTATTTTCGCCCCCGGCTCCTTCCCGAGATTCGCCGGGAACTGGGCGCCCAAATTGAGGCGGCCCTGGCGGCAGAGGTCCGGCTCTGGCACCTGAACGGCCACCTTAATTTGCACCTGCATCCCCGCATCTTCCCGGTAGTGGCGGAGTTGGCCCGGGAGTACCGCATCCCCGGGGTACGCCTGGCCACGGAAGACTGGCGCGCCACCCTGGCCGTGGCCCCGGACCGCCCCCTGGCCAAGGTGGCCCAGGGCCTGATCTTCCAATGGCTCAGCCGCCGGGCCCGGAAGCTCGCCCAAGCCGCGGGGCTGGTGTACAATGACCACCTTTTCGGGCTTTTGAACGATGGCCGCATGACCGAAGGCTACCTGACGGGGCTTATACCTTGGCTCCGGCCGGGGGTGACGGAAATCTACTGCCATCCGGCGCAGGGCGCCGACGAGGAACTGCGGCGCTGGGGCCCCGGCTACCGCCGTCAGGAAGAGCTGGCGGCCCTTTTGAGCCCGGGCCTCAAAGCGGCGCTGGCCAAGGCCGGGGTGGCGCTGGGGGATTGGCGCCAGTGGGCCCGGAAAGGGGGGGGGGAAGGCCCAGGACCTGATCGCGGCCCCTAGGGAGGGGGGGAAGTGCGTTTCGGGACCTGGTATTTTTTTGGTGACGTCTTATAATAATGGTGGTGTTTATACTAAATGACGCTGGTGGTTGTGAGCACTTCGGTGCCGCAGCCAGAAAGCCGGCTCAAGAATTTCCTGGGACCAGGGATCCCGGTCCCCCAAGGGGAGGTTGACAATGCTGAGACGGAAGTTTTGCCTGGTGGTACTTTCCGGCCTGTTGCTGATGGCGCTGAGCAGCGCCGCCTGGGCCAGCACTCAATTCGGGGTGGGGGTGACCAACCTGGTGACCCTGGTTTCTTCCTACGACACTAACAAAGGGACGATGGACTTCTACAGATTGAAGCGGGACGCCACCACAGAAAGCAGCTACTTCCGCATCAAGTCGGGCAATTACCTGGTGGTGACGGATGTAGATTTCCTCATCACCGGCGTCACCGACTACCAGGGCCAATTCGTCACCCTGGACATCCTCATTGTCAAAACCGCCAACAAAGACAAATTTACCGTGCCTTTCAGCCGCTCCCTGAGGCTGGACAGCGAGGGGAACGGGTCGGCGAACATCACCCTGAATGCGGGGTTCGTCAGCGACTCCAATGCCAGGCCCGGGGCGGAGATCTTCGTTAATGGAGTACTCCATCCGGAATTACTTGAATCAAATGTACAAATAATCCTGCACGGCTATCTCACCAGCTAAAGGGATTTCCCGGGGGCTGGGTCAAAGGGCCCGGCCCCCTGTTGCTTCCGGCATTCTGCTGATTTTTCCCCCTCCCCAACCCTTAAGGTTTCGCCCTTTGCAGCTTCTTGACGCGGGCTGCGGCCATCCCTATCGTTTGAGGAAGCCTGGCCGGAAGGAGGGATTTGCCATGGCGCCGGAAGGCAAGAGGCAATGCACCGTGGACCCGGTCTGCAGCATGGACCTGACCCAGGCCCACGGCCAGTTCGCCTATGACTTCGAAGACGAGACTTACTGGTTCTGCTCCGAGCTCTGCCGGGAGGAGTTTGCCAAGGACCCGGAAAAGTACCTGAAGTTCTTGCGGAAGGATGACCAGAAATAGCGCGGGGCGGCTTTCTCAACCTTAGCCTGCTTGAGATTTAACCCAACGCGGCGATGGCCGCGCCCCGAAGCCGGGCGCGCATGGCCGCGCTTTCCTGGGCCACCTGCTCCAGCCTGGGGTTGTGGGCTTCGTAGAGATTGAACTGGCGCCCCGCCAACCCCCGGGCCAGGGGCTCGATGACTGCCTCGGGGAGCACCAGGGTTCTGGATTTTTTGGGCCCTTCCGGCGCGGCCAACTCCAGCACCCCCTCCTTGCCCCACTCCTGGAAGACCGCGGCCAGAAGCGCGATGGGCCAGGCCGTGTCCGCCACCACGATGACCTCCGCGGCTTTAACCGCATAGCGGTTGCCGTTGAAGGAGATCCCCAGGCCGCCGCCGGCCCGGACGGCCTGGAAGGCCTCCAGGTCGGTGATGCTGTCGCCCACGTAGATGGCGTCCGCCAGGCTGAGCCCGCCCTTCTTCAAAGACTGCGACAGGGCCCGGGCCTTCTCTGCACCGCCCACGGGGTTGACTTCCCGGTAGATTATGCCGATGTCCATCTGCGGGACCTGCTCCCAGAAGATGCGGTCCAGGAGCTCGATGGCCTGCTTAACCGGGCCCGGCAAATCCGCGGCCGAGGCGGCGTCCGGCGGCAGCACGATCTCCGGGGCGGCCACGATCTCGTCCTGCAGACGGCGCAGCTCTTCTTCTTCCCCCGGGCGGAGGCGGTAGCGGTCCAGGTCTGCTTCGGTGCAGAAGATGTGTTCCGCGTCGAACCCGAGCTTCTGCCCCACGGCTTCGGCAAACTGGCGGTAGGAGGTGCTGATCTCGAACATGGGAAAGCCCCGGGTGCGGAGAAACCGGTAAGCCTCCTCCACCCCGGGCACCAGCTTCACGGTCTGCAGGGAGAAATCCCGGAGCCGGGCGTCGGTGAGGCCGTAGGCCTTGAGGAAAGGCAGGATGAGCTTCAAGGTGTCCCCGGCCTTGTAGCTTTCCCTTTTCGCCAGGTCCGCCAGGTAGTCGTCATAGCGGCTCACCTGCTGGAAGAAGCGGTCCCCGTGGGGCCGGATGAACTCCTGGCAGAGCTCAAAGGCGTTGTCGTTCAGGGCCAGCGGCCCCTCGCAATCCGTGTCCAACTGCAGCAAAGGCATGGGCTCTCCGTTTTTAGCAGTTAGCAGTCAGCAGTCAGCAGTTAGGATAGAGATTCTCTTTTTTCTCGTTCCCAAGTTGCACTTGGGAACGCCGATGAATAAATAACTGCTAACTGCTAACTGCTTGCTCTCTCAAAAACTCCTCCACCTGCGGGGTGAGGTCGAAGCCGGTGGGGATGATTTGCCCCTGCACTGCCGGCCCCTGGCGGGTGAGGCGGAAGCGGCCTTCGGCCAGGTTTTTCAAAGTCAGGAGGATGAGGGGGAACTCCCGACGCAACTCTTCGGCCCGGATGCGGGCGAATAAGGGTTCGCCTTCCCCCTCCCCAGCCTGAATTGCTGCCAGGGTTCGGGCCCGGCGTTTCTCCTGCCAGGCCGCCCACAGGGGGTCGAAGGCAGGGCTCCTCAAGGAAAAGCGGAAATAGGCGACGGGCGGGCCCGCGTCCAGCTCCGGGGTGGCCAGGTGCATCATGGCCCCGGCCTCCCGGGCGTCTGCTTCCATGAGCTGCCACATGACCTCCTGCCAGGTGCCCTTGGGGCCGCCGGGCAGGGCCGGGTGCAGGTTAAGCAAGAGAAAGGTGCGGCACAGCAGGGGGCTGGTGATGAGCATGTAGCCGGCCAGCACCACCACTTCCACCTTAAAGTCTTTGAGCAGGGCGATGACCCGGGCGTCGAAGGCCTCCCGGGCGGCTTCCACCTGCGAGTCCCGGCGCTGAATCTTTTGGCGCAGCTCCCGGGAGGACAGGGTCACCGCGGGCACGCCCCGGGCTTTGACTGCGGCCAGGAAGGCGTCGGCGGCCGCGGTCTCCCCCGGCTCCCGGTCGCAGAAGACAAAGGCCAGGCGGACCGGAATGTAGCCGCTGGCCAGGCGTTCGTGGGCCGCCACGAAAAGGTCCAGGGCCGCCCGGTCCCGGCCGCTGGAAAACCAGCCGAAGCTGAACATGGTTTGCCTCAAGTCCGCAGGGGCCATGCTTGATTAATGCAATTCCAGAATGGCGTCTTCCAGGAACTTCTGGTCCGGGTAGCGGTCCCGGCCGGCTCCCGCCAGTTTATAGGCCGCGGCCTTGACCGCCAGGCGCACGGCCGCGGTGAGATGAAGCTTCAAGTAGAGGCCGGCCAGATAGCCGGCGGCGAACACGTCTCCGGCGCCCAGGGTGTCCACTAGGCGGCTCACCGGTTCCGCGGGAAAGTCCAGATACCGGTACCGCGCCGGGGTCAGCATTCTCGCGCCCTGGGGGCCGCGTTTGATGAGGACCACGGGCGGGGCCCAGTCGGGGCGCCGGTCCATCTCGCCCCCCAGGAGACGCCATTCCCTCTCGGTCACCAGGAGAGTCTCCACCTGGTCCAGCAAATCCTGCATGACCTCCCGGCCGCGGCGGGCATAAAGTTCGCCCGGGTCCAGGGTGAGGCGGGGGCCGCCGTGCAGCCGCCGGGCGAGGGCCGTTTGCACCTTAAGGGGGCCGTCGCCGGCAAAGGAAGTGAGGTGCAGAAACCTGGCCCGGGCCAGCACCTGGCCAGCCACATCGGCCTCCATCAGGTCATCGTTGGTGTTGGGCGCCACCAGGATGGTGCGCTCGCCCGCGGGGTCCACCAGGATGTAGGCCCGGCCGCTGGCCCCCGCCGTCACCAGGTATTCCAGATTTACCCCCACCAGGCTTTCCCGGAGAAAGGCGCCGTCGGCATCGGCCCCCACCCGGCCCATCAGGGCTGCGGGCAGCCCCATGCGGGCCAGGGCCAGGGCGCTGTTGGCGGCCTGGCCGCCGCCCTCGCGGCCCCTGAAGCGGGCGTAGCTGGCCAGGAGGTCCTGGAGGGGCGCCTCTTCCCCGGGGACCAGGGCCACTTCCCCCCCGGGCCTGAGCCCGGGCCAGGCGGCAAGGAAGGGGGAGAGGTCCGGCACCTGGTAGAGCAGGTCCACGTTCACTGCTCCCAGGCACATCACCCGGGGCACCATGCCAGGCAAACTATCAGTTATTGCCCGGGTGGTCAAGGCAGCGCGGCTTTGATTCCCCGGGACCACGGGGATGGCCCAGGCGGGGAAGCGAAACCCGGGGCCTGGATTTTCTCCGGCGAATTATTAAATTAATCTCATCGCCAAAGGAGTTAAAGGATTTTCCATGCACCGCCTCATCAAGATCCGCTTCATCAGGGACCTGGAGCACCTGGAAGAAAGGGTGCGCTGCTGGATGGACAACGTTTTTGAACTCCGGGGGGCCAGGCCCACCTTCTGCCCCGCGGCGGACCTCTTTGAGACTCCCCAGGGCCTGGTGTTGCGCCTGGAAGTGGCCGGAGTGGCCCCGGACGACCTGTCCCTGGACCTGGCCGGGCAGGAGTTGACCGTGCGGGGCCGGCGCCTGCCCCCGCGTCAGGGCATTCACCGTTTTCTCCACCAGGAGATGGGCTTCGGCACCTTTGAGCGGACCTTTATGATGCCCATCGCCATTGACCCCAAAGGAGTTTCGGCCCATTACCGGGACGGGATCCTGGAGGTGGTGCTTCCCAGGAAAATCCCGTCAACCCGGCAAATCCCCGTGTCTGCAGGCACGGAAGGAGAATAATTTCTTATGGGAGCATCCATGAATCCCAACCCTGAACCCAACGAAGTTTTATCGCCGGAGGCCGGGGAGCCAGAGCCCGCTCCCCGGGTCCTGCCGATTTTACCGGTGTCCGATCTGGTGCTGTTTCCCCGCCTGGTCATGCCTCTGGTCCTGTGGGAGGAGTCGGCCCAGCGGCTGGTGAACGAAGTCCTCCTCCAGGACAAGCTCCTGGGGGTGGTGGCCACCCGGGAGGAAAAGCCCGAGGGCTTCGGCTCAGAAAACCTTTACGGCATGGGCACCGCGGCCGTCATCCTGAAGATGCGCAAACCCGAGGACGACTCCCTGCGCCTCCTCATCCAGGGCCTGTACCGCTTCCGGGTGGAGGAATGGGTGGGCCGGGAGCCCTACCTGGCGGCCCGGATCACCCCCATTGCCGACGACTTTGAGCCCGACCTGGAGACCGAGGCCCTGGTGGCCAACGTCAAGGGCCTGTTTCTCAAGATGCTGGAGCTGTCCCCCTCCCTGCCCGCGGAGTTGGGGGCCCTGGTGCGGGAACTCGGCGACCCCCGGGTCCTGGCGGACGTCACTGCCGGCAGCCTGAACATCTCCAAGGCGGAGAAGCAGGAGCTGCTGGAGACCCTCAACGTCAAGGAACGCCTGCGCCGGGTGCTCTCCCTCACCAACCGGGAGATGGAAATCCTGGAGTTGGGGAAAAAGATCCAGTCCCAGGTGAAGGGCGAAATGGAGAAGGCCCAACGGGATTACTACCTGCGGGAGCACATCAAGGCCCTGGAAAAGGAGCTGGGGGAGACGGACGAGCGCACCCGGGAGGTGGACGAACTGGAGTTCCGCCTGGAGGAAGCCGAGCTGCCGCCCCATGCCCTGAAGGAGGCCCAGCGGGAGCTGGCGCGGCTGAAGCGCACCCCGCCCACCTCTCCGGACCACCAGGTGATCCGCAATTATTTAGAGTGGATGATCGAACTCCCCTGGAGCCGGTCCACCGAGGACAACCTGGACCTGGCCCAGGCCCGGGGCATCCTGGACGCAGACCACTATGACCTGGAGAAGGTGAAAAAACGCATCCTGGAATTTCTGGCGGTGCGCAAGCTCAAACCCGACATGAAGGGTCCCATCCTCTGCTTCGTGGGCCCGCCGGGCACGGGCAAGACCTCCCTGGGCCGCTCCATCGCCCGGGCCCTGGGGCGCAAGTTCGTGCGCCTGTCCCTGGGGGGAGTCAGGGACGAGGCAGAAATCCGGGGGCACCGGCGCACCTATGTGGGGGCCCTGCCCGGCCGCATCATCCAGAGCATCCGCCGGGCCGGGTCCAACAACCCGGTCTTCATCCTGGACGAAGTGGACAAGATCGGCGCGGACTTCCGGGGCGACCCGTCCTCCGCGCTCCTGGAGGTCCTGGACCCGGAGCAGAACTTCTCCTTTTCCGACCACTACCTGGACGTGGGCTTCGACCTCTCCCGGGTGATGTTCATCACCACCGCCAATCTCCTGGACCCCATTCCCCCGGCCCTGAAGGACCGCATGGAGGTCCTGGAACTCCCCGGCTACACGGAAGAAGAGAAGCTGGAGATCGCCTTTGCGCACCTCCTGCCCCGGCAGCAGGAGGCTCACGGCCTGGCCCCGGAGCAGCTGGGCATCACCCGGGAGGCCATGCGCCGCCTCATTTCGGACTACACCCGGGAGGCGGGGCTGCGCAATCTGGAGCGGGAGATCGCCGCTCTGTGCCGGGGCGTGGCCCGGGAGGTGGCCGAAGGGGGCCGCACCCAGGTCACTATCGCCCCGGAGGACCTGGCCCAATACCTGGGGCCGCGCCGCTTTTTCCGGGAGGCGGCCCTGGACCACCCGGAGCCGGGGGTGGCCACCGGCCTGGCCTGGACCCCCAGCGGGGGCGACATCCTGTTCATCGAGGCCCTGCGCATGCCCGGCAGAGGTGAGCTCAGGCTCACCGGCCAGTTGGGGGACGTCATGAAGGAGTCGGCCAACGCGGCGTTGAGCTACATCCGGGCCCGGGCTCCCTTCCTGGGCATCGAGGAAGACTTCTTTGAAGGCACCGACATCCACATCCACGTGCCCGCAGGGGCCATCCCCAAGGACGGGCCCTCCGCGGGGCTGGCCATGGTGGCCGCGCTGGTTTCCCTTCTCTCCGGCCGCCCGGTGAAACAGGGCCTGGCCATGACCGGGGAAATTACCTTGAGGGGGCACGTGCTCCCTGTGGGGGGCATCAAGAACAAGGTCCTGGCCGCGCACCGGGCCGGTATTCAGGAGATCATCCTGCCGGCCCAGAACCGGGTGGACCTGGAAGAGATTCCCCCCTCGGTGCGGGAGGCCCTGGTCTTTCATGCCGTGGAGCGCCTGGACCAGGCCCTGGAGATTGCCTTTCCGACCCGGGAGAGGGCCGCGGCCGCGGGGTCCCGGGCCTGACTGCCGAAAGGCCTGGCCCCTTTTGGGCGCGATTTAGTGATATAATGACTCCCGGGCAGGCGTAACGCTGGCCCGGGTTTTTTATCTGCGGAGGAACCCCCATGGCTGTTTTCACCTGCGAGAAGTGCGGCGGCAAAGTGGACCTCCGCTGCAAGCCGAAAAAGTGCCCGGCTTGCGGGGAGTCCGGCACCATGTGCAAGGTGGGCGAGGCCCCTGCGCCCCAAAAGGGCAAGAAATAGGGGTCGTTACCGAAAACCGAAAACTGAAAACCGAAAACTGTCTTATGATTTACGGCATCGGCGTGGACCTGGTGCGGGTGGCCCGCATCGCCGCGGCCATAGAGCGCCACGGCGACCGCTTCCTCAGCCGCATCTTCAGCCCCCGGGAAATCGAACACTGCCAGGGGAAAACCTGGAGCGTGAACGGTTTTGCCCTGCGCTTTGCGGCCAAGGAGGCCTTCTCCAAGGCCCTGGGGGTGGGCCTGCGCCAGGGCGGCATCCGCTGGCGGGAGGTGGAAGTGATGCCGGACCCCCGGGGCAAACCGGAAATTTTTGTCAGCGGCCGGGCGGAACAACTCTGCCGGGAGGCGGGCATTACCGGCCTGCACCTCACCCTCACCGACGAAGACCACCTCTGCATCGCGGTGGTGGTGCTGGAGAAGTGAGGTGGTTTTGGAGGGAGCGGTAAGGGTTTCGGCCGGCACGGAGGCCGGCGCTACCGGTCCCTGGCACCCCCCCCCGCTCACCCCATTAAGCTTATGCAGGTATTGGTCACCGGGGCTAGTGGCTTTGTAGGCAACCGGGTGGTGGCGGAGCTGCTGGCCCGGGGCCATGGGGTGCGCTGCCTGGTGCGGCCGGGGTCCGAAGGGAAGCTCAAGGCCGCGGCGCAGGTGGAGTTGGCCCGGGGCAGCATCTTGGATGAGGCCGCGGTGGCAGAAGCGGCCCGGGGCTGTGACGCGGTCATCCACCTGGTGGGCATCATCCGGGAGTTCCCCGGCCGGGGCGTGACCTTTGAGGCGGTGCACGTCAGGGCCACGGAAATCCTGGTGGACGCGGCCAGGGATGCAGGGGCCCGGCGCTTCCTGCACATGAGCGCGCTGGGGGCCCGGGGCACGGACGCGGACCCTTACCATGTCACCAACTTCCAGGCTGAGGAATACGTACGGGCCTCAGGTTTGACTTACACCATCTTCCGGCCTTCGGTGATTTACGGCCCGGAAGACCAGTCCATCAACCTCTTTGCCCGGCAGATGCGCGTATTTCCCCTGTTTCCGGTGATCGGCGACGGCCTCTACCAGATGCAGCCGGTGGCGGTAGGGACCGTGGCCCGGGCCTTTGCCTCGGCCTTGGAATTGCCGGCCACCGAGAACCGCATCTACGAGGTGGGCGGCCCGGAGCCTTTGACTTTTAACGAGATCATCGACACCCTGGCGGCGGTCTTGGGCCGGCGGGTCTGGAAGGTGCACCTGCCGGTGTGGACCATGCGCCTGGCCGCGTTTTGGTTAGGGCGCTTCACCTGGTTTCCCCTGACCACCGGGCAGCTGCGCATGCTCCTGGAGGGCAATACCTGCGACCCCGCGCCCTTTTACCGGGACTTCGGCCTGACGCCGGTTTCTTTCAAAGACGGTCTGGTCCGGTACCTGGTATGAGTTTATGCCGGGTGCGGCCCCAACCGGCAGTGAATTTTGGTGGCACAGGCTTCCAGCCTGTTCAATTTGCACAGGCAAGATGCCGGTGCCACCAGGTCAACATTGTAGGGGCGGGGTTCCCCCGCCCGATAAAGGTCTGATGAGAAAAAACAAAACGGTCCATGCCTGATAATCCCGAGGAGAGGCTCATCGTTTACGGCAGCCTGGCGCCGGGGGGGAGGAACAACTTCCTGTTCAAGGGCGTGGAGGGCACCTGGCACCGCTGCGTGATTACCGGCCACATGGGGCGCTGGCGGGGCTTCAAGTCCTTCCGGTTCGACCCCGAGGGGCCGGATCATCAGGTCTGGCTGCTGTGCTCCCCCGCCCTGCCCGGGATGTTCCCGGACCTGGACGATTTCGAGGGGGAGGAATACCGGCGCGTCGTCATCCCCGCACGGGTGGGGGAGCAGTGGGTCCGGGCCCACATCTACGAAGGGAGATTCTCTGACTAGAAGCTACAAGCCTCTGCAAGAATGGGGCTGGTGTAGGCAGAAGCCGGTAGCAGGAAAACCCCCTCTCCCCTGCCAGGGGAGAGGGTTGGGGTGAGGGGTTTCGGGACCGCTTTCGCAAACGCCCGCACCAGGACATCGTGCCCCTTCACGGGCGCGGGCCGGCCGGCGGTGCCGATGATGAGCGCGTTCGGATCGAGTCCCCAACGCGCGCGCGCCGCGTTCCTTTGCTTGGGCGTCGCCGGCGTGAAGTGCCGCGTATCGATCCCTTCCAGCAGCGTCTCCACGCGCCCCGCGTCGAACCCCGGCAGCGCGGCATATTGCTGCGCG
>Ga0315268_10000584_pt1 | contig 42790 bp, 31 predicted proteins | sample C1_top_MG_FD_204535 | JGI IMG/M metagenome (GOLD analysis project Ga0315268, IMG submission 204535) | Sediment microbial communities from Yellowstone Lake, YNP, Wyoming, USA - C1_top | ecosystem: Environmental > Aquatic > Freshwater > Lake > Sediment | place: USA: Wyoming | collected 2017-08-01
TTCGGCGATGTGAGCTTCGGCCTGCCTGTCAACGGGATCGGCCTGGCCGTCTATGACCCGAGAAATTCCAAATATGGCTGGCATATCATTAAGAGGCTGGAGTAAGCATCCGAGGTCAACATCCGGGGTCAAAGCTACTTTTTACGCATCTCGCCCCAACAGAAATATGGGTAAAAAATAGGCTTACCCCAAACTTCTATCCCTGACATCCAAATTCCCGGCCTGGTTTGCGTAAAAAGTAGCTTTGACCCCGTCTTCCGAGCAAATTGACAATCCTGAATTCCTGTTATATTAAGGTTAGAACACTACAAAACCTTGGTCAAGGAGGGCAACGTTGAACACCCGCAAAACCATCCTGAGTTTTCTCGTCGTATGCTTTTTTATGGGATCTTTGATCCCCCTGGCGGCCCAGACTAAAGGGCTGAAAGCCATCAGCGCCGAGGACATGAAGCCGTACCTCAAATTCCTCGGCTCCAAGGAATTCCGCGGCCGCAATGCGCCGTCGTCAGAGCTCAATATTGCCTCCCGCTACATCGCCCTCGCTGCCGAGCGGATCGGTCTAAAACCTCTGATGCCCAACGGTTCTTTTTATCAGGAAGTGCCCGTCGAAGTTTCGACGATTTCCGCAGCCAAATCCCTTCTGCGCGTCATGGGCCAAACTGGCGAGCAGAGGTTCTATTTTCCCAAGGCGTTCACGACCAATATCCGGACGGGCGGGGAATGGGCGGCGGCCGGAGGCTTAATTTTTCTGGGGTCTGCCGTGTATGGAGCCAACCCAAGTCCGGAGGCCTTCTCCGATGTCGATCTCAGGGGAAAGTTTTGCGTCTATCTGGAAATCCCGCGATCGGCTGATGCTTCCGGACAGAGGTCAACGACGGCGGGCATTCTTCCTGCCGGCTGGAGCCGGATCCTGCGCGAAAAAGGAGCTCTGGGTCTCCTCACAATCATCGGCCGGGAGCGCGAAAACAACCTCGTTCAAAAAGGCCTGACATTTGATGTGTCAGAACGCTTGAGATTTCTGGATGTGGAAACGATAAATCCGCGGCCGCCGGTGGGATCCCTATCGACTCCGGCACCGCAGACGGCGGCGCCATCTCAAGCGCCGGCCGCCGCGGCTCCGTTTTATACGGTTGAAGTCCGCCATGAAGCGGGCGCTGCGATCCTGGGAGTGTCAAGGGCCGAACTCGATAAGATGTTCGAAACGATCAGCCAGGGGCAGCAGCTTCCTGCCAAGAGTCTTGAGGGAAAAACGCTCGAAGTCGGCGTGTTTGCGCAGCAACGAAAGGAGTCGACACCGAATGTCGTAGCGTATTTGCCCGGGAGCGATCAAAAGCTAAAAGAGGAATATATTGTCATCGGCTCCCATCATGATCATCTCGGCGTGCGTGAGGCCCGGATCTTTCCGGGCGCCGACGACAATGCCTCGGGAGCCGTGGCCATGCTGGAGATGGCCAAGGCTTTGATGGTCGAGCGGCCCAAACGCTCGGTCATCTTCGTTTGGCATACGGCAGAGGAGAAAGGACTCATCGGCGCCTATTATTTCGTCCAGCATTGTCCCGTCCCCGTCGAAAAAATCAGCGCCAACCTGAACTTGGACATGATTGCCCGAAACGATCCTAACGGCATTTATCTCATCGGCTCGAACAAGGTGAGCACGGAGCTGGATAAAAGCATCCATGCCATGAACGACCGCTCGATTCATCTCAAGCTGGATTATAAGTTTGAAGACCCCGGCCATCCCGACCGCTTTTTCTTCCGTAGCGACCAGTATCCGTATATCCGCTACGGCATTCCGGGCGTCTGGTTTTTCTGTGGCACGACCGAGGATTATCATCAGGAGACCGATGTCGAGGAAAAAGCTGATTACACGAAGATGGAAAAGGTGACGAAGCTCGTCTATCTTGTCGCCATGGATATCGGCAACAAACCCGGCCTGCTCAAGCTCGATGCTAACCCGGATATTACCAGCCGGGGCAAGCACAACATGAAGATTGTCTGGCAGAGGCCGTCCGCCCCGCCGCAAAAACGATAAGCCTCGATCTAGCCGGTCCCCCTTCGAGGGAGCCACGAAATCCAGGGCTTCTTAATTCTACAAATCCTATAGATATGATATAATTTAGCCGTGAAGACGGCAGGGATGAAATCCGGACGCCCCAATCGGCTGATAAAAGAAAAGAGCCCTTATCTCAGGCAACACGCCCGCAACCCCGTCGACTGGTATCCCTGGAGCGAAGAGGCCTTTTCCAGGGCCAAACAAGAAGACAAGCCGGTGTTTCTGTCCATCGGCTATTCGTCCTGCCACTGGTGCCATGTCATGGAGAAAGAATCTTTCGAAAACGAAGAAGTGGCCGGGCTTCTCAACGCCTCTTTTATCGCGGTTAAAGTTGATCGCGAGGAACGGCCGGACCTGGACCGTTATTATGTGAATGTCTGCCAGGCTCTGACGGGCAGCGGCGGCTGGCCTCTTACGGTGGTCGTGACGCCGGAGAAAAAGCCTTTTTTTGCCGGGACCTATTTTCCGAAGACCGGCCGATTCGGGAGGCCGGGGCTGCTCGAGCTACTCTCCTGGCTGAGAGAAATCTGGAAGACAGAGCGGCAGGACGTCCTGCGCGCCGCGGAAAACATCGACTTGAGTTTGGAACAGATGTCCCGCGTTCCTCCTGGGGATGGCCTGAGCGAAGAAACGCTTACGGAGGCGTTCAAAGGGCTCGAGAGCCGTTTTGATGAACGGAACGGAGGATTCGGCGTCGCCCCGAAATTTCCCACGCCGCACAACCTGTTTTTTTTATTGCGCTACTGGAAGCGCACCCATGACCGGCGGGCCCTCGAAATGGTTGAGAAGACGTTGAAGCGGATGAGGCAGGGCGGAATGTACGACCATTTGGGCTTCGGATTCCATCGTTATTCAACCGATGCCCAATGGCTGGTGCCCCATTTTGAAAAAATGCTCTACGACCAAGCCCTCCTGGCCATGGCCTACACGGAAACCTATCAAGCCACGCGAAAACTCGAGTACCGCGAGACGGCCGAGGAAATACTGGCCTATGTCGGACGGGATATGACCAGTCAAGAAGGAGCCTTTTTTTCGGCCGAGGATGCCGATGCGGAAGGCCAGGAGGGGAAATCCTACCTCTGGACGGCAGAGGAGATCCATCAGGCTCTCTCGCCGGAACTGGCCGAACTCGCCATCCGCGTCTTTGGGATCGAAAAAAACGGAAATTTTGCGGGCTCCGGCGAACATCCGAGCGGACAAAATATCTTGTCTCTTCAAAAATACCCGGAAGAATTTTCCCGAGACCTCTGTCTGCCCGTTGGAGAACTCAAAAACAACTTGGGGACCATTCGAAAAATGCTTTTTGCCGTTCGGGCCAAACGTCCCCAGCCATTCAAGGATAAGAAAATATTGACCGATTGGAACGGCCTCATGATCGCCGCTATGGCCAAAGCCGCCCAGGCCTTCGATGAACCGGCCCATGCGAAGGCCGTGGTCAGGGCGGCCGATTTCATCCTGGAGAAAATGGTCCGTTCCGACGGATCGCTTTATCATCGATTCATGGAGGCCGAGGCCTCCTATTCCGGCTATCTTGACGACTATGCGTTCCTGATCTGGGGCCTGGTCGAGCTCTATGAAACGGTCTTCGATATCCGCTATTTGGAGACGGCGTTCCGGCTTTGCGATTTTGCCCTGGCCCATTTTTGGGACGATGGGCAGGGTGGATTTTATTTTGTCCCCGAATATTCTTCGGACGTTCCCTTCCGCGACAAAGAGGCCTATGATGGCGCCTATCCGTCCGGAAATTCAGTGATGATGCTCAACTTGATTCGCTTGGGCCGCATGGGAGCGCGGCCCGGCCTTGAAGAGAAAGCGATGAAAACCGGACAGGCTTTTTCCCGGCGGATTTTCCAATCGCCGTCCGCTTGCACGTTTTGGATGACGGCCTTGGATTTCGCCGTTTCTCCTCCTCTGGAAATTGTCGTGGCCGGGAATTCCGGATCGGCCGGGACAAAGGCCTTCCTGAAGTCACTCCGACAGCCGTTCCTTCCAAACAAGGTCGTCCTCGTTCGTCCAGAGGACACGGGTTTTCCGGACATCACCAAAATTGCCCCGACCACCAGGGATATGAAAGCGGCTGAAAGAGAAACTCTGGCTTACGTGTGCAGGAATTATGCTTGCCAGGAGCCGACCACCGATCCTCAAAAGATACTCGACCTTTTGGGTGTTTCTGACCCGCCTACCGAAGATAAGCCATAGTTCATTTCTGTCTATTCGACCACAAACCAGGTGAAGCTCGTTGGGGAAACCTTGACCGCGATTTGGACTTCGAATTGGCGGTTGAGCCGATAAACTCTTGGCGTCCCTTCCTGTTCGCGGATTTTCGCTTTGTCCGATAACCCCGTAAAGTAGAGCGGCAGAGTCAGCGTTTTTTCTATGAGGCGCTCGGTGGGATTGAAGACGATGGCCAATCCCTTCTCTTTGAGACCGGCGTTGACGTGGAGCACGGCATCCAGGTCGCGGCCATCGGGCCGGCGCAAGTGGATGACATCCGAGTTCAAGATGGCCCGGTATTTTTTATACCAGTCCACCCATTTTTTGACGAGCGCTTTTGTCGGCTCGCTGTCGAAAAGGCGCGTGCCCCGGTAGCAGGCCTGGACGCCGTAGCCGAAATTCTGGACGAGATGGGCCTGGTAGGCGTCGAGATGTTCGGACAGCGGCTCGAGCGTCGCCGCGTCGCCTCCGCCGTGATATTGAATGAGAGGCACGAAAGTCCAGCCCATGGAGGGCGTTTTCTCCCACGTCCCATCGTACAGGTTTTGCCGGCCGAGCATGATTTGCCGGTCGCGCGGCAGCGACCAATTGACTTCCCGGTAGCCGATGGCGGTCTTGTTCGATCCGGCCAGAAAATACCAATCCGGGACGTTCAAATAGATGTTTCGGCTCAGGCACCATCTGTAAAAATCCGTAATGATCCTCCACTGTTTCCACTGCGAATCATTGAGCCCCGAGTGCCCCGGATGCTTCGTCGAAGCGCAGAGATCGCCGGGATAAGAGCCGTCATGCTCGAGAATGTCGAATCCCGTTTTTTCGAGGAAGTTCGAGATGCGAACAAAATAGTCCTTCCCCCAACCGCTGCCCAGGCAGGGAGAGTTGCCGAATATGGCTCCGCCGGTCTTTCCGGTTTTTGGGTTGATGACGTCGTCCTTTTCGCTGATGCGGCGGCTGGCCAGGAGAGAGTAGCCGCCGAGCTCAATGCCTTTGGCGTGGGCGTAATCAGCCAGCTCTTTCATCTTCTGGATATACGCTTCGTCCGTGCTCTCCATATCGAGGCCGCTTCCGAAGCTGAGGATGATCATTTCAAAGCCCGCCTCGGCACATTGGTCCACAGCTTGCTTGACGACTTCGGGCTCGATGGACTTGAGATGGAGGAAAATCGGGTTTTCGGTCACCCAGGGCGCGATCGTCCTGTACATTCTCCGCAGGGCCAGGCCTTTTCGCTCGCGGTCCGTTGAATCATAAATGAGCTCGAAGGTCCGAAAGGTCTCAAAAGTCATCCCCGGGCCAATGGATTCCTCGGGACCGATGGGCGGCCGGCTCTCCAAGACGCAGGGCGTTTTGAAAGCATAGTTGACCTGGGAGGTAAAAGAGGGATCTTCGACCCAATAGGTGGTTCGGTTGGCGGATTTAGGTGACATGCCGCTAAACGCATAATCGCTTTCGATGTGAATGTTGGGACGTTCCCACTGATCTACATCGCCGACCGATACTTCCGGCTCGATCACGGCCAGGTTTTCGCTGATGAAGGAATTCAAAACGACCGGCCGTGGACCGGCGTTGGAGACGGTCAGCCATTTGGTCAAGAGAGGAAGCCCGTCATAGATCTCATAATGGACATCGACGGCGATCCCGCCGAGGTCCGCATGTGAAGGCTTGAAATGCAGGACCAGGGATTTTCCCGGCGCCGGCCACGGCCGGCCCTCCGCCCATCTCCGGCGTGGATAAGGGAATCGCGGCTGCGTTTCGCCCTTCTCATATCCGGAATAATGGAATGCGTCCGGATTGGCGGTGAGCGTCTCGAGCCACCGGGGAAGGATGTAAGCCTGGTCGGGCTGGCCAGCCAGGCCGCCGATGGGAATCTTTTTTCCGTTCAGTTCGAGAATGGCTTCGGGTCTGATGGCGCGGATGATTGCTTCGCCCGTCATCAGATTTTGAAAATCAACAGTCGCGCAGTCGTGGACGAGGCGAAGGGTCCGGCGAACAAGCCCGTTGTCCAGGACGACGAATTTTCCCCCATCCGCTTCTTGGATATTCGCTTTAAACGATTCCGGCTTGAGCAGCCAATCCGGCTTGGCCTCCTCGAAAGACGGACGGCAGGCCGCGCAGGCCAAAATAAGCCCGAGAAAAAAAGTCACTTTGGATGTTCTCATGCGGGTCCCTTTTTAGAGATAGTCCTTATTCATGAACCCTTGGATTTATACCAGACGGGAAAACGAAGGTCAAACTTAAAGGGGATGTTGAGCCTTCGGGCAATTTCTTCAAATAAATCGGAATCGACTCTGCAGGCAATTTATTGTAAGATTCAACTAAAAGTCACGTTTGTTTTATGGCAGTCTTTGGATCATGGAGGGCGCGCATGGACATCATCGACCTCAACGATAAGTATCAAAACACCTACTTCGCCTGTCTTGAAGATTGGTCTGACGAGATCAAAGAAGGGGGAACGCACAAGCAAGACTGGTTCGAGTGCATGAAAAGTAAGGGCCTTCGGGTTAAATTGGCTGTGGACGGTGATAAAGCCTGCGGCATGATTCAATATGTGCCGATCGAACACTCCTTTGCCGAAGGCAAGGACGCTTATTTCGTTCATTGTGTTTGGGTTCACGGCTACAAAAAGGGCGTCGGCAACTATCAGAAAAGAGGGATCGGGAAGGCCCTTCTTCGGGCGGCTGAAGAGGACGTCAAAGCTGCAGGCGCCAAAGGCTTGGCGGCCTGGGGCGTCTCGCTTCCGTTCTTCATGCGGGCGTCCTGGTTTCGGAAACAGGGATATGTCAAAGTCGACAACGTTGGAATGCAGGTCCTGCTGTGGAAGCCTTTTGAGGCGGATGCCCTTCCCCCGAAATGGATCCGCCAGAAAAAACACCCCCAAACGAAGGAGGGAAAAGTCGCCGTCACGGCTTTCCTCAACGGCTGGTGCCCGGGTATGAATATGACGTTTGAGCGGGCCAAGCGGGCAGCTGGAGAATGGGGCGATAAGGTCGAATTCCAAGGAATTCGGACTCTCGACAAGGCGACGTTTTCGGAGTGGGGGATCGCGGACGCACTGTTTATCGATGGAAAGCAGGTGCGGACTGGCCCTCCGCCGTCCTATGATAAAATCAAAAAGAAGATTGCGAAGCGGGTCAAAAAGCTGAAATGAATGGCCTGAAAATCTTCGGGAAGCCTCTCGCCCGTCGGGCTTTGGATTATAACGATGGGCGCATTCATATCACCGGAGCCATCGACAGGATTCCCGGCGGATATAAAATTACGGGCGCCGTCAAGGGACGGGCGGGCCGGGTGGAAATTTTCCGGTGTCCCGCGCCCAAGGAATACCTTGTCAACAACTGGCAGTCTTGGGGACCGATGCAGAAAATGGTTCCTGGCCAAGAGCACAAGGGACTCAAGGAGAGGATGGCCGGTCAGAGCCGCTATGTCTTTTCGCCCGTGCCTGACACGGTTCTTGCCCACCAGGTCAGTGATTATTTCCTCGCTTGGGAGGGTGCCGTTGCCGGTTTCTTGACATCGAAAGTGGCCCATCCTTTTTTTATTATCGAAGACGGTCAGATCGTCGGCTGCCTCGAATATTTCAACACGCTGTTCAGCGACCCTGTGCCGCTTGATCCCTTGGTCATTCTTCAGGGGGAATCCGTGGAGACTCTCCTCGAGGCCTACGCGGGCCTGGCCGCCGCCGAAAACAAGGCCAGCGTTCCCGGCTGGAATCCCGTTGGATGGTCGAGCTGGTATCATTATTTCACAAACTTGTGCTGGGAAGACATCGAGAAAAACCTCAAAATCGCCCGGTCTGGATTTCCGTTTGAGGTCTTCCAGATCGACGACGGCTTCGAAAAGGACGTCGGCGACTGGCTCCAGGCCAAAGATGGATTCCCCGCTCTCCACGATGTTGCCCGCCTCATTCGCGAGCACGGCTTTACGGCGGGCCTTTGGACCGCCCCCTTCAGTGCCTCGGAAACCTCGGGGCTTTTTAACAATCATAAAAACTGGATGGTCTCGGAGAGAGGGACGCCCAAGGAATGCTATAAGGGCTGGAAGAAGAAAGTTTACAGCTTGGACACAGCCCACCCCGAGGTCAAGACCTGGCTTTATGAAACATTTTCTTCGTTGAAAAAAATGGGGTTTGATTATTTCAAGATCGACTTTCTTTTTTCCGCGGCCATGGAAGGGGCCCGGGCTAAAAACGTGACCCCCATTCAGGCCTATCGAGAGGGGCTTGAAGTGATTAGGCAGGCGGTCCGGGGCGGATTCGTCCTCGGCTGCGGAGCGCCTCTTCTGCCGTCGATCGGTCTCGTCAACGGGATGAGGGTAGGGGAGGACACGGCGCCGTTCTGGAATTCCAAGCTGGCCCCTTTCGAGGGCGTGAATGCCCTCTACGCGATCAAGAATCCGATCATGAGGTCTTTCATGCACGGACGCTGGTGGCTCAACGATCCCGACTGCCTCCTGCTGAGAAACAAGGATATCGAGCTCTCCACCAATGAAAAAGAGCTCTATGCCCTTGTCGCCGGAGCACTGGATAATATGATCATTGAAAGCGATGACCTTGAGCTAGTCGATGAAAGAGGAAAGCAGCTTCTCCAGAAAGCGATCGGCCTCAAAGGCGGAAAGGTCCATGTCAATGGATTGTTGGGAGACGGCCCCTATCTCATAGAATCCGCGGGGGGGCCGGCCGGCGCGTTCCGCCTGGCCGCGAATTTATCCGATGGACCAAAAGCTTTAGAGGGCCGGACAGTTCCCGGGCGCACGGCTGTCTTTCTCTAAGTGCGGTATCCATTTTCTTGACATCGATCCTTAGCGCGGACTATGATTCATTCATAAAAAGGAGGCGTCGTCAGCATGAAATGCCCCCAGTGTGCGCATGAGAATCCCGCCGACACGAAGTTTTGCGGGAACTGTGCGGCGCCGCTCTCCCGGACGGACAAGCAGGCAGAGGCCGAGCGTCCGGCAAATCCAACCGAGACGATGGCGACGATTGTGACCGAGCTCCGGTCTGGGACGACGTTCGCCGGCCGTTTCGAGGTAATCGAGGAACTGGGCAAGGGCGGTATGGGCCGTGTTTATAAAGTCTATGACCAGAAGACGCGGGAAAAGATCGCTCTCAAGCTCCTCAAGCCAGAAGTCGCGGCGGATAGGGAAGCCATCGAGCGGTTCGGCAACGAACTGCGGTTCGCCCGGAAGATCAGCCACCGGAACGTCTGCCGCATGTATGACCTGGACGAGGAAAAAGGGACGCACTTTATCACTATGGAGTATGTCTCGGGCGAGGACTTGAAGAGTATCATCCGGATGATGGGGCCGATGAGCGCGGGAAAGACGGTCTACATCGCCCGCCAGATCGCGGAAGGGCTGGCCGAAGCGCATCGGTTGGGGGTTTATCACCGCGACCTCAAGCCGCAGAATATCATGATCGACCGTGAGGGTAACGTCCGGATCATGGACTTCGGGATCGCCCGCTCCGCGAAAGTCAAGGGGATGACAGGGGCGGGCGTCGTCGTCGGGACTCCGGAATATATGGCGCCGGAGCAGTTCGAAGGGAGGGAGGCGGACGCTAGGTCAGACATCTATGCCTTGGGCGCCATTCTTTATGAGATGACCACGGGGCGACTGCCGTTCGAGGGGGAGACATTCGTCAGCATCGCCCTAAAGCAGAAGACCGAAGCTCCGCGGACGCCGAAAGAATTCAATCCGCAGCTTCCGGATGATTTGAACCGCCTGATTATGCGGTGTTTGGAGCGGAACCGGGAAAAGCGTTTTCAGAGCGCCAACGACATCCTGGCCGACCTGGCCAAAATTGAGAAGGGTGTGCCCACAACGGAAAAAATCCTGCCGTCCATTCCGACGACATCGCGGCAGATTACGGTCTCGTTCAATCCGCGAAAGCTCGTCATTCCTGCTCTCGCTGTCCTCGTCGCTATTGCGGCGATCATCGCCATCCTCGTTATTTTGCCCGGCAAAAAGATTGCCCCTCGCGCCACCGGAAAGCCGACGATAGCCGTAGTGAATTTTGAGAATAAAACAGGCGACAAGAACCTGGACAAATGGAGCACTGGCATCCGGGATTTACTTATCACCGATCTCGCCCAGTCAAAATTTCTGGATGTTCTGAGCGACAGCGATATCTACGGCATTCTCAAGAAATTCAACTTGGCCGACGCCTCGATCTATTCGACCAGCGACCTGGTCAAGATTGCCGATGCCGGCGGAGCCCAATTCACAGTCAACGGAAGTTTCCTCAAGGCAGGCGACAATATCATCATCAACGCGACCTGCCAGAAGCCCCATTCGCGCGATGTCATCTCGCCGATCCAGCTGACCTGCCGGGGATTCGAGGAGATTACGGCCCGTATCGATGAGATGACCCGGAAAATCAAGTCCGACTTGAACCTCAGCCAATCCCAGATCGCTGGTGATATTGATAAGAACCTCGGCGAAATATCGACGCCGAACGCCGAGGCCTGGGCGTATTACGTCGAATCTCGAAGATATCATTTCCGCGGAGAATATGATAAAGCCATTCCTCTTCTCCAAAAAGCCCTCTCCCTCGATCCCCAGTTCATCATGGCCAATCGGGCGTTAGGTTCCGCTTATTTCAACATCGGCGACTTTCCCAAACATCGAGAAATTTTTGCCGAAACTTTTGAGCTCATCCAAAAGCACCCCGAGCGAATCTCAGACCGGGGCCGTTATTTCATCGAGCAGGATTATTATGCTTTCGTCAAGCCTGAGCCGGAATGGGGAAGGTCGCTTGAAGCGGGCCGAAAGTTGCTCGCTCTTTATCCCGACGATCCTTCAAGCAACTACCAAATGGCGGTCATCTACACCGATATCGAAGATTGGGACGAAGCATTGAAGTATTATGAGAAGTGCGTCGGGGCGAAGTACAGGTTTGCCTCCGCTTATACAGCTATGGCTGTCGCTTATCGGGCTAAGGAGGTGCCGGCCAAAGCTCAAGAAGTTCTGGAAAAGTACCTTCGAGAGATCGAGAACACGGCCTCCGGCCACCAGAATCTGGCCTACGTCCATCTGAGCCAGAATCGCCTTGACCTGGCCAGCCGGGAGCTTGAGACGGCGGAGGCGCTTGCACCGGACGACTGGAATAATCGCAGCCTGCGAGAGGATCTCCTATTTCTAAAGGGCGATCTCGTCGCGGCGGAAGCCGAGTATCGAGCCCTGCTCGAGGAGAAACTCCCGATGGCTAGCTATTACGGCTATTTCGGCCTCAATAATTTGCTTCTTCTTGAAGGCCGATATGCGGAAATAAAAAAGATTTTTTCTTTCTTGAGCGAACTATCTCGGAAGATGGGAGCCGGCGAGGCCGAATGGAACAGCCGCGCTGCTATCGCCTATTCTTTATATCAGTCGGGCCGGCCGGCCGACGCCGTCGATGAATGCCAAATAGCATTTAGCGTCGATGGCGGAAGACAGGATTTTGATTACAAAAGACAGACCCTTCATCTCAAAGGCTTCGCCTATCTGGGTTTGAGGCGGATCGGCGAAGCGGAAAAGACTGCCGAGCAGCTCAAAGCGCTCATCGATAAAGGGATGAATAAAAAAGCGATTCGCCTCTATGACCATCTTATGGGAGCGATCGAGCTCGAGCGGAACGATACGCGCAAGGCGCTTGAATTTCTCGAGAGGGCTGTCCAATCACTTCCCTATGGGCCGTTCGAAAAAGATGCCGGGTTTATTGATACGCTGGCGCATGCTTATATGAAGGCGGGCGATTTGACAAAGGCGCGGGAACAGTACGAGAAAATAACGACGCTAACGACCGGCCGCTTGAGCAACGGCGATATCTATGCCAAGAGTTTCTATAATCTCGGCCTGATATACGAGAAGTCGGGCGATAAAGCCAAGGCCCGCGATAACTTGCGAAAATTCCTCGACCTCTGGAAAAACGCCGATGCCTCGCTCCCCGAACCAGCAGAGGCGCGGAATCGCCTCGAGAGATTGCGTTTTTGATGGCGGTTTTTAAAGTCAGCGTGGCTTCAGACCCGCGATGTGCTCCATATATTACACGTAAGAAAGGGAAACCATGAAGAAACATCTGATATTTGGTTTCGCTTTAGTATCCTTCATATTTTTTTATATCTCAAAACCAACGCTTATCCTAGGCCTCACCTGGCAAAAATCCATCGTCAAGAATCAGTCTTCATCCGGCAAGATCGAGAGCAATGCCCGCGCTTTCCTTTTCGTGCTCGAGTTCGCACTCGGCGCCCCTCTCACCGGCGGTCAGGAGGAAACGATATTGTCCGAACTCCTCGAGGGCTGGAAGATGAGATCCGAGCCGGAACTTCGGAAATACGACGCTTACCCCAAGATCGTCGAGATCATTGTCAAAGCCACTGACCGGAAAGCTTTGGAAGACTTGCGGCAGGAGCTTGAGAAGACCATCCGGGAATGGCTGTCCGAATCCGGGACAAGTGATCCGGCCGTGGCGATTGTCTCTGCCCAGCTCAAAGCAAAAGGCAAGGTGCTCATCGCGGGAAAGCCTCCGCTGACAGTTATGGCTGCAGCTGCTTACAGTGAAATGGTCGCCTATTCCGAGCTCTTGCAGAAAATCCCCAAAGCCCTACCAAATCGTATTTCGCCGGCGGTTGTGGCTGAGATCAAGTCCCGGCTTCTCGAAGCCTGGAATGGATTCACTACCGAAGAGCGAGAGCAAGTGGCCTCTACGCCGGGCTTCTGGGTAGCCTTGCGATCCGTGCTTTTATATGGGAATCCGGCCGATCAGGCCCAAATCCGGGCCGGGTTGAGCAAGATTGCAGCCTCTGCCGAACGAACAGAGAAGCCGGCCGCGGCGACTTCCTCCAAAGAACGCCGGGGCTCGGGACAAGTCAATCCTGTCGGAGAGATGATCAAGCACACGGCTTTGCTCAACATTAAACAGATCGTTTTCAAAAATTATATGTACAGCCGGGGATTCAGCAACTCTGTTTTCTGAGGAGGATGCCATGAGCAAAACAAGGTTTGGGTTGGTCTTTATGTTAGGTTTCTTCGTTTTTTTAGGGCTTGTTGGCTTCAGCGTATCCGGCCCCGAAGCTCGCCAGGATGCGCAGCTGGCAGTGGAGCAGGTCATCAGTGCGAAAGAAAGCGGCGGGTTGAGCATCGTGACGGCCGATGGAGCTGATATCTCTGTAATTTTCCCGGAGCAGTCTCTAGAGAAGGACACTGCCATTGTCCTGAGGCCGCTAACCACCGCGCCGCTCAATGACAAAGAGCTTGTTGTCAAAGGGTTCCAGATCGAAGAGAAGGGCAAAGGGGGGCAAGGGCCTAGGCTGAGCTCATCGGCGGTGATTAGAATTGCCTTAAAAACCCCGATTACGGGAGATGTCTCGATCATAAAGTATGCCGACGACGGCAAGAACTATGAGGTGATCCCCACCCTCATTGAAGTTGAAGGCCAAACGACGATCTTTACCGCCGAAGTCGATGCGTTTTCCGGATATGGCATAAGAAAAGTCACCAAGCAACAGATTCAAGACGCCGCTGATAAACGGGGAAAAAGGAATTTCACTTGGGCCATCGAGTTCAAAGATAGCCTGAAAATGACGGCGCCTGACGGAACTCAAGTGAATATGACCCTGGACATGACGGCGGTCAATCCATCAGGCTCCATGGGCGGCCAATATTCAGGAGCGGCGACATTGGTTTCGACGGGCGTCAAGCAAACCGACGCAATCCCGTTCGCAGCCCAAGCGACCATGAAGGCCAGTCAGGTCAAATTCAAAGCAGGCTGGAATATCCAGCTCTCCAAGCCTAAAGGGCCTCCTCCTTTAGTCCCCCCGCTCAAAGCGGACCTCCGGGCCAAGGGGACGATGAAGTTCGCCATGTCTATAGCCTCGATAATTACTCCCGAGACTGAGGTGGAGACGGTGGATGTGCCCTTTGAATTATTCACCAGCGGATCCCGGGCCGTCATCACCTTTAATATCCCAGGAGCCCAGGCGCTGAAATTTGAGAACGGCAAATTCACGAGGAAGGGGAAAAAATAGAGAAATAATTGTGACCCAGCTCGATTGACCCCCCGCCTGCAGGCTAGGGTCAATGAAGAAGGGGGTTATTTTTTATGGGCGGGTTTGAGCGTCCAGAGCTGGAGCTTGGTCATTTCGACGATGGCTCTCATGCCCAGGTCGGGGCGGTGAACCGGCCAGGATTTAAAGCCTTTGACTCGTTGAACGATATCATTTTCGTTCGTCTTAGGATAAGGATCAAAAGTGGGTACGACGCATTCCGGTTTCAGGCTTTTTGTATTCATATCTAGAAAGACGGCGCAAAAAAGAGCGAATAAGGACCCGGTTCCAATCCGGCCGTTTCTGACTGTCACAAACGAAGGCAGGGATCCGACCCGCCGGATATAATCGTCAGCTTTCCGCGCCAATTCAGACGCTTCCTTAAAAGTGACGTGAGAAATTTCCGGCCGAGAAACCGGCATCTCCAGGGGGCCATAAGGTCGAATCACTTTCATGTTTTGGGGGAGCGAGCCGCGGTCTTGTTCGTCCGTGATCGATTTGGCCAATCCGGCGAAGGCTTCGGCAGGGGAGAAGGATTCGCTGGGAACGATGGCTTTGTCCTGAAGAGTGCTTCGAGCGATCTCGCATAATTCCTCGGCTGTTAAGATTTCTTTTTGATCCGAGTAGAGAGCCATCAGAGAACCAAAGGTGGTGATTTCGAGATCATCCCGGCTCTTTAGATATCGCACCAAGCGACGAAAATTCTTTTGAGCTGTCTTCATGCTGGCCATGGGGCGAAGCGCCGGCGCTTTCCATTCACCCGGAGCCGGATTCTTGCCGTCATAAAAGTTGAAATCCCAGAATTGTTCGGCCCGAATTTTGGTCGGATGACCGGCAAAAAATGGCAAGACTTCGACAGTCTGGGCCAGTTTCGGCAATTCCTCCTTCAGCTTTTCGAAGTGGGGATCAAAAAGATCATCCCGATAATACGTGTCGTCGAAGCCGTCGTATTGGCCGTAGAAATTCAGCGCGTTGCAGAACCAGACCACAGAGCTTCCGGGAAGGTTGACCGGAGAGCCGGCATATCCGACGTTCATTTTGCTCAAGGCGCCAATTAATTGCGGCCCGTACGAGCCTCCGTGCCTGGCCATGGTCCTCACCGCCGTCCCGAAAATACGCTCCAGGTCCTTGACACCGGCGGATTCCTGGTCAAGCATCAAGCGGAAGCCAGTCTGCCAATCGGCCTTCTCCAGCTGCTCGGTCACGGTGGGGTGGATAGACCCGAAATTCGTGTGACTTCCGATATCATGCTTGGCCATGGCCGCAATAACGTCCCGGCGGCCGCGCTTTTCCAAGGACCGGGCTTTTTCGCCGATCACAAAAAACGTCCCCGTCACACCTTCTTCCGCCATGATCTGAGCCAGCCATCGGGGAATGTCATCGATCCTCTCCGACTCAGGAGTAATGTAGTCCTCGACATCGAAGTTCACAACGAGAAACATCTTTCCTTTGGACTGCGGCCAAGCGGGCGCCGCGCCCAGAGCCACGATGATGATGACCGCCAGCCATTTCGAATGTATTTTCATTTTTCAGCCCCGGACTAGTTTGCCCTCGCGGGACGCGTTTGTCAATTAGGTTAGCAGTCAATCACCGATGAAGCTTAAACGCATGGAGCCGGATGCCGCGTCAGGCATTTTCGCGCGATCCATATGGATTTGTTGACATCGCCATCCGGCCGAAGCTATGATTCTGGCTTGGCCGGCCGGATGAATCTAGGGCCAAAAAAGTGAGCCGGGTGCCTGTGCCTGCAAAATCTTGACGGCCAAAGGGGCACATTCTTGAAATTCAGAAAATTCCTTTTCCTCGCCCTTGCAGGGCTTTTGTTTGCAGCCGGCGAGGGACTGAGCCAAAAAACCGCCTCTTCTCCTCAGGCCGGAGAGCCACTGATTATCCAGAGGATCTCGGGTCCAATCACTCTCGATGGCCTGAGCCAAGAAGACGCTTGGAAGAACATCAAGCCCCTGCCCGTGGTCATGTTCATGCCCAATTTTGGAAATCCGCCCTCTGAAAAGACGGAAATTTTGATGGGCTACGATGACGAATATCTCTATGTGGCCGGACGGCTGTTCGATCGGGAGCCCGATAAAATCCAAGCGCCGTCCAAAAAACGCGATTATTTCGAGTCGAATACAGAATGGCTCGGGGTACTTTTTGACACCTTCAGCGACAAAGAGAATGCCTTGGGCTTTTTCACCACGCCTTCCGGCCTGCGCTGGGACGGAACGGTATCCAATGACGCCGAGCAAAAAACGATCAACGATATGCCCATCAACCCAAGCTGGAATACGTTCTGGGACGTCGCCGTGGTCAGTAACGATCAGGGCTGGTTCGTTGAGATGCGAATTCCCTTTTCCAGTTTGCGTTTCCAGGACCGGGAAGGCCGCGTCGTCATGGGCCTGATCGCTTTTCGCTGGATTCCCCGCAAGGCGGAGGCCGTGACGTTCCCCGCCGTCGACCCAAAGCTTGGAACGATGGCCATGTGGAAGCCCTCCCAAGCGGCCGAAATTATCCTGGAAGGCGTGCGCAGCCGCCGGCCGCTCTATATCACGCCCTACGGCCTTGGTGGCTATGGACAGTCCAATGACCTGAATGATGAGGAGACGGCATATGTCCATACAGATAAGCCCACTTATGAAGCGGGTTTGGACGTCAAATACGGGCTGACGAGCAACCTGACCCTTGACCTGACCGTGAATACGGATTTCGCCCAGGTCGAGGCTGATGATTACCAGGTCAACCTCACCCGCTTTTCGCTTTTCTTTCCCGAGAAGAGGCTCTTTTTCCTGGAGCGTGCCGGAATTTTTGATTTCAACTTCGGCGAGTACAACCAGCTTTTTTACAGCCGGAGAATCGGGATCGCCGAGGAGCAATCCGTCCGCATCTACGGCGGGGCGCGGCTGGTCGGGCGGCTCGGCCCTTGGGACCTGGGCTTTCTGGATATGCAGACCGCGCCTCTTCATGAGGAAAACCTCTCCTCGGAAAATTTCGGGGTATTCCGGGCCCGGCGGCGGGTTTTCAACCCCTACTCTTATGTCGGCGGAATGATCACCACTCGGCTCGGGACGGATGGCTCCTATAATACGGTCTATGGCTTGGACGGGACGGTCCGGTTCGCAGGGGACGACTACCTTCTCCTGAACTGGGCCCAGTCTTTTGAAACCGGCAAAAATAACGACCCTGCCTCTCTTGATCCGGCCCGGTTTCGAGTCGGCTGGGAGAGGCGCACAATGAAGGGCCTGGGCTTCAATCTTGGTTTTTCTTATTCCGGCAGGGATTATGATCCAGGAATGGGTTTTGAGATGCGCGAAGATTTCAGCCGATTTGGCAACCGGGTTCTCTACGGCTGGCTGCCCGGAGAAAAATCGTTCCTGACCCAACATTATCTTTTTACCGACGGATATATTTATTTCCGCAATGAGGATCATTCCTTGGAATCGGCCGAAGTCGGACCCGGCTGGGGTTTTCTGACCAAAAACGGCTGGAACGGCGAGCTCGCCTTAAAAATATACCGAGAAAGCGTGCGAGAGGAGATTTCCTTTTTCGATAAAGTCTTTGTCTCTCTCGGAGACTATTCATTCTACGGGCTCAAAGGATATGTCCAGACGCCCTTCGGCAAGCTTATAAGTGCCACAATGACGATCGATGCCGGCTCATTCTACGACGGCTGGCGGGCGACGGTCGGGATCAGGCCCATTTGGGGCATATCTTCGGACCTCACACTGAGCGGATATTATGAATTTAACCGGGTGGATTTTTCCAAACGGCACCAGGCCCTGACGGCCCAGATTGCTCAAGTGCGACTGCTGGCTACGCTGAGCACGAAAGTTTCAGCTTCCGCTTTCCTCCAGTACGACAGCGCTGTCGACCAGGTGACCGCAAACTTCAGGCTGCGCCTCAACCCCCGTGAGGGCAATGACTTTTACCTTGTCTTCAACGAAGAACTAAACACGAACCGTGCCCGCGGATATCCCCTCAGGCCCTACTTCAGCGGCAGGGCAATTATGATAAAATATTCTTATACCTTCGTCTTTTGAAATAATAAAGAGACTTCGGACCTTTCAGGATCAGTACGAAATACTTTCGACGTTGATGACCGGGCGTAAAATATACTCGTTCTGGCCGCCGCCCAGAGGATGGACTTCGACGGAGTTTTCGCCGTCGAAATCCAGAATGATCTTTGTCGTCTGTTCCTTGAGGATGTCGAATTGGGCAGGGATCTTGATTTCAAATGATGGAATTGTGAGGTTATAAGTCACGCCGGCGTCAACGACCGAGCCCGAGTTGATGATGAGGCGAATTTCCGTGTACTTCCCCGGATCGAGCTTCCCAACAGCGATATATTCTTGGCGGCTTTTGAGTTGGATGAGGTCGATGGTCTTTTCCTCCTGTGACACCAGGATATAGGCCCCGCCTGTCTGATGGACGGTTATTGAGGTTATGATCACCAGGATCTTCTCGAGGTCCCCGGGTGCGTCCTTCATATAGATCTGGATATTTCCTTGGGTCTCTTTCGAGCAGGCCGCAGCCAGGACAATAAGAGCGACGATGAGAATCGCGTATTTTTTCATGCTTTGCTCCTCAAAGATATTCTACATCCTGTTTGAAACCTTAGCAAGCCTCTCCCCGGAGACGCTCGGGAATTCAATTCCTGTGTCCTTGACATTGACATGTGTTCCCGCCGGGTATTAAATGGCTCTGGGCTTGCGAACGAATGCCGCAGGTCATGACGTTTCGCTTGGAGATGGCTATGAGGCTTAAAAAACCGTCGATTCTGGCCCTTATATCGATCCTATTTATGACAGCGTCGGCAGTGGCGGCCGAAGAACTGACCATTAAAGACGCCATGGCCATTCGCATTCCGCGCTCCTATCAGCGTTCGCTGCTGGCGATCGATCCCATTGAAGCTATGGCGGCCAGCGGCAAATGGACACCGCCCAAGCCTGGTCAGAGCGTGGTATTTTCAGACACAGAGACCTCCAAATGGGATCGCCTGGCGGCCGATGCGAACGGATGGTTCGGAGGTCCCGCGCTCGGCGACGGCTATGTCTATGCCCAAGTCCGGAGTGAGAGCGAGCGGGTGACGATTCTTAACGGACTCGGCAACGTCTATGCTTTTGTCAACGGCGAGCTCCGCATGGGGAGCAAATACGCGGTCAAGGATGCCTACGAATCCTGGGAACCTCACTTTGATTACGGTCAAGTTCCCATCCGGCTCAAAAAGGGGGAGAACAGATTTCTTTTCCGGTGCACGCGGGGAAAGCTCAAGGTGATGTTATCATCGCCTGCGGCCCCCCTCTTGTTGAACGAGAAGGACGCGACGGTTCCTGATGTCCTGGTCGGTGAAAAGATCGAAGCCTGGGGAGCGATCGTGGTTATGAACGCGACGGAAAAAATCCAAAAAGACCTGGCCATCATTGTTTCCGGCGAAGGCCTGGAATCGACTGTGTCGGCGGTCGGCCTTCTCCAGCCATTCAGCGTCCGGAAAGTTTGTTTTCTCCTAAAGGGAACGGCCCCGGCAGTGCCATCGAAAATTCCCGCAACCATCCTTCTCGGCGATAGGAGAAAGTCCGGCGGGCTACCGACTCCCGGAGTCACGCTTCAGCTTGAGTGCAAGAGCCCTCTGCAGAATCACAAGCGGACGTTTCGGAGCGAAATCGATGGCAGCGTCCAGTACTATGCCGTTAATCCCGCTCAGAACAGAGACCCTGAGTTCAAGCCGGCGCTTGTCCTCACCGTCCACGGCGCGTCGGTTGAGGCCGTGAACCAGGCTGCTTCCTATAGAAACAAAATGTGGGCGAATATCGTCGCCCCGACAAATCGGCGGCCCTATGGCTTTGATTGGGAAGACTGGGGGCGGCTCGATACCCTGGAAGCTCTGACGGATTTCAAAGGTCGGTATGCTTTTAATCCCGGCCATGTCTATTTGACGGGACATTCCATGGGCGGGCACGGCGCCTGGATTCTCGGAGCTCTGTTCCCGGACATGTTCGCGGCGATCGGTCCGAGCGCCAGCTGGATAAGCTTCCGGACGTACGCTTCCCGCCAGAAAGATGAGGGCCAGACCGCCCTCGAAAAAGTGGCCGCCAGACCGCTTGTCCAGGGAGATACCCTAGCCCTTATCCGGAATATGGTCAACTATGGCGTCTACATCCTTCACGGCGAGAAAGATGAAAGCGTTCCCGTGGCTCAAGCCAGAGAAATGGCGAAAAGCCTGGCTGAATTCCACAGGGATTTCGTTTACCACGAGGAGAACGAGGCTTCCCACTGGTGGGACAAATCCGACGAGCCTGGCACCGATTGCGTAGACTGGGCACCGATGTTCGATTTTTTCGCCCGCCATTCGCTGCCGAAGCCCGAAACCGTGCGGGAGGTCGAGTTCGTAACGCCAAACCCCGGAATTTCCTCCTGCTGCCGTTGGGCGCGCATCGATGCTCAAATTGAGCCCCTCAAGCTGAGCTCCATCCGCTTGCGCGTCGATCCCGGCCAGAAGCGGTTTTCCGGTTCGACGGAGAATGTCGCAAGACTGGCCCTGGACTTGTCAATGCTCGAGGAGCCGGAAACCGTTGTTCTCGAAATCGACGGCGATAAACTGACTGCGGCGCCCCATGACAAGACGCTGTGGCTCTTCAAGAAAGATTCGAAATGGACGACCGGCGATCCGCCTTCGCCGCTGCTCAAGGGGGCGCATCGGAATGGCCCATTCAAGGATGCTTTTCGCCATGGGATGATCTTTGTCTTCGGGACAAACGGCACGGACGAAGAGAATAGTTGGGCATTTGGGAAGGCGAGATTCGACGCTGAAATTTTTCAATATCAGGGCAACGGCTCCGTCGAGATTATCTCCGATAAGGACTTCCGCCCGGAGGCTTATCCCGATCGGAATGTCATCCTGTACGGCAACGCCTCGATGAATAAGGCCTGGAAACCGTTGTTGGGCGACAGTCCGGTCGTTGTGGACAAAAAAAGCCTCAAGGTCGGAACAAGAAGGGTCGAGGGCAGAGACCTGGCCTGCCTCTTCATCAGGCCGAGACGCGACAGCGATATCGCCTGCGTCGGCGTCGTGGCCGGCACGGGAATCCTGGGAATGCGGCTGTCGAACACGCGACCTTATCTCTCAGCCGGATATGTGCTTCCGGATATGATTGTCTTCAACTCAGACGTGGCCAAAGGGGGAGGCCGGGGAATCAAAGTGGCCGGATTCTTCGGGCCGGACTGGGGCGTTGAGTCGGGCGACTTCATTTGGCAATAGGAAAAGAGGATAGGCCGGCGATTTCTTGGCTCGCTTCGAGAGAACCTTCTCCGCCTCTTCTCGCGTGATCGTCTTATCCCGATTGAGGTCAAGCCGCTGGAAGAGCCTGGGCCGCGGGAACTCGTCCGGCGTGATTTTGCCGTCCCTATTGAGATCAAGGAGCGCGAATAACTCCTCGGCCGAAGGAAGACTCGCCAGAAGCTTGGCCACAGGGATGGGGGGCCGCGCCAAGCTCCTCTGCGGAGCTTCGCCCTCGAGAGGGATGCCAATGAGCTTCGGCTCGAGACTTTTGACGTCGACACCGTATCTTTCGAGGATTGTCGCCGGGATGTCGGCGATGATGCCGCCGCGGGTAACTTTCTTATCGTTTGTAGCGAGCCAGGCATGCGGGGCATCGGCATGGCTGGAACCATGCTCGTCGAAGCCGTGGTCCGTCGTCACGTAGAGGAGCGTTTTGTCGGACAGGTTTTCCCGCTGGAGCCACTCCTTGATTTTACCCAGCCAGCCATCGTCCTCGATAGCGGCCTGACGATACTCCTGGCTATCTATGCCGCTCCTGTGTCCGGCATGATCAGGATCAGAAAAATGGAGGAAGGCGAAAAAACGATCGGCCTTGTATTGATCGAGATATTTCAAACAGAGCAGTCCCGCAGCGGATGCTTCCCGCTGGATCGCGTCGAAGACATCCAGGTGTTTTCTGGTCAGATAGAAGGGTTCGCCTTCGCGACTGAAGAGCGTATCGTCGGCGCCGGCTGCGATTCGCGGCGAGGGCGGATTAGCCCTTTGGCCTCTTCGGGCCACCGCCGCGAGTTTTTGCCGCTGTTTCTGCTGACGTTCCATAGCTTGTTTTATTTCTTCCGGACTGCGGCCGCCGACATGGGCGGTTTTGCCGGCTAGAAAAATAGTCCGGATAGCCTGAGGGCCTCCGAAATGACTCTGGAGCCTTTCGAAAATCGTACAGCCTTCGGGGATCGGTCTATACACGGCATTGCTGTAAACGCCGGTCGTCGCCGTGTCCAGCCCCGTCAGCATTTCTGCGTGGCTCGGCTTCGTCACTGTGACGTGGCCGGCGACCTCGATATCCTGGAGCGAGCCCTCGTCGATCAGGGATTTCAAATTCGGGAGCTTCTGTTTATCCAGGAGCTCTCTTAAGACGCTGCGGTCCAATCCATCCCAGCAGATCAGGATGATATCTTTAGGAACAAGAGGTCCCGCCGTCTGGCCATGAAGAATTCCCGAATTCATTAAAAGCGCCGCCACTGCCGCCGATTTCAACAGGGCTTGAATTTGAACTTTCCTCGAACGCCTGTTTTTTTCCATGATTGAACCTCGCTTCCTCATCTCGAACAATTAGACAACCGATAACGAGAAATGCTTGGCCTGCCGGCTTGACAAAAAGGCGGCCAAGCTGTTGAATGAAAGGGACGAATTTCGATAGTTTCATTCCAGGGAGGTCCCGGATGAAAAAAGGATTGTTCGGCGCGGCCTTTTTGGCCGCGGGCTGCGCGCTCGTCCTTTTCGCCGCAGCTAGTTTTCAGGATTTTAGCAAATTTGAATCTCTGAAGGAGCCCCAGGTCCGGCAGATGCCGGCTCAGAAAATGCTCGTCGTGGAGGCCAAAGGCGACCCCAATGTTGTCAGCCAGAACGCCTTCAACGGGCTGTTTAAAACCTTCTTCAGCCTGCCGGGCGCCCGGATGACTGCGCCCCGGGCGCGGTGGCTCAATACCATCAATTCGCCCAAGAACGAATGGCGCGGACTTTTTGGGATGCCCCTGCCGGATTCGTTTCAATCGTTGCCCGCGGGGACGACGGGCGCCCGTGTGGAAACCTGGGAGTATGGAGACGTCGCTGAGATCCTGCATGTGGGGCCTTATAGCGAGGAGACTCCGACCATCAAGAGACTCCTCCAATTCATTGATGAGAAAGGCTTCCAGATTGTCGGGCCTCATGAGGAGGAATATCTGAAAGGGCCGGGCATGGCCGCCAGCCCGGCCGAATACTGGACAATCATCCGCTACCAGGTCAAGAAAAGGCAGAGCTGACTGGGTTCCGGCGGCCTATAGCTTATTGAGGCTAGCGCCGAGGACATAGCTCGCTCCCTTTTTCGTCTTGAACTCGACCATCCTCTCTCCATACCGGATTCGGCAGGAGTTGCCGGCCTTCGATAGAATCCTCGACCGGGTCATCTTCCCGTTTTCCCATATCATGTCCACTTCGAATCCTCCCCGGGCGCAGAGGCCCCGGACTTCGCCCCGCGGCCAGGCTTGAGGGAGCGCTGGCAACAGATGGATGAATCCGCGATGAGACTGGACGAGCATTTCGGCGATGCCCGCCGTCCCCCCAAGATTTCCGTCGATTTGAAACGGCGGGTGGTTGTCGAAGAGGTTGGAAAGCGTGGATTTTCTGAGGATAGCCAGGACGTTCTGATAGGCGTTTTCTGGGTCGAGCAGCCGGGCGAAGAAATTGATGATCCAGGCGCGGCTCCAGCCGGTATGCCCGCCGCCGTGGGCGAGGCGGCGCTCGATGGTCTTCCGGGCGGCTTCAAACAAGACCGGCGTCTCGGGCGTGATGGAGTATCCCGGGTGGAGGCCGAAGAGATGGGACATGTGCCTATGGCCGGGCTCGGCTTCCGGATAGTCTTCGATCCATTCCTGGATGCCGCCGAATTGATTGATGCGGACCGGCGGAAGCTTTTTGAGAGTCGCTGCCAACCGGGAGAGGAAGCCCGGATCGTCCCTGAGAAATCTGCCGGTCTCTATGCACCCGGCGAAGAGAGCGCGGATAATTTCGCCATCCATCGTAGTTCCGTAGGTCAATTGGCAGCGCTCGCCCGAAGGAAGGATGAAGGTGTTTTCCGGAGATGCGGTCGGGGCAGTCACGAGATTCCCCTTCTTGTCCTCGATCAGGAAATCGAGTACGAACTGGGCCGCTTCTTTCATGATCGGATAGGCCTTGGTTTCGAGATAGTCCTGATCTCCCGTGAAGAGGTAGTGCTCCCAGATCTGGAGGCAGAGCCAGGCCGCACCCATGGGAAAAGTACCCCATTGAATGCCGTCCGCAATGCCTGTCCGGCCGAAAACATCTGTCAAGTGATGAACCGTCCAGCCTCCGGTACCGTACATCTTGCGGGCGGTTGTCCGGCCCGGCGCCCGGAGCTGATCAATGAAATTGACGTACGGAATGACCGTTTCCGAGAGGTTCGCGACTTCGGCCGGCCAGTAGTTCATCTGGATGTTGATATTGGTATGGTAATCGGCCCCCCAAGGGGCCTGCATGTCCTTGTTCCATTTGCCCTGGAGATTCGCAGGCAGGACGCCGGGAGCGCGCGAGCTTCCCATTAAAAGATAGCGACCGAACTGAAAATAGAGGGCGACAAGACCCTGGTCTTCGGCGCCCTTGATCACGGCATTCAGCCGCTCATCCGTTGGGATGTCTGGTCCGATAATCCCTCCCAGGTCGAGCTTCACGCGGTCGAAAAGAGCCTTATGGTCGGCGATGTGGGCAGCCTGAACGGCCCCATAGGATTTATCCTTGATCTTGGCCAGAATCTCTTCGCAAACGGCCAAGGGATCGATCGACCGGTTAAAGTCCAGCCCGGCGAGCGCATAATCCGTAGCGGCCGTGATGAAGAGAGTCAGCGATGTGGCGCCCGAGACAAGCAGGGAGTTGTTGATAACTCTGATTTTGCCGCCGTCGGAAACAGCTCTCAGTCGCGCGGCGAATTTCATGTGTTCCCCGGCCGGGCCGCTCGCCGGATCGGCCATGTCCACAACCTGCCCGACGAGAGAGAGCTCATGATCATCCACGGCGCGGACCGCGGCATCCTGTTCCCGGCTGAGGCTGATCTTGGCGTTCAGGGAAGCGTCTTTGGAACTCGAAATATGGACGACGATGACGTTGTCCGGCGCGGAGATGAATACCTCGCGCCTTAAGCTGACACCATCGATCACATAGCTGACTGATGAAATCCCAGTCTGAAGGTCCAGTTCCCGGCGATAGTTCTCGAGCTTTTGTCCGGCATCGAATTCAAGCCAAAGATCGCCCAGGGACTGGTAGGACCGGACGCGCGGAGGAGTCCCCAGCATATATTTTTCCGCGAGGCGCACGGCTTCGATGTTTTTCCCGCTCAGCAGAAGCTTCCGGATTTCTCCTATGTTTTTGAGAGTGTCCGGGTTGCTGTTGTCGATTTTTTCTCCGCTCCAGAGGCTTTCCTCATTAAGTTGGATGCGCTCCTTGGCAACCTGGCCGAAAATCATGGCGGCCAAGCGGCCGTTGCCGACGGGGAGCGCCTCATTCCAATCCCTGGCGGGCTGTTTGAACCACAGCTTGGACTCGTATTTCTCGGCAACCCGTCCGAAGGATACCAGGCCAGGGCTGATAGCCAGTAGCCAGAGAAGGCCGGTTTTTTTGAAAAAGGAATGTTCCACGGGAGACTCCTTTTCGATAATAAACGATGGGAATTATAATCGAAAAAGAAAAATCCAGCATCCAGGAAGATGCCGGATACCTCGAAGCCACCAGCCTCGCCGACAGGACGTGAGGGCTTAAGGATTTTTCTTGACGGTCTCCTTTTTTTTAGGCTGAGGCGCGTATTTTCCTTCAAAAGATTTCCATAGTTTTTCCTTGACTTCCAAATTGTCCAGGTACATCTGCAAATTGATGATCTCATCGCCAAATGCATAAGCGACCTTTCCGATCCCATCCTCGCCGCGCCATTCTTCGCCCAGCACGTCTTTGACAAAATCCCTGATTTCGCGATCGATGACGGGACGCAAGATTCCTCCTTTGTCAGGAACCATAAACAGGTCCATCATGGCCAGGAGCCTGGCCAGTCTTGTGTAAAAAATGAGGTCGATCTGCTTCTGCTCTTTGGCTTTCTTTGCGTTGACCAGAGTGGTCTGGAGGAACTGATCGACCTTTGAATAGCCTCCGGAGCCTGAAGCGGCCAAATCTCGGAAAAACGTCGATAAAGAATCCAGAAGGGCATATCCGACTTTCTTGTCGACGGCCGAGCCCGGAGAGTCTTCGGCCAGGGCCGGCATGGCCATCAACGCCAAAAGCCCCAGGCATAAAATTTTTCGGATCATATCAAACCTCCTTGATCTTTTTTAAAGTTGATAAAACACGCTCGATGGATTTCTCCCCGATGAGAATCTCGTAAGTTTTTTCCAATCCGAGACGTGGAGTTTCCGGGCCGGCTGAAAGCGGCGCCTTCTCGCTTGTTCTAGGCGCGCGGGCTGCTGGTTCCATAGAGAGAGCGTCAAGGGTTTTAGAGATGGCGGATTCAAACGAGGAGGGCCGTATCTCGGTTCCATTCACGGCCGCCACAGTCCTGTCCAGTAGCGTCCGGGCTCCGGGCGTTTGGGTAAAAAAATTTTCGAGAATCTGACCGGGACTGAGCTGGGGCGAGCGAGTTATAAAAACGGTCAGGGCAATCACGACCATGACTGCAAGCAACGCTGCCCCCGTCCATGCCGCCACGGGAATTCTTCGCCAAGGCGACGATCGGCTGAGGTTTTTTTCTTCAGCCTGAACCAGAGCTTTGATCCTGGAGCCAAAAGCCCGGCGATGGAATCTCCTGAGAGCATACTCTTCTTCCGCGGCCACCAGCTTTCGGACGATATCCAAAGGCTCTTGGCTCTCAGCGTTTTTCATGTTGGTTCTCTTTGACCTCCCTCAGAATCGCGGCGCGGGCGCGGCTCAGTCGAGACATGATCGTTCCCTCCTTGATTCCCAGGCTTGACGCGATTTCCTGGTAGGGGAGGTGTCCGTATTCTCTCATAACCAAGACAACTCGCAATTTTTTTGGCAGTCTCTGAACGGCTTTTTTGAGCCTCCGGATCTGCTCGATATGTACGACTTCAGCCTCCGGATTTCCGGCCACGCGGCTCTCTTTTCGCCATTGGAGGAGCAGGAGCCGTCTGAGCCGCTTGGTTTTTTGTTGATCGAGGCAGGTGTTTTTGGCGATCCTGAAAAGCCATTCTCTGGACAATCCGGGATTCTTCAGGGTCTTCAATTTTCGGTAGGCTTTCAGATTGGGCCAAGTCCTCAGCGTCACTGACGTTCCTGCTGAAACCGAGACAGATCCGGAAAACAGTGTCCTGGCAGGCTAGCATGTCCTCAAAAACCGCCGATTCCATTGTTTTGATCATGGTTAAAGACGATTCAGGCGCAGAAAAATTCCCCTCAAGACAAGGTTCGGCCGAAAGGTCTATTTAAGCTTGGCCCAATTATGGCGAATCAGGGTCAAAATTTTGGAGGCAAATTCTTGGCCTTCATTGGTGATGGCCAAGCCCAGACAATCTTCAAAGATCCGGACATAGAAGACTCTTCCCTGGCTGTCGGTCACCGTAAAAAAATCGGGCCCTAAATTCCTGAGATTTCTTGCCGCGGCGCTTTTCCCCAGGACCGCTTGAGCTTCCTGGAATCTCCGGCGGCATTCGTCAGTGCTTGAGTATAGGAATACGAGACTCCGGAACCTTTTCTCGTCGTTCACCCCGACGACGGCCTCCCGAAAGCCAAGGATACTTCGGGAGAGGAATGACTCTGAATTTTGCAGTCCCAAGACGCCCTTGATGTATTTCTGCCGGAAGAGGGGAAACCACTCTTTGGGAAGGGCCTCGATCAACAACGGCCGCGCTCCCAGGGATTTCATTTTTGCGTCTAGGGATTTGGCGATAAAGAGAAGCCCTTGGATGATTTCCGGGCTGCTGTCGGATCCGGTCAAGGTGATCTGGAAATGGCCTTTCCAGAAATTGAGATAATAATCTTCGAGCTGGCCGTCCTGGCCGACGGAGACCGCTTTTCCTTTGCCGCTGGACTTGAATGTATAAATGCCGAAAGCGCATTCGGAATTGGCCATCTCAAATATTTCAAGAGTCAGGGATTTTCCCGCAGCACTTTTGTAGTCCTGGACAAGGACTTGCCTGAAGCCGTATTCATGGTAGATTTCTGCGCCCCCATCGATATAAAGATAGAGGTCTTCGCCCTTGTAAAGCTGCGGGGTATTTTCGGCTTTCCAGCTTTGAAGCTGCTCCTTGTCCGGCAGAAATGCCTCAAGATTCTGGAGAGGAGGGGAGGGCTTGATTTCCAAATTTTGTGTCCTGGATTGAAAGAAGCCCAAACAATGACAAGCCAAGGCCGCCGGGACGACCAAGAAAATCCAGGGCCTTTTCAAAGCTAGACCTTGATTTCCCGGATTCTGACTTTCTTCAGATCCATCTCGCCCAGCTTTTTCTCATGGGCGCCCCGGATATGAACGATATCTTCGCCTTTGAGCCCGAGAAGCGAGGCGCAGTAGGAATCGGTCGCAACCCGGTCCACGCTGGCGATGACTCTGAGCGGCTTGATCAGCTCGCCGGGGCCCATCGGGCCGTTTGTCTTGATAATTTCAGTCGCATCCACGATGCAGAGGGTGGGCTTAATGACCGTATTCAAGTCGGCGATGCACCGATCGAGGTGTTCGATGTCGGCGGGATCGGTTTGCCAATTCGGCTTGTGGAACTGGGCGCGGTTGAGCGCTGGAGAATTCAAGGCCATAAGGTTTTTCATGGTTCCGGTGAATTTGTTGCCGGCGTGGTTCTTGGCAATGGGCATGTCAATAAAAACGTCGTGGTTGAAGAATTCATTCAATATTTTAGCTTCCTGAAGGACCTTGCCGTCCGTGATCGGAACAGATTTGAAATTGACATCGTCCCTCGGAATGAGTTTAAGCGTGATGCCCTCTTCCTGGACGACCTGGGCCAGCCCCGCGCCGTCCCAATGTTGCTGGGTTAGCCAGCTCAGGCAGTTGACCTCGGCGGCGCCGGCCTTTTTGCACATCCTGATGACCGAGCGAAAAATATCGGGTTTGGTAAAAGTCCCGGGATGCTTGCTCTGGACATTCGGCAGCAAGAACACTCGAGAGCCTTTCCGGACAAATTTTTCCATGCCGCCCAGGAGTTCGACGGCCTTGGCCGTCATGGCGGCGTAATCGCTGCCCGAGGCGACCGCGAGATCGACTTTGTCCGCGGCGAACGCGGCCAACGGACTGCCGGCCAGGCCGGAGATGAACCGATTAGCCAAGACCGCTGACGCCCCGGCCGCCGCGCTCTTCTTCAAAAAATCCCGTCTTCCGATTTTATTGGCCATGTTTTCCCTCCTCGTGGTGCGTCATGTTCGATCGATGCCTAATCTATCATAATTTTGTTGAGAGGGGGAGTGGGAAAAAAAGAATAAATCGAAGATAGAGCATTGGAAAGGGATGATGCGACCATGAGGGATTTAGCCAAAAAATTCGGGCTTTTTCGGGAAGCCTCGCTTGAGGCCGGCGAGAATGTTTGAGCAAGGATAAGAAAATCGGAAAGGCCCTGTCGAGAACAAGGAAATGCTTTTAGCCTGGTTATCAAGCATGCGAGTATCGCAGCCGCCGAAAAAGCCGGAATTTTTATGGCGTGAAAAATCCCGCTAGGGAGCGAATCCCTTTCCAAAGCTCTCACGTCGTTTCGTGCCCTTTACTTGCGGGGGCCCTTCCTTTATGATTAATGCGTTGCTAGGGAGACACCATGAATATTCAATCAACGACGATTATTTGTATCCGCCATAAGGGAAAGATCGCCATTGCCGGCGACGGCCAGGTAACGCAGGGCCAGACGATCCTCAAGCAGACAGCGAATAAGATCCGGCGGCTGTATAAAAATCAGGTGCTGGCCGGCTTTGCCGGCGCCACGTCTGATGCCTTCGCCCTCTTCGCCCGGTTCGAGGGCAAGCTCGAAGAATACAAAGGAAACCTGTCCCGAGCCGCTATCGAGCTAGCCAAAGATTGGCGCCTGGACAGAGCGTTGCGCCGCTTGGAAGCCTTGATGATCGTCGCCGACAAGGAGAAATCCTTTTTAATTTCCGGAACGGGCGATATCGTCGAGCCCGACGACGGAATCATCGGCATCGGCTCGGGAGGGCCATTCGCCCTGGCCGCCGCCCGGGCCCTCATCCGACACACCAACATGTCGGCTAAAGAAATCGCCCTAGAAGCCATGAGAATCGCCTCCGGAATCTGCATTTATACGAATGATCAATTTATTGTCGAGGAGCTATAGATGCCCATCCAGCTTCCCAGGAGCCTCGAGAAACCTGACGAGAATCCTCGCGACCGGGAAAGAGAGCTGACCCCGCAGGAGATCGTCGCCGAGCTCGATAAATACATCATCGGCCAAAAAGCCGCCAAAAAGGCCGTCGCCATCGCCCTCCGCAATCGGTACAGGAGGCGGCGCGTCCCGGCTGAATTGGCCGACGAAATCGCTCCCAAGAATATCCTGATGATCGGCCCGACCGGGGTCGGAAAAACGGAGATCTCGCGCCGCTTGGCCAAGCTCACTTCCTCCCCCTTTCTGAAAATCGAGGCCAGCAAGTTCACCGAAGTCGGCTATGTCGGCCGCGACGTGGAATCGATCGTCCGGGACCTTGTCCGAATGGCCGTGGATATGGTCCGCCAGGAGAAAATGGAAGAGGTCCAGGAAAAGGCGGCGGCCAACGTCGAGGAGAAGCTCTTGGATTTACTCCTCCCTCCTCTGCGGCGGAAGGACAATTCGGTCAGCGAGGAAGAAACTCAGAGGTTCAACGAGACGCGGGAAAAGCTCCGCAAGCAGCTCCGGGACGGAATCCTCGAGGATCGGACCGTCGAAATCGATGTCAAGGAAAGGATGACCTCGCCGTTTGAGATCTTTTCCAACCAGGGGGTGGAGGAAATCGGGATCCAGATCCAGGAGATCATTCCCGGATTTTTGGGCGGAAAGTCCAAAAGGCGCAAAATCAAAATCCAGGAAGCCCGGGAGCATCTCCTGGATGAAGAACAGCGCCGCCTGATTGATATGGACCAGGTAGCCCGCCTGGCCGTCGAGAGGGTCGAGCATTCCGGGATCGTCTTCCTGGACGAGCTGGACAAGATCGCCGGCCGGGAGTCGGGTCACGGCCCGGAAGTCAGCCGCGAGGGCGTCCAACGGGACCTTCTGCCCATTGTCGAGGGGACGACGGTCAACACAAGGTACGGGCTGGTCAAGACCGACCATGTCCTGTTTATCGGCGCCGGCGCTTTCAACGTGGCCAAGCCTGCGGACCTGATTCCGGAACTCCAAGGCCGTTTTCCGATCCGCGTCGAGCTCACCTCGCTTAATAAAGAAGATTTCATCCGGATCTTGACCGAGCCGGAAAACGCGCTCATTAAGCAAACGAGGGCTCTTCTAGCCACCGAGGATATCCGCGTCGAATTCACAACGGATGCGATCGATGAGGTCGCCCAGATCGCCGAGGAAGTCAATCGCGATTCCGAAGACATCGGCGCCCGACGTCTTCATACAGTCATGGAAAAAGTCATGGAGGAGATCTCGTTCAAAGCCCCGAACATTAAGCAGAAGAACATCGTCATCGATAAAAAATATGTCCAGGGTCAGCTTAAGGAGATTATGAAGGATCAGGACCTGAGGCGCTTCATTCTTTGATGAAGAACATTGTCTCCCTCGCCGCCGGTGTTTGCCTCGTTTTAGCGGCCCTGGCCTGCGGGAAGAAGGGGGGCATCGACCCCCCGCTTGTCCTGGTCCCCCAAAAAGTGGAAAACCTCAAGGCCGTCCAGCGCGGCCGGCACATCCTACTGGGTTGGTCCAACCCGGAATCTTATATCGACGGCCGGCCGCTGTCCGGCGTTTCGGCCGTCGAGATCTGGGTTCTCGGAGCCGGTCCCTCCGGAAAACCCGATCAAAAGCCGCCGACCGCGGAGGAATTTGAAGCCAAAAGCCGGCTCCTGGCCGTCGTCGAGCAGACAGAATTGCCGTCTCGAACCGTCCAGGAGGCTAAAACAAAGCCAAACAAAAAAGCGGGAGCTGCCGGTCCCAAAAAAAAGGCTCCCCTGGCCAAAGAGCAGCTCTACGAATATCCTCTTGCCGACGAAGATCTCAAAGAACCCAAGCTGACGTTCGCCGTTAGGGTCAGGGAGGAAAAAAAGAGCCATTTTTCGGATTTTTCTGGATTCGCCGCCATCAGCCCTCAGCCGCTTCCCCTGCCGCCGACGAATATTCGGACACAGGTGTTTGAAGACCGGGTCGAGATCCGCTGGGACGCGCCCCAGGCCAATTTCGATCAATCAGGGCCGGTCCGGCTCAAGGGATTCAACGTCTATCGAATCGATGCCGGAGACAAACTCCAACGGCTTAATTCCAGCCTCGTCCGGGAAGAGAAATATAGCGACACGACGATCCTCTTCGGCCCCTCCTATCGCTATTTCGTCCGGGCCGCGGCAACGGATGCCGCGCCGCTCCTGGAGAGCGACAACTCGGACCCGGTTGACGTGACGCCCAAGGACGTCTTCCCGCCGGCTGCTCCCCTCAACCCGGCCGCCGCGAAAGGCCCGAATTTCATCACCCTCATCTGGGATGCCGGCCGCGAAAAAGACCTGGCCGGATACAAAGTCTGGAGGCGGGAAGCCGGCCAGGACGCATTTCTTTGCTTGACGGCGCAGCCGATCGCCGAAAATACATTTTCCGACTCCTCGGTTGAAAAGAACAAACGTTATGAATATGCTATTACTGCGCTCGACAACAGCGGGAATGAAAGTCCCAAGTCAGAAATTGTGTCCGAGGGAATCAAGGGTGATCGATCATGAGAATTTTCCGCTTTAAGCAGGCGGATGAAATCGCCTACGGGGTCCTGGAAGAGGATCATCTTCATCGCCTCAAGGGCTCGATCTTCGGCGTTTTCGACGTCGAAGAGAAGGGGATCCCCATCGGGGCCGTGATGCTCCTGCCCCCGGTTGAACCGTCAAAAATCGTGGCGGTCGGCCTCAACTACAAAGACCACGCCCTGGAGCGGGGGAGTCCCTTGCCCGAAGAGCCGCTCCTCTTCATCAAGCCCTCCACGGCCGTCATCGGTCCTCACGATATGATCGACTATCCCAAGATGTCGAAGCGGGTGGATTACGAAGGGGAGTTGGCCTGCGTCATCAAGAAAAAGACATTCCAACTCGAAGAGAACGAGCCCATCGAAGATTACATCCTCGGCTACACGTGCTTCAACGACGTCACGGCCCGCGATTTGCAAGACAAGGACAAACAGTTCACCCGGGCTAAATCGTTCGACACGTTTGCCGCCGTTGGACCCTGCATCGCCATCGGCCTCGACCCGTCGCGCTTGAACATCAAGACGTTCCTGAACGGAAAGCTCCGGCAGTCCTCGAACACCAGGAACCTGATCTTTTCGGTTCCCTTCCTCGTCCGCTATATTTCTTGCATCATGACCCTCCTTCCCGGCGATATCATCACCACGGGGACGCCCGCCGGAATCGGGCCCATGCAGCCGGGAGATCGAGTCGACGTCCAGATCGACGGCATCGGGACATTATCCAACCAGGTTTTGAGGGTTCGCTAAAGGCAACCAGGTTTGAAGGGAGGAGAGAATGAAGTTTTTCCTGGATACGGCCAATCTCGACGAGATCCGTGAAGTGGCGAGCTGGGGAATCCTCGACGGCGTGACCACCAATCCCTCCTTGTGCTCTAAAGAGAGCCTGCGCTTCGAAGACCTGATCAAGGAAATCTGCCGAATCGTCCCCGGGCCGGTCAGCGTCGAATGCATTTCCGATAAGGCCCAGGCTATCGTCAGCGAAGCCCGGACGCTGGCCAAATTGGCCGGCAACATCGCCGTCAAGATACCGATTACGACCGAAGGCCTCAAGGCGATCAAACTCCTCTCCGGCGAAGGCGTCATGGTCAACACAACGCTCATCTTTTCTCCCAGCCAGGCGCTGCTTGCGGCAAAGGCCGGCGCGAGGTTCGTCAGCCCGTTCATCGGCCGCTTGGATGACATCTCGGAGGAGGGGATGGGGCTGATTGAGGAGATCGCCGCGATCTTCGACAACTACCGGATCACGACCGAGATCATCGTAGCCAGCATTCGCCATCCGCGCCACGTCGTCGAAGCGGCCCTCATCGGGGCCGACATCTGTACGATCCCCTTCGCCGTAATGGACAAGCTGGTTAAACATCCTCTGACCGACATCGGCGTCGAGAAATTTTTGAAAGACTGGGGGAAAGTCAAAAAATAATATTGCGAGGCCGAAGGCTATGACCATTGAAAAAAAACTCGCGGACCTTGGGCAAAAGATTCAGGCGGCGGAGCTCGGCGGGGGCCGGGAGCGGATCGAGAAACAACACCAAGCCGGCAAACTCACGGCTCGGGAACGCATCAGCCTGCTCGTCGATGAGGGGACGTTCCAGGAAATGGACAAGCTGGTCGTCCACCAAAGCCACGACTTCGGGATGGAAAAAAAACAGGTCTACGGCGACGGGGTTGTCTCCGGACACGGCCGGATCTCAGGGCGGACGGTCTTCATCTTCGCCCAGGACTTCACGGTGTTCGGCGGCTCGCTGAGCGCGTCCAATGCCGCCAAAATCGTCAAGATCATGGACCTGGCCATGAAGATGGGCGTGCCCGTGATTGGTCTCAATGACTCGGGCGGAGCGAGGATTCAGGAAGGTGTCGCCAGCCTGGCCGGCTACGCAGATATCTTCTTGAGGAACGTCCTGGCCTCCGGCGTCGTTCCCCAGATCTCGGCCATTATGGGGCCGTGCGCGGGCGGCGCGGTGTATTCACCGGCCATCACCGACTTCATCATCATGACGAGGGATTCGAGCAACATGTTTATCACCGGCCCGGATGTGATCAAGGCCGTGACACATGAAGACGTGAGTATGGAAGAGCTGGGCGGCGCCGAAACGCACAATGCCCTGAGTGGAGTCGCTCATTTTGCCGCTGAAAACGAAGAGCATGCCCTGGCCCTCATCCGGGAGCTTCTCTCCTTCATCCCCAACAACAACCTCGAAGACCCGCCGGAGAAACCAACGAACGATCCCGAAGACCGGGCCGGTGACGAACTCAATTTTATGGTCCCCTCCGAGCCCGACCAGCCTTATGATATCCGCCGTATCATCCGGGAAGTCCTGGACGACAACTACTTTTTTGAAGTCCAGCAGGAGTACGCCAAGAATATCGTTATCGGCTTCGGCCGCCTGGCCGGAAAGTCCGTGGCGATCGTGGCCAACCAGCCCGACCACCTGGCTGGGGCCCTGGATATCAACGCCTCCGATAAGGGCGCCCGCTTCGTCCGGTTCTGCGACGCCTTCAACATTCCGCTGATCACACTGGAGGATGTTCCGGGCTTTCTGCCCGGGGTCGGCCAGGAGCACGGCGGCATCATTCGCCACGGCGCCAAGCTTCTTTATGCTTTTGCCGAAGCGACGGTTCCCAAAGTCACAGTCATCACCAGAAAAGCCTATGGGGGCGCTTATTGCGTCATGGCTTCCAAACACATCCGGGCGGACATCAATTTCGCCTACCCCACGGCCGAAATCGCCGTGATGGGGCCCGAGGGGGCTGTGAACATCGTCTATAAACGGGAGCTCGAGGGTCACCAAGATTTGGACAAGGTGAGGGAGGAAAAGGTCGACGAGTTCCGCGAAAAATTCGCCAACCCCTACATCGCCTGCGAAAAAGGCTACCTGGATGAAATTATCGAGCCGCGTCTGACCCGGCCCAAATTGATCGCCGCCCTGCGCATGCTGGAGAACAAGCGCGACAAGAACCCGCCGAAAAAACACGGCAACATCCCGCTCTAAAAGATGCACTGGCCATTGAATTTGTCTCTAAAAAATTGGGAGCCCGGCGTGGGTGGCACGGTTGTTGCCCCGCTGCGCCCGAAGCTCCTAGGTGGTCGGTGGGAGGGTCTTGAGCGAGGGCGTTAGGGGCACAGCCGTGACAGGACCCACGCCGGCAAGATTATCAACGGGCATGTTCAAGAAAATTTTGATCGCTAACCGCGGCGAGATCGCCGTCCGCGTCATTCGCGCGTGCCGCGAGATGGGCATCGTTCCCGCGGCCGTTTATTCGGACGTCGATCGGAGCGCCCTTCACGTCAAGCTCGCCGAGGAGGCCTACCATCTGGGACCGGCCGCGCCCTCGGAGAGCTACCTTAATATCGAGAAGATTATCGAGGTGACAAAAGTTTGCGGGGCCGAAGCCCTGCATCCCGGCTATGGTTTTCTGGCGGAAAATCCCAGGCTCGTCCAGAGGTGCGAACAGGAAGGCATCGTCTTCATCGGTCCACCTTCTTATCCCATGGATATCATGGGGACGAAGACAACGTCGCGGAAGAAAATGGCCGAAGTCGGGATTCCCATCATTCCCGGTGCCGTCGAGCCGATCAAAAACGAAAAAGATCTTATCCGCACGGTCCGAGAAATCGGCTTCCCCGTTCTCCTCAAAGCGGCGGCTGGAGGAGGGGGCAAGGGGCTGCGCCTGGTGAAGCGAGAGGACAGGCTGCGTTCCGCTTTTGAGCTGGCCCGGTCTGAGGCTCTGTCGAGCTTCGATGACGCGGCCGTCTATGTCGAAAAGTATATCGAAGAACCCCACCACATCGAGATCCAGATCCTCGCCGACAACTTTGGGCAGACGGTCTATCTGGGCGAGCGGGAATGTTCGATTCAAAGACGCTACCAGAAAGTCATCGAAGAGACGCCGTCGCCGTTCATCCGCGCCGAGACTCGGCAAAAAATGGGAAAGATCGCGGTTAAAGCGGCTTCGAGCATCGGCTACCGGAACGCGGGGACGGTGGAGTTCGTCGTCGATAAGAACCAAAATTTTTATTTCCTCGAAATGAACACCCGCCTGCAAGTCGAGCATCCTATCACCGAAATGGTCACCGGGATCGACTTGGTCAAGTGCCAGATCGAGATCGCGGCCGGCCTGCCTCTGCGTTTCCGGCAGGAAGAAATCCAGCCGCGCGGAGCGGCTCTTGAATGCCGGATTTACGCGGAAGATCCGGACAATGATTTCCTTCCGGCGCCGGGGAAAATCCTTCACCTCCATGCGCCCTCGGGCGGGCTCGGCGTCCGGCGTGATTCGGGAGTCTACGAAGGCTATACGGTGCCGCTTGAATATGATCCGCTCCTGTCCAAGCTCATCACCTGGGGGACGACGCGCGAAGAGGCCATCCACCGCATGCTGCGGGCCCTCTCTGAATACCAGGTCTTCGGCATCATGACGACGATCCCCTTCTTCCGGCGGATCCTTCTCCATCCGAAATTCTTGGCCGGCAATTACAATACGCACTTTATCGCTGAGCTGGAGAAGGAAGCGGAAACCGAAGAGCCTGAAACAAAGCGGGCGGCCCTGATCGCCGCCGGGATCAAGAGTTTCCGCGATGCCAAAACCGAGCCGGCCAGGAGCGGCGGCAGACCGGGCTCAAACAACTGGAAAATCCAGGGACGGGCTCAGAATCTTTCCGGCAGGCTGTAAATGAACCTTGTCTTTTGGTACGGACAGGAAGAGGTCAGGCTGAACCTTGAAGAAAAAAGCGAGAACATTTTCCAGGTCGGCCTCGACGGCCGGACGCACGCCGTGCGCGTGGAATTCTTGAGCGGCGATGAACTTCTGTTGAATATCGATGGCAAGGTGTTCAATGTCATCATCCGTTCGGATCCTCAGGCCCATTCGGTCTTCGTCAATGAGAAGTTTTTCAAGCTGGAGAAGAAATCGGCCTTAAGGCTCCTCAACGGCGGCAAGGGCAAGATTAGGAAAAGGGAAATCAAGACGACCATGCCCGGCCGCATTGTCCGGGTGATGGCGGCGGCGGGTGAGGAGGTTCAGGAAGGACAGGCCGTGCTCGTCCTCGAGGCGATGAAGATGCAGAACGAGATCAAATCCCCGCAGGCAGGCCGCCTGACCTATCTTCGACTGAAGCCCGGCGACCACGTCGAGACGGGCGCCCTGCTTTTTTCTGTGGAATAGCGTCGTAAATTCCGGTTCCGATTCTTGAGCCGGAGGCGCGGCTTGGAGGGATCAAGTCAATGCTTTTCGGATGGGGGCATATCATTCGATAGAAATAGAACGATATTTAAAACCATAAAAATAGCTTCCGGTAAATCATGATTGATTCTTTAAATAAAAAGGGAAAAAGGATAAAGAAGCGGGTTTTTTACGTCGCGACGATGGCAGGTCTGCTTTTGTTGCTGGGGACCGCCTGCTCAAAAGATGCGGTGGAGATAAAGAGAATTGACGGCGTCAGCCATGTTTTAAATCCGAAAAAACCGCTCCAGGGAACCGTCCGGCTGGACGTCGAAAAAGTGCTCGAGATCAATCCTTATTCTCATGAACAAATCGGCCTGAAATATTTCGACTTCGTCCGGGATAGCAATGGTGATGTTATCCTATACAATCCCAATGTCGTAGAAGCCCAAAGATTCAATAGCCAGGGAGAATACCTGGGCGCTCTGGTTCGGAGAGGGCAAGGTCCTGGCGAATTTCCCAATTTCAGCCTTTTCAAGGTTTTTTTCACCGAAGCCGGGATCCTTGCCACAGGCAATCTGAAATTGGCCAGATTCGATAAGAGCGGTTGTTTTTTTGGGCGAAGAAAAAATTGGTGAGTTTTCCGTACATTTCGTCGATGAGAAATCCTTTATTACGCAAAGCTCGAGGCCGGACGAAAAAGCTATGTCCGAAAAAATAGTATTTGTAGAATTGCCGAGGGCTAAAGACGCTCAACCTTCGAGAACAACCCTCTTCGAAGCGGCGGGCGTCGGGATGATTAGAGTTCAAAATGGAGGATTTGACGACGAATATGTAACGCCGAATATTCGATATGCCGTTGACAATGCTTCCCAGATCATTTATCTCGCGCTCAATAAGGAATACAAGATCTATGCTAAAAACCTAAAGGGGGACCAACTGCGTGTAATTGTAGGGCCTTTCAGACCGATCGGATTGAGTCGCAAAGGGCGAACGAAGCTATTATCCAAATTCAAAGGAGGCGATCTCAAGAGTCTTGAGGCAGCTTATCCAGACAAGCTCGTCGTGATCAAAGATATCAAGAGGCTTCCTGGCGGCTGGCTAGCCATCTATCGGATCACAGGCCCCGAGCTTTTCGAAATCGATGTTTTCGATCCGGAGGGAAAATATCGCTATATCCTCGAGCCTCCCCAGGGGATCTCGCTGGAGAATGCAGTCTTCCATGACCGCGGTTTTTCCCTGGTTGAAGAAAAAGAAGACCTTTTTGTCTACGCCGATTATCGAATCAAGAATCTTCCGGAAATCTTCCGCTGAGTCTGGCGGTCTCCTCATTTTTCTGATAATCTTAGGCGGAATTCAAAGCCGATCATGACTAGGGATCGAGTAAGCGCAGCGGTCATTTTTTCGCTGACCTTTATTCTCTTTTGCATCATCATCAGCGTTTTTCCCTACAAATACCGTGACTCGGATTCCTCCTGCTATAGCAGTCTCTCTCAAAAACTGGCCTATCAGCCCATTCAAAAATGGTGTGCCCCGCAATGGTGGGGACACGGGGGAAACCAGGGGCTTTTCCAGGATCATCCGCCCGGGATCTTCTGGCTGCCGGCGATTCTCGTCCGCCTCGGGATCAAAGGCTCCGTAGCCGCCCTCTGTGCGAATTTTTTCTATATCCTGCTCAGCCTGTATTTCGTCTTCAAGCTTGCCAAATTCTGGGGGGACGATGCATTTGCTTGGGGGGCCGTCTTCGGCTTTGTCCTGACGCCCCTTTTCCTGCAATACCTCATCCGAGCCAACCAGGAACACCCCCTGAACCTGGCCATTGTCGCCGGTATCTACGGCCTAGCCAGAAACCGGGAGTCTTTGCGCTACAAGATTCTTTTTATCGCCGCGCTTGTGTTTGCCATCTTCATCAAAGGAATGAGCATGCTTATCCTGTCCATGCTGGCGATCGTCTATTGGTTCCTTGTTTCAAGAAACCGAAAGACATTTTCATTGATTGTTTTCGCCCATCTAATAGCTTTCGGCGCTATCTGTTTGTTCGAGCTTTGGTATAGAGAAATCACACACTCCAGTTTCTTCGAGGTTTATCTGGCGTTTCAAGGAGGAAGTAGCATCGGCGCCATCTTTCATCCGATTCGAAGGATTTACAGTTTTTTCTGGTATCTAGCTCGGGTTCTTTGGTTTTCTTTGCCGTGGGTTTTCTTCCTCCTCTATGGAGTCCTCGGAGCCAAGAAGGAGAAGCTCGGACTTTCGAAGGACCTGATCATACGTTTTCTTATCTTTGGAGCGCTTGGCATCATGCTGGTTTTCTCTCTGTCCGACCGAAAGGCCGACCGGTATATTTTTTCCGCCTGTGTGCTTCTGAGTCTGGCCGGTGTTCGGGTGCTTCTCAAGGCCAAGCCGGAGGTCGGAGATTTTATCATGCGGCAGAAAAAGCGGCTTCCCGCCTATTTGTCCGTGGCCCTTATCGTATTCACCGTTCTCCGGATCATTTTCCATTCGCGGCTCTATCGCTTCATTCGGTTTTGGCCGAATTAAGGAAGCGTCCTGAATACCCAATTTCCAAAAAACGTGGTATATTTATGGCGGGTGTTTCTATAAAAATTGCCGATGATAAAGATCCGACGGCTGAAATCCCTGATTGCCTTTTTGCTCCTTGCCCTTCTTCTGCTTGGTGCCGGAATCGTCCTGAGGAACCTTATCCTCGGTCAGGTGAAGAAAAGGATCGAAGCCGCGCTTCACTATACCAGCCTGCGTCTATCCGTCCTTCCTCCGGCGATTGTCCTGGAGGACGTGAGAACAGTTTCGGCGTCGCCTTTCTTTTCCGCCGACAAAATCGTCGCCCAGATTCCCTATCTTTCTCTCTTCAAGCGCGACAGGCCCCTCCGCGTATTCATCGAACATCCCGTCCTGCGTCTTTATGAGGTCTCCCAGCCGGACCGGAAGCGAGGAATCGCGCTCACGTTTCCTCTTCCCTTCAATGTCGAAAACGGCTTTATCAAGGACGGGGAGTTCTATTTCTGGGGAAAGAAAACGAGCTTCACTTCTTATGCCATCAAGGCGTATTTTCGTCAAACCGAGGACCGCCTAGTCCTGCGCGGCGAATCGGCTGACTGTTCTTTGCTCCTCGATTCCCTCGACTATCCTCTGACGGGGAAGGCTGTCCTTTCTCTGGAGGGAAAGGGAAACACAATCGCCTTGAACAAAATCCAGGTTTTCGGCCCGGGTTTCATCCTCAAAGGCAAAGGGATGCTGTCGAACCCGGAAGAGCCCGACCTGGAGATCCAGACAAGCCTCCGTGGACAAGCAGGCCTTGTCGCGGACATCTTCGACCTTCCCTTTAGCTGGGCGGGCAACCTCGAGGGAAAGGCCGCTTTGATCCGAAAAGCCAGAGAGATATCTTTTCAGGCCGACCTTACCAGTCGCGACCTTGTCTTAAATAATACCTTGCTCGGCAACACGAACGGCAAAGTGGCAATCGGGGGACAGAGTGGCGGGAACGTCGATCTGGTCATTCAGCCGAAGTCGGCAGCCAAAGAATACATCAATATTGCCTTCAATGGCGGAAAGGTCGAAGGCCGGGTCAGGGACGCTCACTTGGATCCGATCATGCGCTATGTGGCGGTTCCCTGGCCAGTCAAATCCCCCGCCACCGGCATTTTCACCATCGAAGGCGGCCGACTCCACGCCTCGGCGCAGTTTGACGGAGATCTTTCCACAGCCGATCCTGGCCGATTTCCCTTCCGGGGAATCGTGGATTTCAACTGGGATGGGAAGACGGCACTTTCTTTCAGCTCGCCTAAACTCGAATCAGGCTTTTCCGTTCTTGAAGTCAAAGGGGAGATGGACATCGGAAAAACAGTGCAGGTGGTTCTTCGCGGTGATGTCGGTGATGTCAGGCAAGGCCGCGAATTTACCGCGCTCCTCTTAGGACAGAATTTCGATTTTCCGGAAATCCGGGGACAGGGGACGGCAGAGATAAAGATCCTCGGAGAATACCGATCGCCCCGGGTCGAGGCGGGCTTTTCCTTGGCGCCCGGAGGCTTTGATAAATTTGACGCAGCCTTGGTCAGCGGTCGGGCCGAGATTGCAGGGGCTGAACTGACCGGGTCGTTCGATATCAGCGATCCGGAGATGAAAGGGAATCTTCGGCTTCGCTCAAGGCCAAAGGATCTGGAGGTCAAGATCCATCTCGACGAGGGCCGGCTCGAAAGAATTTTTCCCTCTCTCGAAATTCACATTCCGCTCAAGGGCGCCGCGTCCGGTGATATTGACGTCACCGACAAGGCCGGAAGCCTCGAAGTCCAGGGAAATTTCGAAGCGACTCGGATTGACCTGGCTGGCCAGGATCTTCAGGACGCTAAGGGAAAGTTCAGTTGGGTCGATGGCTCAAAGACCCTGGTTTTTCCCGAGGTGGAGGCGTCGCTATACGAGGGCCGCTGGAATGCCTCGTGCCTG
>Ga0315268_10000588_pt1 | contig 42644 bp, 25 predicted proteins | sample C1_top_MG_FD_204535 | JGI IMG/M metagenome (GOLD analysis project Ga0315268, IMG submission 204535) | Sediment microbial communities from Yellowstone Lake, YNP, Wyoming, USA - C1_top | ecosystem: Environmental > Aquatic > Freshwater > Lake > Sediment | place: USA: Wyoming | collected 2017-08-01
CTATGGCCATGGCGCGGCGCTGCTCGGTGACGGCCGCATCCTGATCGTCGGCGGCATCGGTGCCAGCGAGCGGCCGCTGACCACGGCCGAGGTGTTGACCGTCAGCGGCGATCCCGCGACCTGGAGCGCCGCCACGGCGCGCGACGACCTGGCGCCGCGGCTGCACCCGCTGCTTGGTCTGGTCGACCCGCAGGCGGTGCTGGTGGCGGGCGGCGGTCCGGCCAGCGAGCGCGCCGATGCCGGTCCGCAGCGCAGCCGCGACGACGCAGTGCTGCTGTTCGCGCTCGGTTCGCAACTGGTGATGACCGCGCCCGGCAACGGCTTGGCTGCCCCACGCCACCGTGCCGAGCTGGTGATGCAGGCCGAGCGCGCGATCATCCTCGGCGGCAGCGCGACCACGCTGCGCCGTAGCCCGCTGCCCAGCGTCGAGAGTTTTGCCCTGCAGCGCGGCCTGTTTGAGGACAACAACCTGCTGGGACCTGGATCGGCCGTGCAGCCGCTGACCGATGGCCGGCTGCTACAGTGTGGCGGCATCGACCCGCATACCGGGACCACCACCGCGCGCAGCCGATTCTATGCGGCCGCTGCGTTCAGCGTGGACGAGGGGCCGTCGCTGCTGGTGGCGCGACGCGACCACAGCGCGACCCTGATCGACTACGGCGTGCTGCTGATCGCTGGCGGCCTGGACCGCAGCGGTGCAGCGCTGGCCGCGACCGAGATCATCGACCTCAACAATGGCCTGGTCAGCGCGGGCCACGCGCTGCAAAACCCACGCAGCCAGCACAGCGCGACGCTGCTGGCAGACGGCACGGTGTTGATTTGCGGCGGTCTCAACGCCGGCGGCGCGCCGATCGAAAGCTGCGAGGTCTACGATCCGGGCGACCAGACCGAGTTGCCCGAAGACGACACGGTGGCGCCGGTGCTCGGGTTCATGAGCGCGCCGCGCAACGGTCATCAGGCCACGCTGCTCGACGACGGGAGGGTGCTGCTGAGCGGTGGTCTCGACCCGGCACGCGGTGTGCGCCACGACGATCTCTACGATCCACAGGCGGCTGCGCTGCTGCCGGTGGCAGCGGCGCCGGCGATCGCGCGCCGCCACCACGCGGCGGTGCTGGTCGGTCAGGGCCGCGTGCTGTTGGCCGGCGGCGAGGAGTACAACGGCGCTTACATCGCCAGCGACCGCGCCGAGCTGTACGACGCGGCGACCGATCAATACCTCGAGTTGCCGCCACTGGTGACGCCGCGCATCGCGCCGGCCGCGATCCTGTTCCAGGGTGGTGTGGTGATGCTGAGCGGCGGTGTGCGGCCGACCAGCGACAATCCGCTGCGCCCGACTCAGGCGCTCGTCACGTCCGAGATCTTCGACCCGCTGGCCGGGCAGCAGGGCGACTTTGTGGCTGCCGATTTTCCACTGCGCGCAGCGCGCGGCATGGCGATCTCGGTGCAGCTGGTCGACCAGCCGCTGGTGTTGCTGGGCGAGTCGCGCGACGGCCGGATCGCAGGTGGCGCCGAGCAGCGCACGCCGCACGTGACCATGGAGCGGTTCGACCCGGAGGCGCGATGAGCGGATTCCGGCGGCGACCGCGGGTAGCGCTGGAGACGACGCTGCTCTGCCATGGCGTACCGCGGGCGCGCGGTCTCGAGGTGTTCGACCGTTTGCGCGAGGCGGTCGAGGCTGCCGGCGCCACGCCGTGCTTGATCGGCGTCGTCGATGGCAAGGTCCGGGTTGGACTGACGCGCAAGCAACTGGCGCAACTGCTCGAGCGCGCTGACGTCGTCAAGATTGGCGCGCGCGGCATCGCCGGCGCGATCGCGCGTCGCGCCTGCGCAGCCACCACGGTTTCGGCCACCATGGCGATCGCGGCCGACGCTGGCATCGCGGTGTTCGCCACCGGTGGCATTGGCGGCGTGCACCGCGGCGCGACCACCAGCTTTGACGAGTCCGAGGACCTGAGCGCGATGAGCCGCTATCCGGTCGCCGTGGTCAGCGCCGGTGCCAAGGCGATCCTCGACCTGCCCAAGACCGTCGAGCGGCTCGAGACGCTGGGCGTGCCCGTGGTCGGTTACGCCACGGATCGCTTCACCGCGTTTTACACCAATCGCTCGCCGGTCCAGGTCAGCGAGCGGGTCGACGACGTGGCCACGCTGGCGCGGCTGGTGCGAATGCGCTTGAGCGGTCGCTACGGTTGCGGCGGCGTGCTGGTCGTCAATCGGGTGCCGGCGGCGGCCGAGATCGCGCCGCGAGCAGTCGAGCGGGCAGTGGCCGCCGCGCTGGCCAGCGCGCGCCGACGCGGTGCACACGGTGCTGCCGCCACTCCGGCGGCGCTGGCTCGGCTCAACGCTTGCGACAACGGCCGCTTTCTCGAGACCAACATCGCGGTGGTCGAGTCCAACGCGCGGCTGGCGGCGGCGCTCGCGCTTGCGCTGGCGCGGCGCTGAGGGGCAGGGAGAGGCACGACGTGGCAGCGCTGATACTGGCCTCGGGTTCCGCCATCCGGCGCACGCTGCTCGAGCGCGCAGGCCTGCGGGTGCAGGTCGAGCCTGCCGCGATCGACGAGGTGTTGCCAACCGATGCTGTGGCTTCCGACCTGGCGGGTGTGCTGGCGCTGGCCAAGGCGCGCGCCGTGGCCGTTCGCCATCCGGCCGCGGTCGTGATCGGCGCCGACCAGGTGTTGATCTTTGGCGACCAGCCACTGGCCAAGTCGGCCACGCCAGGTGCTGCGCGACAACGGTTGCGCGAGCTGAGCGGCCACTGGCACGCGTTCGTCTCGGCGGCGGCCGTGGTGTCGCGCCGGCACGAGGAGGTCGTCGCGCAGCTGGTGCGCGTGCGCTTTCGGTCGCTGACGGCGGACTTCATCGACCACTATCTTGCGACCGGGGAGTGGCGCGGCTGCGTCGGCTGCTACCAGGTCGAGAATCTGGGCGCGCACCTGATCGCAGAGATCGATGGCGATCTGAACGCCGTACTCGGTTTGCCGCTCTACCCGTTGCTCGGCGCGCTGGCGAGCTGCGGTGTCGCACCGCGCCAGCTCGGCGGCGCGCGCTCGAGGGCGATCCGGTGACCGTCCTCCTGTGCGTCGCGCTGACTGCCGTGGCTGCCTGCGCCATGCTCTACTTCCGGTACCGCGAGCTGCGCGCCGGCATCTACGCGACCAAGATGCTGGCCTCGACCGGATTCGTGGCGACCGCGCTGGCCAGTGGTGCGCTGGCTGCGCGACCAGGCCAGGTGATGCTGCTGGCGTTTGGCTGCTGCTGGCTGGGCGACCTGTTGCTGATCCCACGCGCGCGGCGCTACTTCTGGTTTGGCGTCGGCGCCTTTTTTGCCGGCCACGTCGCCTTTGCGATCTCGTTTCTCGACCGCGGGGTGCATCTGCGGTGGCTGTTTGCCGGCGTCGTCGCGCTCTTGCTGGTGCTCAACGGTGCCGTGCTCTGGCTGCATCCATATCTGGTCGGCAAGACGCGAGTGGCCGTGCTCGCCTACTTGGTCGTGATCTGCGCCATGATGGCGGTGGCCATCGGCGCGGCCGGAGCGACCGGCCGCTGGCAGCTGGCGGCCGGTGCGGTGATGTTCGGCGCCAGCGACGTCTTCGTCGCGCGCGAACGCTTCATCGAGCCCGGGTTTCGCAATCGATTGATCGGCTCGCCGCTCTACTACGGCGGGCAACTGCTGCTGGCGATCGCGGCGGGTTAGATCAGGCGGTGCTGCCTGGCGCGTCGGCCGAGCGTGATCGGATTCATCTCGAGTTCCTGCGCGGCGCGGCGCAGCACACCCTGGTTCCGTTCGAGTGCGGCCTCGATCAGCGAGCGCTCCAGGTCCTCCAGCTGCTGGCGCAGAGAACCATGCGTCCGCTCGCTCGGTGCAGGCGGTCGGAGCACGCTTGCGGGGAGTTGAGCGGTTCCGATCGCCTGCCCCGCCGGCACCAGCAGCACGGCGCGATCGACCAGGTTCTTCAGCTCGCGCACGTTGCCGGGCCAGGCATGGCCGAGCAGCGCACGGGTCGCGGCCGCGTCGAACTCTGTCGCCGACCGGCCTAGTGTGCCATTGGCGAAAGCCAGGAAGAGCCGGGCGAGCGGCATGATGTCCTCGGGGCGCTCGCGTAGCGGCGCGATGTGGATCGGGAAAACGCTTAGGCGGAAATAGAGATCCGCGCGCAGCTGTCCGTGCTGCACCGCATCTTCCAGGTCGCGATTGCTGGCCGCGATGATGCGCACGTCGACGCGCCGGACCTCGCGGCTGCCCACGGCTCGCACCTCGCCGGTTTCGATCGCGCGCAACAACTTGGCCTGCACACTGGGCGAGGCGTTCTGGATCTCGTCGAGAAAAATGGTGCCGCCGTCGGCGAGAACGAATAGGCCCGGGTGCGATGTCACGGCGCCAGTGAAGGCGCCCTTGACGTGCCCGAACAATTCGCTGTCGAGCAGGGTCTCGGTCAACGCGCCGCAGTCCTGCACCACGAAGGGCGCACTGGCGCGGTCGCTGAGGCGGTGTACCAGACCACCGATGATCTCCTTGCCTACTCCGGTCTCGCCCGTCAGCAACACGCTGACCCGGTGCGGTGCCACGATCCGGACCTGCTCGAGCACGTGCTGCATGGACTCGCTTTCGAGGACCAGCCGGTCCCGCTCGATCGCGCGCAGGTCATCGTCTCCACGCTCGCTCGCTCGCTCGCGCGCCAGGGCTCGCTCGAGCGCATAGGCCACGCGGTGCTGCTGGACGCGGATGTCGTGGTCGCGGATGGCCCGTTGCACCGCGCTCTGTAGTTCACGTTCGTCGATCGGCTGCGCGAGGCAGGTGTGGATCCAACCAGCGTTGAAGGCGCGCAGCAGCGCCCGCGGGTCGGTAGCAGTGGCCACGATGATCCGTGGCGCCAGATCATCGTGGCCGCTGGGCGTCGCGCTGGCGTGGCTCCCAGGCGCCGAACGGATCTGTTTTGCGGCGCGCAGGCCGCGATCGGCATCCTCGCCGCAGAGCACGACAGCCGCAATGTCGCCGCGGGCCAACAATGGCTCGAGCGGGCTGTCGTCACCGATGAAGTGCAGGTTGACCTCGTCACCGAGAATGCGTTCTGCCATTCCACGCTGGACATCGGAGGCCCAGGCCAGGGCCACATGTGGACGGTAGCCGAAAAAGTAGTCCGCGAGATGCGAGTGGGTGCTGTTGTCGACATCGGTGAACTGCACGCCCAACCCGATGCTCGACCGGCCATCCAGGGCGCCGGGTGAGTCATACAGCCAGCGCACCGTCCCGGTCGCCTCGATCCGCGCGCCGCCGGGCAACTGCAAAGACAGCGCGAGCCCGGCGCCCTCGCGCGGCAGTGCTCGCTCGGTGGGTCGGGTCGCACTTAGCGAGATACCGGTGCGGCTGAGGTTGACCGACCAGCAGTTGTCCAGCGTCGGATCGGTCTCGACGGGGACGTACAGTGCGACGCGCCGTTCCCGTGGCTGCCACGCTTCCATCGCCCTGTCCCTCGTCTCCAGCAACCTTCAAGAGTGAAGCACGAAGCTTCATATCTAACGCAGCCGCCGGTTCGGGCACGCGCAGCGCTGCGACCCGCGACCAGAGCGTCGCGTGATTTCAGCGCGGTTGCGCGACGAAGCGTCGGCGTCGGCCCTGGCACGATTTCTGCTCGATGCCGGAGGTCGCAGAAGCGCGCTACCGCGTGGCGCTTGGATTGCTGGTCCACAACAACCGAGAGGAGTTATCGATGGTGCGCTCACAGTGCTGGATGGTGTTCGCGATCGTGGCGGGGTCGGGTTCCTATGGCTGTCGCGGCGAAGACATACTGCCGGCAACTGCGGAAACCGCGGCGAGCCAACCGGGTTTCGCGGCCGAGCCCGACCCCGCCTTCGTCGGTGAGGCATGCACCGTGGCGCTGTGGGGTCTGACTCGATCGTCGTCGCTGCAGATCGAGGCCGACGACGGGATCGGCAGTGTGACCCTGGAACTGCTGACGGACGATCTGGGCGAGACTTCGTTCACCGTCACTGCGCGGGCGGCTGGCAGCGTCGCCATCCGCCTGTTCGAATATGAGAGTGGCGGTGCGCTGGTCGAGCGCGAGCGCTTTACCATCGGCGCCATCCTGCGGTCAGGGTGTGGTGACGCGGTCTGCAGGGCGGCAGAGGACTGTCGCACCTGCGCCGCCGACTGCGGAGCCTGTTCCGCTGGCGACGTTGTTGGCGCGGACAGTCTGCTCGGAGTCGGCAAGCGGGTCGACGCAGGCTTTGCCGACGACAGTGGACGCGTTCATGGAAGCGGCCGCCCGCATGGTCGCAAGCGCGACGCCGGCGGGTCGACCGAGGCCGATGCGGCCACCGGGGATGCTGGCGTCGATGCTGCTCCGCCTTCACCGGTCTGCGACCCGGCGCAAACGCAATTGCCGTTTGGCAACCACAACTCGGGCCGCGCCTGCCTCGGTTGCCACACCGGCACCAGCGGTGCTCCCTTCTGGGCGCTGGCGGGGACGCTTTACGACGGGGCGAACAGCTCGACCACGGTCTCGGGCGCGACCATCACGGTGATCGACGCGACTGGCGCGACCTTCAAACTGGTCAGCGCGAGCAACGGCAACTTTTACACCGCGGACAGCACGATCCAGCTGCCGGTCAGCGTCTATGCGTCGAAATGCCCGGACCTGGTGCAGATGTCCTTTGCCCCCAGCAGCGGCAACTGCAATGCGTGCCACGTCGCGGGGTCGCGCATCCATCTGCCGTGAGGAAGCGGCAGCGCGACCTCAGACCCCGTCAAGCGCCGCGAACAGACGATCGACGTCGCTGTCGTCGTTGAAGGCGTGCGGCGAGATGCGGATGCCGCCGGCCCGGTAGGCATGGGCGATGTGGTGCTGGCGCAAGGCGCTCTCCACTTGCGGCACCGGCTGCCGCGGCACGAAGGTCACGATCGGGCTGCGCAGCGCGCCGCTGCGGCTGCTCAGCACCCGAGCGCCGCGCACGGTCATGCCGTCCGCGATCCGATCGGCCAGCGTCAGCGCCTCGTGCAGCACATGGTCGATGCCAGCGTCGAGCAGCAGGCGCGCCGAAGCCGCGCCACCGACCGCACCCAGAAAGGTCGGGGAGCCGGGCTCGAATCGGCGCGCGTCCGGATGCGGCGACCGTTGCAGGTCGACCGGGTCATTGGGCGAGCCGTAGGTGAACGCACCCTGCAACATTGGCGTCAGCTCGGCTGCACGCCCCGGTTGCAGCGCCAGGAAGCCGTGGCCAACCGGGCCGCACAGCCATTTGTGGGTGCCGCCGCAAACCGCGTCGACGCCGCTGGTTGCCAGATCGAACGGGATCACGCCAAGCGCCTGGATCGCGTCGACCACCAGCCAGGCGTTGTGGCGCCGGCAGGCATCGGCCACCGCTCGCAGGTCAGTCATGGCGCCGGTCTGAAACTGCACCCACGACACGGCGACCACGCGCGTGCGGGTACCGATTGCATCGATCAGACGGCCGGTGTCGACCGACCAGTCGGGATTGGACGGCACGATCCTGACGTGCGCGCCGACGCGCGCCGCTGCGGCGTGCCACGGGTAGGCATTGGATGGGTACTCCTGGTCCCAGCGCACGATCTGGTCGCCCGATCGCAGGTCGAGCCCGAAGGCTACCATCGAGATCGCAGCAGCGCAGGTCTGCGCCATGGCCAGGTCGGCGGGCGGGCAGTGCACCAACTCGGCCAGGGTGGCCCGGTCGCGGCCGAGTTGCTCGAGCAACGGGTCGATAGCGAAGATGCCGCGCTCGGTCATCAAACGGGCGGCACCTTCGATGGCCAGGCGCGCTGGTCTGAACATCGGTGCCACGCCGGCGTTGTTGAGGTGGACATGGCTGGCGTCAAAGTCCATTTCTCGCCGCAGTCGTGCGGTCAGGTCGCTCATGCTCACTCCGTGACGCGTACGCCATCGCGATAGCGGCGCTCGAGGGTGTCGGGCTGATCGCCGTCGCGACTGAGCGCGAAGCGCAGGCCACCCCAGCCCCGGATCGCCAACAGCAGCGGCAGCGCCAGCAGGCCGAGCAGGGCATTGCCCGCGACCGCGAACGGCTCTTCGTGCCAGAGCGCGCCGATGGTGTGGCGCCAGCGCACGCGAAAACCAGCACCGCGAAATAGCAGCCGGCTGATCAGCGCAAAAGGCAGCAGCTGCCGCACCACGCGGCGGTAGGCCGTGGCGCGTGCGACCAGCAGGGGATCCGGGTCGCTGGCCAGTGCGGCGGCGCCGCGGCCGAGCGTCTCGACCAGGCGGAACGGCCAGGGGCCGCCCGCGTCGACCAGCTGGCGGTAGGTCGTCATCACCCGCCGCTCGATCTGTTCGGCGTCAAAATGACGAAAGTGGAAGTTGGAACGACCGACACCGTCGTCCTGGTAGCGGTAGTCGGCGATGATGCGCTGCTCTTTTTTGAGCCGTTTCCAGAGCGGCGTGCCCGGCACCGGATGCAGCGGCACCACCTGGTAGAAGGTCGGGTTGAGCGCGACGAACCCGGCCAGCTCGGCGTCGATGTTGTCCGGTGTATGGCCGTCCCAGCCGACCACCATCGAACCGAGAGTGCCGATGCCGACGCTGTGCAGCCGCTCGAACAGCTCGCCGATGTCGGCGCCGCGCCGCTTGTCCAGCTGCTCGGCGTCCAGGATCTGCGGCCGCAGCGACTCGACACCGATGAAGATGGTACCGATCGCGCAGTGCAACAGCTCGCTGGTCGAGTACTGTGCGATCGCGTGCACCGACGAAAAAACCGTCAGCGACAGCCGGCCCAGCAGCGCCGGATCGGCCTCCATGCAGGCCATGAACTCGAGGACCTGGCCGCGGTCCTCGAGGAAGTTCTCGTTGTAGATGATGGCCGACCCGATCCTGGGATGGCGCGCGACGGCGTCACGGAGCAGCTGGTACAGCGCGCGGCCGCTGGCGATCGGTATCTTCTGGCCGCGGTACTGCTGCGCGGTAGCGCAGAAGACGCAGCCATTGGGGCAGCCCAGCGCGCTGACGACGTTGATCTGATCGTACAGCGACCAGTGGCTGCGAAACAGACTGTTGCGGGTGGGCACCAGCTCCTGCTGCAGCGGCCGCTGAGCGGTGACGTTGAAGCGCCGCGCCAGGTAGTCGCGCAGGAATGGCAGGCCATCGCCGTGGCAGATCTGGTCGACCGCCGACGCCAGCTCCCGGCTCAGCGGGTCATCCTCGCCGAAGATGGCGGTGCCATAGCCGCCGATGATGATCTCGACGCCCGGCGCGAGCCGGCGGATGCGCTGGACCATCTCGAGTACCTTGGCTGCCAGCACCACGGTGAAGCTGATCGCGATCGCGTCCCAGCGCTGCGCCCGCACCTTGCGATCGAGCTGCGACCAGGTCGGGTTCTCGAGCACGGTCGCGTCGACGGGCAGGTTTTGCGCCAGGAAGTGCAGCGGGTGCCAGCTGTGCATCTGCCGCAGCTGGAACAGTCCCTGGTCCAGCGTGTTGCGGTAGTAGAAGTAGTCGATGTGATCTTCGCGCACGGCGGCCTTCGGGTAGGGTAGCGGTGGCGACAGAAAGAGCAGCTGCGGCAGCCGCGCTGTCGTCGCCAGAGCGGCTCGGGTGCCGGGTTCAGTCGACATCGATCGCGATCACGTCGGTCAAATTGGTCCCGGTGGGTCCGGTGACGATCTGCGCCCCCAGCTTGGCCAGCAGCGTGGCGCTGTCAGCCGAGGTCAGCGCCTGTTCGAGCGTGCTGTCGTCGATGCGTGCCACCAGTGCGTCGTCGATGCAGGTGCCGGCCGCCCCGCTGTTGCCGTCGAGGCCGTCGCTGCCGACCGCGATCAGCGCCCAGTGTCGGTTCAGATCGCGCAGGCGTGCGGCCACGGCCAGTGCCAGGTGATGGGCACGGCCACCGCGGCCGGGGTGCGCCGGCAGCGTCAGCGTGATCTCTCCAACCAGGCCGCGCATCTGCCCGGATCGCGCACCGCGCACCCAGTTCGCCAGCGCATCGGCCAGCGGTTCGACACGGCCGCTGATCAGTGCGCGATCGACCTCCAGCGGCAAGCCAAGTTCGACCGCAGTTTCGCGCAGCACGTCGCGCAGCGTGGCCGGCGTGGCGATCGCGAAAAAGCGAGCTGCCACCAGCGCTGGATCGTCCGGCTGCGGATTGGCGGGCAGCGCACCGTCCGCGCCGCGCATCAGGTGATGCACGATCGCGGGTGGCAAGTCGGTGCGCGCGGTCAGCGCGTCGACCACGGCCAGGGCATCGCTGTGGCTGGTCGGATCGCCGACGCCCGGGCCCGAGCCCACGTCGTGCGGAGCCCCATCGACGATGTCGACCAGGGCCAGTGTCAGCAGCGGCCGCGGTGCCGCATGTGCCGCCAGCCAGCCACCCTGGATCGCGGATAGGTGGCGGCGTACGCAGTTGAGCTGCTGGATGGTCGCCCCGCGCTGCATCAGGACCCGGGTCGCGGCCGCCACCTCGTCGACTTTGAGATCGGCGGCCGGCGCGCACCAGGCTGCGCTGGCACCGCCCGACAGGGCGAGCAGGATCGGGGTCGCCGCGGCGGTGCTCGCCAGCGCGGCCAGGGCCGCGTGCGCTGCGTGCGCACTGGCCAGGCCGGGCAGTGGATGGTCCCCGCTGACCACGCGCAGCGCCCGGGCCATCTGGCCCGCGTCGGTGACCGCAGTGACCAGGCTGCCCGGCGCCAGTGCCGGCAGGTCGGCGGCCAGCGCGCCGGCCATTGCGGGTGCCGCCTTGCCCACGGCCAGCAGCAGCGGCGGCCGGCCCTGGCACACCTCGTCGATCGCCGGTCGCGCCGCGCGCAGCAGGGTATCGGCGCGCACGCGCTCGACGGCGCGCCGCACCAGGAGTTCCAGCCGGGCCCGGCGATCGATCATGGCAAATACGATACCTTGAAATTTCGTCGTGGTCGCGCTTACCATCCGGTTCCAGCGGGAGAGGGCCGCTTTCAGCTTGCCAGCGGTAACGGATACCGCGGCATCCGGAGGTCGTGATGGCACCGCAAAGGGGCTACCGTCGGACCCACTACGTCGTCGACAGACGATTTCAGTTCAAGTACACGGCGTTCATCGTCGCCATCGGCGCGGTTATCGCGCTGATCTGTGCGCTCTTCATCCTCAAGGCGTGGCAGGAGAACACCGAGCTGCTCGCCATCAGCCAGGCGATCGCCAACGAGATCAACCGCCGGGAGAGTACCAAGGTCTTCTGGATGGTCGGCGTCTTCGTGCTGCTCGAGGTGGTCGGCCTGTTCTTCTGGGGCGTGGTGGTCACCCACCGCATCGCGGGCCCGCTCTTCATCATCGACCGCTACCTTGGCGCGCTGAGGTCGGGATTCTATCCCGATATGCGGCCGTTGCGTCGCAGCGACGAGCTGCGCCAGTTCTTCGATTCGTTCTCGAGCACGGTCGACCTGCTGCGCGAGCGCGAGAGCGAGGACATCGAGGCGATCGCGGCGGCGCTCGGCACCATGCCCGAGGGCGAGGCCAAGGACAAACTGCGCCAGGTGCAGGAACGCAAGAAGAACGCGGTCGCCGGCAACAAGTCCGCTGATCCAGCGGCTGCTCCCGCGAGCTGAGAAGTCGCCCTCCTGCTTCGAGCGCATCCCATTCAATGCATGGAAACCGCGGCCGGGTGGCCGCTGGAGCGCTGACCGGGCACTGGCTGGTTACTGCTTGAGCTTGCGAATCACGGCGTCGAGCACAACCTGCAACCGCTCGTTGCTCGGATCCTGCCGCATCTTCTCGAGCTTGGGCAGCGACTGGCGGGCTCCAGCATCGGCCAGGCCAAGCGCGGCCACGCCGCGGATAAACGGCTCCGAATCGTCGAGCAACTCCTCGAGCGTCACCATCGAGGTCGGATCGGCGAGCACGCCAAGCAAGCGAATGGCGCGCGCCCGCTCGTCGTCCACCAGATCGGGGCTCCGCGCGGTCTGTACCAGGTCGGCGACGTCGACGAAGTTGGCCATCGCGATCAGGGCGCGCCGGACCTCGGAGCGTACGCTCTCGTCTTCGGCCGAGCGGCTGTAGGCGACGCCGAGCGCATCGACCACGTCGGGCGAGGGGTGCAGCATCAGCAGTCGCACCGCGGTCACCCGCATCTCGGCCTCGTCGGCCTTGAGCGCTGGCAGCAGCAGCGGCACCACGCGCTCGCCCGGCAGCCGGCCCAGCAATTGCTCGCTGTCGGCCCGGAACTCCTTGATCGCGAGCGCCTCGACCATGATGCCTACGGCCGCCGCGTCGCCAGCTTCGGCCAGCTTGAGCAGGCGCTTGAACGCGATGGCCCGCTCCTTGACGCCGCCGTCGAACATGTGGCCGCGCATCGCTGTTGCCACGCCCGGGCCGCTCAGCTCGTACAGCGCGCCCTCGGACAACGACCGAACGAAGCTGTCGTCGTCGGACAGCGCGGTGAACAGTGCGTCGACCGCAGGCGCGCCGCCGACGTGACCGAGCGCGCCGGCCGCGGCGCCGCGCACCGCGTACGAGTCATCGTTCTTGAGGCTGCGGAGCAATGGTTCGACTGCGCGCGCATCGTTGAGGCGGCCAAGCACGGCTGCTGCCTGCGTGCGCACGCGGAACGAGTCGCTCTTCTCGAGCTTGTCGACGAGCAGCGGGACGGCGTCGCCCTCGGCTGCCGCTGCCCGCGGCCAGAGCGACCACGCGCATAGACCAAGCGTAAGCAACAACCAGCGGTTAGCCATGGCCGCAACCCACTCCCGGGAACCTGCTCCTACTTTACGCCCGACCGGGACGCAGCGAAAGATTCTTTCAAACTATAGGAAGAAGAGCAGAGTCACCAGCACAAAGGTGGGGATCAGGATGGCCCCGGACCAAGCCATGTAGCCAAAGAAACTGGGCGTCTGGATCCCGGCTTCGTCGCTGATGGCCTTGACCATGAAATTGGGGCCATTGCCGATGTAGGTGTTGGCACCCATGAACACGGCGCCGGCGCTGACCGCGGCCAGCAGCTGGACCCCGGATGGCCGGCCAGCGTCGGCTGCGACCGCGAGCAGCGAGCCCAGGTGCTCGGCGTTGGCGCCCAGGTAACCGCAGCCCATCGAGGCGAAGGTCAGGTAGGTCGGCGCGTTGTCGAGAAACGACGACAGCGTGCCGGAGGCCCAGAAGTAGTGCCACGGTGCGTGCAGCGGTAGCTCGCCGCCGCGCGCCTCGAGGATGAACAGCGCCGGCACCATGGTCACGAAGATGCCGGCAAACAGCGCCGCCACCTCGATGATCGGGCCGAAGGTGAACTTGTTGTCCTGCCGTGGCTGGCGCGGTAGCGCCAGGTACGAGGTGGCAGCGAGACCGGCCATCGCCAGCTCGCGCCACGGCACGCCGTAGCCCCCGCTGTGCAGTGCGCCGGGCAGCCACAGCACGGCCGCGATGACGCCCAGCAACAGCGCGAAATTGGCGGTCCCGGTCAAGCGCAGTGGCACGATGTTGGTGTTGTCGAGGGTCAACCGCGCGGGCGGCTCTGCCTGATAGGCGCGCCGGTCGACCAGGTAGAAGACGGTCAGCACGATGGCCAGACCGACCGCCCAGATCGGCAACAGGCGCAGCGTCCAGAAAAAGGGTACGCCGCGCAGGTAGCCTAGAAACAGCGGAGGATCTCCCAGCGGCGTCAGCAGGCCGCCCATGTTGGCGACCACGAAGATGAAGAAGACCGGGATGTGCTTGATCAGGCGCCGTTCGCTGTTGGTGCGCAGTACCGGCCGGATCAGCAGCATGGCGGCGCCGGTGGTGCCGATGAAGTTGGCCAGGATCGCGCCCACGATGAGAAACAGCGTGTTGTTGCGCGGCGTGGCACGGATGTCGCCGTGCAAGCAGATGCCGCCCGAGATGACGTACAGCGACCCGAGCAGGACGATGAACGCGCCGTACTCGACGCCGGTGTGCAGCAGTGCGCCAGGTTGTGCGGTGAGCAACAGCGCCGCGACCGGCGCGGCAAACCCGGCGGCGACCAGCGACTTGTAGCGGTTCTTCTCCCAAAAGTGCGGGACCGCCAGCGGCAGCAGTGCGATGGCGAGCAGCAGGCCAGCAAACGGCAAGACCCACAGCGGCGACAGTTGCTGGCCAAGGGCGGTCGACTCGCTTGTGGCGACGACGCTGACGCTGGCAAGCACGTTCACTTCTGGCCCCCGCCAGCCAGCTGCTGGTCGATGACTTGCTGGAACACTTCAACCGGCTGGGCGCCGAAGATCAGCGCGCGGTTGATGGCGAAGGTCGGGGTGCCGCGCAGCTCGGCCTGCTTGGCCTCGGCGACGTGGCGGGCGATCTGCGCCGCCACCTCGGGGCTGGCCGCGTCGCGCTCGAGCCGCTCGATGTCAAGACCGAGGCCGCGCGCGCGACTGCGCACGCTGATGTCGTCGAGCGACTCCTGGTGCGCGAACAGGTCGTCGTACATCTCGAAGAACTTGCCCTGGCGCTGGGCGGCCAGCGCGTAACGGGCAGTCGACAGGCCATGGGCGTGAAACGGCAGCGGGTTCATCTTGATGCAGACCCGGATGCGCTCGCCATACTGCTGTTCGATGCGGTCGACCGTCAGCTTGGCCATGCCGCAGAACGGGCACTCAAAATCGGTGAACTCGACCATGGTCACCGCGGCGCTGGCCGGGCCGCGGCAGGGGTCGTCGGCGGCGACCGGGATCGGCGTCACCAGCAGCTGGGGCTCGCGACTGCGCTGCTCGATCACCCGCATGATCGCGGGATAGACGTCATTGGCCGCGACACCCGCCGCGCGCGCCGCATCGGCATCGCGCCGGGCCGCGGTATACAACTCTTCGAATCGTTCGATCGGCTGTGCGCCGTCGAGGCGGCGGCCGTTGAAGAAGAAGGTCGGCGCGCCGCGCACGCCCAGATCGGCGGCCAGCGCCTCGTCCTGGTCGACCCGCTTGAACACCGCGTCGCTCATCCGGTCGGCATTGAAGCGCTCGACGTCGAGGCCGAGGTCGCGGGCATAGCGCGCCAGATCCTCGGCGCCCAGCGCCTGCTGGTTGGCGAACAGCAGGTCGTGCATCGGCCAGAACTTGCCCTGGCGGTGAGCGGCCTCGGCGGCTTCGGCGGCGTCGCGGGCAAACAGGTGCAGCGGGATGGTGCGGTGCTTGTGGCAAACCCGGATGCTGCCCGGATACCGCTGTTCCAGCGCGCGCACGGTCTCCTGCGCGTGCGCGCAATGCGGGCACTCGAAATCGGTGAATTCGATGATCGTGACGGGTGCCGCGGCCGGACCCTGGCACGGACTGTCGGCGAGCGGGACCAGCGCGTGCTCACCGGTCAGCGCGAAGCGCGGTGCACTGGCGGCGCCAGCTGGTGCCGCTGGTGTCGTCGCGCAGGCCAACCATGGCAGCGCGAGCAGTGCGATCGCTGCGGGCCTGACATCGATCGCGACGCGCAATGGCGCGCCAGGTCGCCCGGCCATGGTTTCCTCCGTGCGGTCGGTCAGGGGCAGGCGGTCAGGCCATACACGCTGTTCTGCACGCCCGGCGTCGGCGCGCCGCGCGACGTGCACCAGCTGGCGTCGACGTCAGGGGCGGCGGAAAGCAACCGCTCAGCCGACACGCCCTCGAGAAAGCCGGTGCTGCCGCGGTACAGCGCGGGTGGTGCTCCGTAGCTCGAGATCAGCGGCGCCTGGCTCACATCCTCGGTGCCGAGATAAAGGCCGAGCTTCTGTCCGCTGGTGTTCTTGATGCCGTAACTGAGCAGCCGCGTGCTGCTGGCGTCGGTCAATACCAGCGTGCCGCCGGGCAAGGCAAACGCGCCAGGGTCGACGTTCTTGCCGCCGATGATGGCATAGCCGCCGGCGGCGAGCTGGGTCGTGCCGCCGGACTCCTGCGCGACCAGGTTGCAGGTCTGATCGGCTCCGATCACCCGCAGGCTCATCGTGGCCAGGTCGTAGCTGTCGGTGTCCGAGTAGTTGTAGACCTCGACGAACTCGTAATGCGACTCGTCCTCGCTGTTGGGACCCGGTGGCGGGTTGGGGTAGACCTCGTTGATGGCCAGCTTGGGTAACCGCTGCGTGTTGAAAGTGAAGGGGCCGGCCAGCAGTGGCGGATTGTCGACGGCGTCGAGCGACTCGACGGTGTAGTAGTACGTACGGCCAGCCCCGCTGCCCAGGTCGAGCCCGTCGATGTCGACCATGTGGTTGCAGCGACGGTTGCTGCCGCTGCCGCTGCAAGCGACCGCCGGCTCGCCGACCACGCGCCGAGTCAATGCGCTCGAGGTGTCGCCGAGGCGCACCGCCGATGATGAGGGCTCGTCGGTCTCCCACTGGATCTGCGCATGGTCCTCGCCCGCGACCGTCAGTGGCGGCACTGTCAACAGCCGTGGCGACGTCAGATCGGGGCTGGCCAGCGCCTGCAGCTCCTGCTGGAACGGGATCAGCGCGCTGCCGTCGACGTCGACGATCTGGGCACTGGCCGCCAGCGTGTAGCTGGTCAGCGGGCACAGCGTGTAGCAGCCGCCGCCGGTGGCGTCGGCGAGGCGCATGGTGGCGCGCTGCCGGGTGGCGTCGAGTTCGACCGCGAGGATCGTCGGGTCGCTGCCACTGATTGCGCGCAGGGTCAGGGTCGCAGTGGTCACGTTGTAGACGGGTTGATCGAACACGACCGCGATCGAGCGCTGGTTGGGCGGTACCTGGGCCGGGCTGCCGGTCGGCAGATCGGTCAGCGCGACCGAGGGTGATCCATCGTCGGTGGTGAAATCGAGCCGGAAGTGCGCCTGCAACCCGTCGGCACCGGCCAGCGGATTGTAGCTCGGGTCGGTGACCACCTTGTTGACCAGCAAGGTCAGCTCGGCCGCGGCGGGAAAGCCGCTGCTGGCAGTGAGCGTGACCCGCTTGCCGTCGTCGGCGATCGCCAGCGTCAGCGGCACCAGGCCGGCCAAGCGCGAGTCCGCCAGCGGCGGATTGTTGAAGTCCGAGATGAAGGCGTCGGTCACTTCGGCGGTCGGCGCGACCACGATGTTCTCGGCGGTGAGCGTGCCCTTGGCCATCGGTTCGGTGAACTCGACGCTGATGGACTCGCTGGTGCGCACTGCCCGCCCGGCGGGCAGCACGTTGACCACGCGCGGCGAAAGCGTGTCCTCGCCGGGCACCTCATTCGGCGGACAGCCGAGCATTCCCAGTCCCGCTAGCACCGCCAGCACCGCGCTTCGAACTCGCATGCTCACCTCGCCCCGCTGCAACGTCGATCTCACTGAAGTCTAGCGCACTGCTGCTCAATATGGATCGCGGCCGATCTCCTTGAGCTTCTGCGAGAAGTAGCCACCGGTCAGCGCGTCGATGTCGGCGGTCAGCTCCTGCATCCGTAGCTCCTTGCGTACGCGGTCGGCCATCTCGGTCGGTTGCGACAGGTCGAGCTCGAGTTGCAGGCGGCGGCGCTCGAAGTAGCGGCGGGTCACCTCGTTGAGCACGTCGTCGCGATAGCGCTGTAGCCGGATGCCTTCGCGCGCGACCGCGGTCTCCTCGGGATCGAATATCGCGCGGTCTAGATCCCAGACGCCGCGCACCATCAGCTGCCAGTTGTCGTAGTTGTAGTCGGCGTTTTGCACCGGGTCGCCCGGGACGCTGAGCTTGCGGTTGGTCTTGTCCCAGTCCTTGGTGACGCGGGTCTCGAACTGCGGCGCGAAGGCGCGGTTGGCAGCACGCGCGCGCCAGGAATCGATGCGGTCTGGGTGGGCGCGCGCGTAGTCGATGGCGGCCTGCTGGATCTCGCGGATGGTCGGTTCGGCGGCATAGGGTTTGAGCGCCGCCCGCACCTGCGAACTGGTCACGGTGGCACCTGGCCGCACCACCAGCGCCGAGTCGCTGCCGACGGTCAACCGCGACCGGATCTTGGCCAGCACGCTGGCGTTCATGCCAGAGACCCGCTCCAGCTCATCCACGCTCTGGAAGGCTCCCTTCTCATTGCGGTCGCGTACGATCTCGGACGCCAGCTTGGCGCCGACGCCGGGCAACGTCTGCAATTCGTCCTCGGTGGCGGTGTTGATGTTGACGGTCTGCGCGGCGGCCGCGATCGGCAGCAGGCAGAGCGCCAGGCCGCACGCCATGGCGCAGATCGACTGGAATGCTCTCATCGCTCGCTCCTCGTCCGGCGCCACTGCGCCGGTGCTTGCTATTGCCTGGCTGGCGCCGGCTCGGCCGCAGCCGTCGCCGGCGGCGGTGCGACCTCGGCCGAACCATCGTAGCTGACGCCCAGCATCGACTCGCCACCGCGGGCGCGCGCCTCGCGGACAAAAAAACCACCGGTCATGACGTCGAGTAGCGCCGTGTACTCGAGCAGCTTGAGCAGTCGCTTGGCCTCGGCCTTGCGATCGCGCGCATGGTGAGCGACCACGGATTGCAACGCCCGGCGGCGCGACTCGTACAGCTTGATGACGCGCGTGCTCAGGCGGTTACGGTAGTCGCCGTAGCGCTGCTCCTCGAAGCTGACCCGCATGGTCTCGGGCCGCATGATCAGGCGGTCGAGATCCCAGCGCGCCGCCACCCACACCTGTGTGTAGTTGCGATTCTGCACGTAGTACGGCGGGTCGAAGAAGACATCACCGTAGGTTGCGCCCAGGTCGTCCAGGATCTCGGCCTCGCTGCGCCCCTCGGTCGTCATCAGCCCCCAGCCGTAGCCTTCCTCTTGGCCGCGCCGCCAGTCGAGGCGGACTTCCAGCTTTGGCAGCAGCGCGGACAGGTCGGCGCGGTTGGACATTGCAGCAAAGCGGGCCGCATCGACCCGAAAATGGGAGACCGTGGCGCGCATCACTTCGTCGACGGTCGGTTCGCGCTTGACGATCTCGTCGAGCCGGCGCCGCGCCAGCCGCACGCTGGTTTCGCCGCTGCCTTTCATGCGCCTATACAGACCGTGCTCGGTCGCGATCCACATCACCTGCGGTCGGCGCGGATCGATCGCCACGTCCACCGCGCCTGGCACGTCACCCTCGGCCAGCAGGTTTTCGACCTGCTCGCTTTCGGGGTCGACCCGGAACAGCCCGCGGTCACCGGCTGCCACCACCGAGCCATCGCTCCCCGTTGCAACGTGCTCGATCGGTTGCGCCGCGCCCAGGTCGACCGGATTGTAGACGCTTTCGATTTCGGCACCGCGGTACAGGCCGCGCCCGGTGCCGACGTAGATCAGGCCGCGCGGCTGATCGTAGGCGATGGACGACACCGCCTGGCTGCGGCCGCCCTCGGCGATCAGCTGCAGCTGGTAGGTCTTGCCGCCGTCGTCGCTGCGAAAGATGCCCTCATTGCTGCCGATCAGGATCGTGCTCGTCGCGTTGGGCAGGATGGCGACGCTGAGCGCCGGCGTCATGCCGGGACGCCCCGATACCGGGTTCCAGCTGAAACCACCGTCGCTCGACTCGACCGCGCCGCGATGGGTGGCCGCGACGATGTAGGTCGGGATGGTCGGGCTGACCGCGACGTCGCGCACGTCGCTGGCGTTGCGCAGCTTGGGCAGCGCCACCTCGTCCCACTGCTCGCCGCGGTTGACCGACCGGAACAGGCCGATCGGGGTCGCGGCATAGACCACCTCGGGGTCGCTTGGCGTGAAGACGATCGCGCGCACACCGCTCAGGGTGCGCGCGAATACCGCGACCTCGTCGACCTCGTTGGATCCTTCGGGCAGCGCTTCGGCCGCCGGCGCCAGGCCGACGCTCTCCACGGCTGCCGCTGCTGCCGGGGCCAGGTCGATGTCGCCGTCTGGCAAGGCGTAGGGCTCGAACTGGACCGTTGTTCCGGACTCGGCCGCAAAGTCGGAATCGCCCCGCGGCAGCTCAGCAGCCTCGGACTCGGCGTCGTCGAGGGCGTTGTCGATGTCGCTGTTGCCGATGCGAAAACCGAGCACCACGTGCCAGTTCTCGCCGCCGTCCTCGGTCTTGAGCACGCGGCCGTCGACCCCGACCAGCGCCACGTCGGCATCCCGCGGGTGCACCACCACCGCAGTCACCCGCTCGCTGCCGAGTCCGTAGGTGACGTCGACGAGCTGGTAGGGAGAGTCGGCCGCAAACGCTGCCGTCGAGGCAAGCAGCGCAACCACGGCGCAGGCGCTCCGGCGCGAGCAAGGCATGACGTGAGGGTATGCGGCCGATGCGCTCGCCGTCAACAGTGCTATCTTTGGTTCCATGGACGCACGTTGCGCAGTCCCGTGGGTCGTTCTGCTCGCGTGCGCGCCGCCACCGGTCGTCGAGAGTATCACGCCGACCCAGGGGCCGCGCGATCGCGAGGTCGCGGTCGAGATCGCTGGTCGTGGATTTGCGACGGGTGCGGCGGCGACGCTGCAAGGCCCCGCGTTCTCGGTCTCACTGCGGGTCGACACGATCGCGGGGACCGCCGACGCCGCCCAGACCATCAGCGGCGCGGTCCCGGCCGGCATCGAGGCCGGCAGCTACGATGTGGTGGTCACCAATCCGGACGGAGCCAGCGCACGTCTGGGTGGCGGCTACCGCGCGGTCGCTGCCACGCTTCGGATCGCGGTGCTCGATGTGGGCGAGGGGGCGTCGCTGCTGGCGGTTGGTACCGACGGCAGCAGCCTGCTGGTCGACGGTGGCAAGGAGAACCGCGGCATCAACATCGTGCTGCCGGCGTTGCGCGAGCTGGCCGGCAATCGCCTGGATGCGATGGTGGCGACCCACTTCGACATCGACCACATCGGCGGACTGGTCGAGGTGCTGCGCGGTCCGGACAATGCGGCGGGCACCGCTGACGACGTGGTCCCGGCGCGCGGCGTCTGGGACAACGGCGGGGCGGCGGCCTGTTCCACCGAGGTCTGTGCGCGCTACCGTGAGCTGACCGGCGGCCGCAACCAGCAGCTGGCGGTCGACCAGGTGATCGCGCTCGGCGACGCCAGCGCCCGGTGCGTGGCCGTGCGCGGCGCCATCACCGGCGGCGGGCAGGTGACCACCAGCGACGACAACGCCGACTCGGTGGCGCTGCTGTTCGAGTTCGGCGGCGCCCGGTTGCTGGTCGCTGGCGATCTGACCGGAGGTGGCCTGGGCATGGCCGACGTCGAGACACCGCTGGCGCAGGCGATCGGCCACGTCGACCTGTGGCACCTGGACCACCACGGATCGGCCACCAGCACCGCGGCCGGTGCGCTGGCACTGCTTTCGCCGCGGGCTGCGCTGATCTCGGTCGGCACCGACAATGCGTTCTGTCACCCCGCGCCCGAGGTGCTGGCGCGGTTGACCGCGGCCGGGGTGCCTGCCTACCTGACCGGTGCCGGTGTCGTGACCACGTCGGCCAATTGTCCGCAGGCGACGCAGCTCGGCGACGCGATGCGCGTGGTTGGCCGTATCGATATCGAGATCGATGCCGGCGGCGGCATCACCGTGGCCGGTGACACGCTCTGAGCTGCGCGCTCAAAAAGTCGGCGTCACCGGTTGCGCCAGCTCCTGCACACGCAGCCTGGTCTCGACGTCGGCGCTGACGTCCCAGATCCAGATCGATCCGTCCAGCCGCGACAGCGGCGGACGCTGGTCGAGAAACCGGTACGTCTCTGGTTCGGCCAGGTAGATGCCCTGCAGGTTGGTCACGCTGACCGCGACCAGGATCGGCTGCAGCGGGTCGATCGCCGCTGCTGGCCCCCGCTGCCACTGGCCGTAACCCGGCAGCTCGACGCTGCGGATGCCATGCGCCGCCGGTCGCGCGTTGCCAAAGTAGGACAGGTAGATCGCGGGATCGCCGCGTGCCTGCAAAAATTGATGCAGAGCGCCGAGGCCCTGGCCCCAGTCGACGTTGGCATCGCCCAGGTGCCGCTGCAGCCGGCCGCGGTCGACCAGCAGCGGGTCCGAATAGCCGAGCTCGACCGGTCCGTGCCGCGCATCGAGCGCGCTGACCAGGCAGCCGCCCAGCAACAGCGCCGGTACTGCCGCGGCGAGCCAGCGGCCGCGCGGCGTGACAGCGGCAGCTTGGACCTGGCCAAGGGTGGCGCAGCGGCTGGCGGCGACGATCAATGCCGGGTATGCGGGCAGGATGATGCGCCAGCCGAGGTCGATGCCGCTCGCCATGGCTGCGATCAGGAACAGGCCTGCCGGCAGCAGCACGAAGGTCGCGTCGAGCAGCGTCCAGCGCCGGCCCTGGCGCAGCGCAACCAGCGAACCGAGCAGCAGCAGCAGGGTGAGCGGCGGCGTCTTCAGGGCGATCGCCTCGGGAAAGTAGCGCAGCCAGCCGTGCGCCGAGATTATACCGTCGAGGTAGAATCGGTCAGCGTCGTCACGCACCAGCTGCTGCTTGAGGCCGGCTGGCCAGTCCGCCGTGTGGACGACCAGGTAACTGACGCTGACGACGACCGCTGCGATCAGCAGCAGCCGCACCAGCCGGGTCGATGCGATCGACGTGGTGGTGCGCAGCGGCGTCGCGCGCGCGCGTCCCTCCAGCGTCGACCAGATCGCGATCGTCGGCAGCAGCGCGGCCGCCACTGCCAGCGCCGAGAACTTGCTGGCCGCGGCCGCGCCCAGGGCGACACCGGCCAGCGCAAACTTCCAGCGCGCCGGCGCGCGCGCCTGCTCGGCGAGCAGCGCGCACAGCGCGGTGGCAAACAGCGCCAGCCCCAGGTCCATGCTCAGCAGCGCTGCGTACGCGGCAAGGTTGGGGTCGACCGCTGCCAGCGTCAGCGCCAGCGCACCAGCGCACGGTCCCCAGGTGCGACCCGCCCACAGCGCGACCAGCGCGATCAGCAGCACGGCCAGCGCGATGTTGACGCGGCGTGCCTCGAGCAGCAGCAGCGCCGGTGCGACCGGCGAGTCGTAGAGAAACGTTTCGCCCAGTCGCCACTGTTCGCGCGCCTGCCACCAGTCGTCGCGCGGCGCGAACTCCAGCTCGGAGCGCAGTGCGGCCGGGATCGCCCACAGCAGCTTGAGCAGCGGGGGATGCTCGCTGTTGAGCCGGAAGTCGGCGCTGCGCCAGTACGAGAAGCCAGCGTACAGGTGTGCGGCCTCGTCGAAGGTGGCGGAGGCAGTACCGGCCAGGCGGTCGGCGCGCCAACAGAAAAAAGTCAGGGCGCTGATCACCAGCACGCCAAACCCCAGGTTCAGCGGCCAGGTCCGCGCGGGCGTGTCGACGTCGATTTTCATGATGGCGCGAGCCGAAAAGGGCGTCAGCGGCGACGCCGGCGTGCGCCGAGCAGCGCCAGCAGCACGAGCAGGCCAGGGGCGCCGCTGAAGGTGCGGCAACCGCAGGCGTCGGGCGCGGCCTCCGGCAGCGGTACTGGTGCTGCGGTGAGGTCGACCGCATCCGGACCAGCCGGGACCAGCGGCCGGCCGCCGATGCTGGCGCGGCCGACATTGCCTGCCTCGTCGCTGACCTCGACGTCGAACCGGTGCTCGGGGCCGACCATGGTCGGCAACGCGATCGGCGCCAGCCCACGCTGCTCGTTCCAGACGCCGAGGTCGAAGCGATGCCGCACGATCAGGTCGACGCCGGCGCTGATCGCATCCTCCACCTGCAGCAACACTTGCGGGCCATCCTTGTCGACCTGCAATGTCACCTGCGGCGGCAGCGGATCGATCACGACCTCGACCACCGCCGGTTCGGGATCGAGCGACGCCGCAACACCGGCCAGCCGGCCGCGCACCTCGACCCGGTGGCGGCCCATCAGGTGCAGGATCGGGTCGACCACGTGCAGCAGCGCACCACGGTGGAACGGCCGCCAGAAGCCGCCGTCGACGCGGTAGGTGAACTCGGCGCGATCGCTGCCCGGTCGGTTGGCCAGCGCCACGTCGAGCAGCAAGGTCGGTTCCTGCAGACCGCTCGGCCCGTCGACGTTGAAACCGGATGCGGGCGGCACCGTCAATTCGCGCACCGACGCCACGGTGTCGACCACCGCGCGCAGCGGCTGGCCGACCTGGCTCGGGTCGAAATCGAGATCCGAGTACAGGCCGAGGAACTCGTAGATCGGATTTCCCTCGGCGTCGATCACCGGCACACCGTTGACCAGCCGCGGTTCGACGCCACGGATGGTCAGGTTGCGCAGACCAAAGCCGGCCAGGTTGGGGATGGCAAAGGTCTGCTGCAGCTGTGGCGCCAGCTGCCCGATCAGGGCGCTGACCAGCGAGGGCACCGCGTTCGCGATCGCGTCCGGGTCATCGGTCAGCAATTCGCTGTTGAGCACCTCGACCCCGGCCAGCCAGTCCTCGGGGCTGGAGACCAGCAGCAGCAGGTTGCCGTTGCCGTCGTCCTCGAGCCCGATGCCGATGGCCAGGTCGACGCGCATGGTCATGAAACGCACATAGCGGTCGTCGAGCAACGCGTACAGGTCAAGGTCCAGATTGCGCGCCCTAAACGTCAGCAGCGGTCGGTCCAGGATGGTCCGGTTGGGATCCTGCGGATCTGGTTCGCTGGTGCCGAGGCCGATGTCGATCGACAGCGGCGCGCGTGGCAGCATCTCGATCAACGCCGGCAGCGCGCTGTTGCGGGTGATGCGGTTGAGCGAGCTGGCCAGCAGGCCGATGGCGCCGGTGTTCACGAACGAGGAGAGACCGGCGTCGAGCCGCTGGCACAGCGCGCCCGAGCTGACCACCGAGCGGCCGGTTTCCTCGAGCATGCGGTCGGCAATGGCGATGCCCAGCATGTACGGCCGGGTGGTCGCACTGTCGGCGGGCTGGATCGTGTCCTCGAAGCGCAACCGTGGCGGCGCTGGCAGGTCGGTCGGCAGCGGCGGCGCGCAGGTAACAGGCTCGCTCACCGCACCTCCGCGCAGGCCGACCTCGACGCCGGTGCGTACGACCTCGGCATAGCCGCCGGCGCCGGCCGAGACCGCGACCGGCGAGGCCTGGCCGGCAAAGGCGCCGAGCAGCGCGGTCAGATCGATCTCGCCCTCGATGCCGAGCAACTTGGGAACAAAGCGGTCGGTGCTCCAGAAGCGGCAGCGCTGGTCGCCGTCGCAGTAGGTGGTGTAGGCGTCGTTGCAGTGCTCGGTCGGCACCGCGCTCGGGTCGCAGCCCTCGACCAGCATGCCGTTGGCGGTGTTCTTGACCGTCGAATTGATCTGGTCGTGCAGCATGCCTTCGAGCAGCGGGAATAGCAGCGGCATGATCAAGTCGATGAAGTCGCAGCCGAGGTGGCCATCGATCTCGAGGTCGTCCGAGTCGAGTGGCACGTCGGGGTCGCCGATCGCCAGCTCGAGCCGCTGCAGCGGGTTGTCGACCAGCATGTCGATCGGCTCGGCCAGCGTGCGGTCGCGCTTGGTGACGCGGTAGATGCAGTCGGCCGACATCCAGCAGGTTGGATCCAGGAACTCGAATCTGCGGCTGATCGGGATGTAGGTCGACCAGAGCGTGGTGTTGGCGCTCATGGCCAGGTGCGCCGGTGCGGTTGGCGTCAGCTGGACGCTGTTGATGCGGGTGTAGAGCAAGCACTGGTCCGGGCTCGGCCGCTCGCAGATCTTCATGCTGCACTGGTCGGTGGCGACGTACGGGATGCGAAAGCCGAGCAGCGGCACGCGCTGGCCGTTTTGCTCGCAATGGTTGCCAGCGACGCAGGTCATGCCGTCCGGGCAGGGCACGCGCTGCAGCTCGGGCAGCGCCGGGTCACATGCGATCGTGGCAAACGACTGCAGGATGATCGGCAGTTTCTGCTCGAGAAAATCGACGCCGCGCGGCGTCAGCCGCGTCTGCACCACGCCGTTGGTCTGGCTGGCTTCTGGAAACGTCTCGGTCAACGGGTTGAGACAGCCGCCGCAGTCGGTCGAGCCCGAGCAGGCGCCGAGCAGCAGCGCACCAAACGCCAGCAAATCGGCGCGCCGCCTGCGAACGGCGCGCATGGACGAGGATGTCATGGACACGGCATGCCCTCCGCAATCAGGACGCCAGACCCAGATAGATTAGCATACCGCAGCACCGTCGGAAGGCGGCTACTGCATTGGAATTTGGCGAGCCAGCGAAGCAGTGGAGCTTAGAAACCGGGGAGGTTGGGGTAGGTGAACGATTGCACCAAGTCCATGCCACCCGGATAGCCGTAGGACACATACAGATCGTATCCGTAGTTGAAGATGCCAAAGCGGTCGCCCTCGCGCTGCGGGTTGGCGACAGACACGGACTTCATGGTGTGAGCGCCGCGGCTCAACTTGACGTGCATGACCGAGAAGGACGAGCCGGTGACCGCGGCCGCCGGTCCGATGAGCTCGCTGCCGGTGCTGCCGATGGCGCCCGCTGCGCTCGGGTTGATGTCGGTGCCGTCGAGCTTGATGGTCGAGTTGGGGTTGAAGACCACGGTCACGAAGTCGGCGTAGTAGGTGTCTGGCACCAGAAACGAATAGTCGTGGCGGTACTGGTTGACCGGCACCAGCAGCGACAGCGACGGGTCGCCGGCCTTGTCGTTGACGCCGGTCAGGCCGGTCGATTCCTGGCCCGAGAACAGCACGCCGACCATCAGCGGTTGGGTGCCAACGATGCGGAAGCTGTCGCGCGAGCCGAACTCGCAGTATTGCGCCTCGCCCAGCACGAACGACCCGTCGCTACCAATCGGACAGGTGGTGGTGGCGTCGTCGTGGGCGTTGGCCACGTCGCCCGGCTTGGGCGACAGGGTGATGGTATTGTTGGCGCCGGCCGACACGAACTTGTAGAACATGCGCTCGTTGTTGTTGGTGTCGCTGGTGTTGATGTTGCGCATCTTGGGCATGGCGGCCACGTACTCGTCGCCCCAGGTCTCGATCGGCGGCAGCATCTCCTCGACGTGGTCGCAGGCCCCCAGGTCTTGCGGCACGTACTCGCATTCGTGGAAACCGAAGACGCCGATCGGCTTGTCGCCCGCGACCAGCACGCCGGTGACGTCGGCGCGCGGTGTCGCGTACTTGGTCTCCAGCTGCAGCACCTCGCCTTTGTTGAGCGTCAGCCGCAGTTCGTTGCCCGAGAAGGCTGGCACTCCGTTGGCGATGTCGAACTGGTTGGCGTTTTGCCCCGGCCGCAGCCGGATCGCGACCTGCGTGTTGTCCTCGGCCGAGACCACGGTCAGGCCGGCAGGTCGGCCCTTGTCCGGGAAAATGCCGCCCGCGCCGCCAAGGTGCGGTGACGAGATGGCAAAGTAGCCGGTGCGCCAGGCGGTGCTCGGGATGAGCAGCGAGGCGTCGACCGAGTACGAGAAGTTGCAGCAGACCGGATTGAAGAAGTAGGCGCTGACCGGCAGGTCGCTGACCAGGTTGTAGGTGTCCTTCACCTTGCGCGTGCCGTCGATGTACATGGAGGGGATGAGCAGCTGCGCGGTGCCGCCGGGTGGCACCACCAGGTTGTTGACGTCCTGGTCATTGAGGATCGTCGCCACGGTCGCGCCGACCAGGATCTTGGAGTCGACGGCGGCCGTGGTCGGCGGCGAGTGGGCCGTCGCGCAACCGCCGAATCCGGTCGGCATCGGCAGCTCCTCGACGTGCTGCTGCGGCGGCAGGTGCACGATCACCGGGCTGGCCGCGGTGTAGTGGTAGAGCGTGACGTGCGCGTCCGAGCTGCTGGTGTTGGCGATCACCACCGCGCTTGGGAAGAAGTCCACGTTGCCGGGCTTGGTGCAGGTCTGCGAGTGGTTCTGGTCGTCGAGCTGGTTGGCCGCGTTGTCGGTGTTGGCAAACCAGTAGTTGCAGCCGATATACGACTTGTTCTGTGCCGCCGCGTCGCAAGCGGTGATGCAGGCGGCGCCCAGCGTCTCGTCGGGCACGCAGACCGAGGCGGTCGACAGGTGGCAGGCGGTCGGGCTGACCCCGGCGGTGCCGAAGCTGGCGCAGCCGGCGATGGTGGCAGTGTCTTGGCAGAACTGCTTGCCCATCTCGCAGATCACCGGTTTGCAGACATCGCCGACGCAGCGCTCCGAGGGCTGGCACTGATCCTGGTAGGTCGCGGTGCCCGACAGGTCGCAGCGGTTGATCTGGCGCTCGCCCTCGGTCACGCAGTCGACGATGGTGCCCGGCTCGCAGATCTGCGGCACGCACTCGCCGTTGCCGCTGCAGCCGTAATCGGTCTGGCACGGGTCGGCCGCCGAGGTGAGGCTGTCATCGTTGCACTTGCGGCGCTCACCGCTCTGGCAGAAGTACTCGCCCGGCGTGCAGACCGCCTGCACGCACGAATCGACCACACAGGCCTGGCGCTCGGTGCACGGCTCGTCGATCAGCTCGGTGCCGTTGCCGTTGCAGTAACGCAGCGTATGCGCGTCCTCGCACCACTGCTTGAACGGCTCGCAGACCTTGTCCTTGCAAGCACCCTGCAGGCAGACCTGGGTCGCCTGGTCGCACTTGCCGCCGCAGGCATCGGTCGGCAGCGGGTCCTCGGTGGGAGGGCAGGCGGACAGCACGAGCGTACCAACGGCCGAGATGATCAGCAGGATCCGCATAAGCCATCTCCGATCGAAAAAATTGGCTGGCACTCTAGCACAGCGCGCAGTCGCATGCCGCTGTGGGCAAAAAAAAGGCCGGGATATTGTCCCGGCCTTTTTGAACTCTGGAGGCGCCGACCGGATTTGAACCGGTGCATAATGGTTTTGCAGACCACTCCCTTACCACTTGGGTACGGCGCCACAAACGCAGCTTATCTATCCCGATCTGGTGTTGCATGGCAAGCGCGACGGTCGATTTTCGGCTATACAGGGGCGCTGCGAGCGAGGAGGCCCGATGACGACCGGACCCGGCGCGCTGAGTCTGCTGCGCAACCCGATCATGAACTACGCCTGGGGCTCGCGCACTGCGATCGCCGACCTGCTCGGTCAGCCCCAGCCGTCGCCCCAGCCCGAGGCCGAACTGTGGCTGGGAGCGCACCCGCGGGCACCGTCGCAGGTGCAGCGCGCCGAGGGTTGGCCGTCGCTGGCCGCGCTGATCGAGGAGGCGCCGGCCGCGCTGCTCGGTGACGACGTGGTGCGGCGCTTCGGCGGCCGGTTGCCGTTTTTGTTCAAGGTGCTGGCGGCGGCTCAACCGCTGTCGATCCAGGCCCACCCGAACCGCGAACAGGCCCAGCGCGGTTTTGCGCGCGAGAACGCCGCTGGCATCGTACTCGGCAGCCCGCGGCGCTCGTTCGCCGACGACAACCACAAGCCCGAGTTGCTGTGCGCGTTGACTCCCTTTGCCGCGCTCTGCTCGCTGCGGCCGGCAGCTGCGGCGTTCCAGCAGCTCGAGGCGCTCGCCGTCGACGGCCTGGCACCGGCGCTGCTGGCGCTGCGCCAGGGCGGCCGCGAGGGCTGGCGCGGTTTTTTGCGCAGCCTGCTGACGCTGCCACGACCGCAGCAGCGGCTGATCGTCGACGCGGTGGTGGCGCGCCTGTCGCTGCAACAACCAGCGCCGGCGCTGGACTGGGTGGCGCGGCTGGCGCGCGCGTTCGCGGGCGACATCGGCGCGCTGGCGCCGCTGTTCCTCAACCTGGTGCGGTTGCGGCCGGGCGAGGCGCTTTACCAGCCGGCCGGCGAGTTGCACTCGTACCTCGACGGCGTCGGCCTCGAGCTGATGGCCAACTCGGACAACGTGCTGCGAGGTGGGCTGACACCCAAGCACATCGACGTCGACGGTTTGCTCGAGATCCTCAGCTGCGACGAACTGCCGCCGCTGGTGATCCGGCCCGAGCCGGTCAGCGACGTCGAGCGCGTGTACCGCACGCCGATCGACGAGTTCGCGCTGTCGGTGATCGCGGTCGATGCCGGGCGCAGCTACGCGGCCAGCGCCGACCATTGCATCGAGATCCTGATCTGTACCACTGGCACCGCCACGGCCGCGAGCAGTGCGGGCAGCGCCGCCATCGAGGTCGGGCGCGGCACGTCGCTGCTGGCGCCGGCTGGCATCGGCTACACCATCAGTGGGCAGGCCACGATCTACAAGGCCACGGTTCCGGCCGCGCCAGCGCACTGAGCGACGGGTTGCTGCTGCGTCACTGCAGCGGGCCGCATTCGCAGTAGGTCGAACCGCAGCCGAGCCAGTACGCGCAGCACCATTTCTGGTTGCTGCTGTTGGAGCACGTGGTCGCGTTGGGGCCGCAGGGTGCAACGATGCAGTCGGCCGTCCAACAGTCGTTGTTCATGGTGTCGCAGGACTGTGTGCAGCAGCCGTCACTGCAGCAGTAGCTCCCCACCGGGCACGGCTTGTTGCCGTTGGCTGCGCACACGCAGCGCCGATTGGATACCACGCCGCTGCAGGTTGTGCCGCCGCCACCGCCATTGACCGGGCAGGCGTCGATGAGGCAGGAGCACTGCCCGTAACGGATTTGCAGGTCGGGAGACGTGCGCGGGATGCAGAATTCCTCGCCGCCACAGACGGTCCCGCATACCCCGCAATTGAACGGGTCGTTGCTCAGGTCTGTGCAAAGACCGGCGCAGCAATCCGGCGATCTGTCCAAGTCGCAGACGATGCTGCTGCAGTCGTTGCCCGGCCCGCCGCTGTCGATCCCGGGCGCGGCGTCCGGCTTCCCCCGGTCGTGTGAGATCGCGTCGTGGATGGCCGCGTCTGCCGTTCGAGCGTCGGGCCAGGTACTGTCGACCAGGCTCTGGTCCGAAGCCACCGAGATGTCGGTCGTGGCGTCGCGAGCCAGCGCGGTGTCGATGCCTGCCTGGTCCGCTGGGCCAGCGTCACCCTGATCGCCCGGCAGGGCGTCCGCCGCGCTGTGATCAGCGCGTGCCGTGTCGGCGGGTTGCGCATCCTGGGCGCTATGCCCGTCGACGGCGGTCTGGTCAGTGACCGCCGTGTCGCGGTGACCGTGGTCGGCCACGGTGGCGTCAACTTCGTTGCCATCGCTGACCGCGGCGTCGGTCGCTGCATCGGCTGGCTGTTCGCTGCGCACGCATTGGCCGCCGACCAGGTCGCAGGAATAGCCCCGCGGACAGTCGGCGTCGCCTTGGCACTGGATCGGCGCCGCGCACGACTGGCAGTTCGCTGCGAACAGGGCGCTTGCCATCAGCGCGCACGCGCGGCCGGTGCGGCGCGCAGCGCCGGGTGTCATCGATTCTGGATGCACGTGGTGTTGATCCAGCTCGGGTCGTTGCCCTCGCTGCTCGAGGTTGGACCGAGCGTGCCGTTGTGCGCACCGGTCTCGTCCGGCGCGTCCTGGCCGCCGCCGACCGTCAGGCGCCAGTAGCCGATGGTTTCGCTGTCGCTGGTCAGCACGTCGGTCGGTCGCGAGAACGCCGATGTGTAGCGGGCGATCCGGGACAGCCGCACCTCGTCGATGATGCCCTGCAAGCAGCCGGTCGCATCGGCAGCGCCAGCGCCAATGCGCAGCGGGCCTGACATCGGAGCGCTGACGATGCCAGACTGCGCGGTCTCGCTTGCGATCTGGCCGTCGACAAACAGTCGCAGCGTGGCTCCGTCGTAGGCGCCAGCGACGTGGTGCCAGTTGTCCGCGGTCAGGCTGATCGTTGCCGAGGCGTAGTAGGCGGTGACACCGTCGGCCATCCGGAAAGAGACGCTGCCGTTGTAGACGGTCAATGCCCAGCCGACGATCGTTGCGTAGTCGTGGTGCGAGACAATGCGCTCGTAGCTGCCCGAGGTCAGATTGTAGGGCGTCAAGTAGATCCAGCACTCGATGGTCAATGCCGTCAGGTTGTCGAAATCGGCGCTGGTCGGGATGTCGACGTAGTCGTCGACGCCGTCGAAGAAGAGCGCCCCCTTGGTGCAACTCCCGGCGTCGGGAAGGACGATCGCGTCGGGCCCGCTGCTGTCGGGTATTGCAGCATCGGTGCCGGCAGCGTCGCGATTGCCAGCGTCGGGCATCCCGGCATCGCGCACGGTCAACCGGTCAGCAATGCACGGTGGCACCGCCCACGCCGGATCGTCGCCGGTCGTCTGCGCGGTGGTGCCGAGCGTGCCGACAAAACCGTGGCGGCTGCTGTCGCTGACCGACTGACCGCTGCCCTCATCCAGGTGAAAGAGCGCGACCGTGTAGGGGTCCGGTGCGAACGGTACGTCCGCCACCGTGAAGCTGGTGCGGTAGCGCGCCACATCCGAGATGCGCACCTCGTCGATCAGGCCCTCGAAGTGAAAACCGTCCAGGTACGCGGCACGGCCGATGGCGACCGGGCCCGTATAGTCGGCCGGGCGGATGGCGGGGACGCTGTTCTCGGCTTGCAGCACGCCATCGATGAAGGTCCGCATCAGCGCGCCATCGTAGCTGCCGGCGACGTGATGCCAGCGGTCGGCGCTGATGTCGATCGCGTTCTGGCTCCACGCCACCTCGTGGTAGCTGCCGTCGTAGATGCGCAGCGCCAGACCGCCGTTTTGCTGCAGCAGCACGTAGCCCTGGCTGCGGTCGTGGTCGTGGTGCGACACGATCTGTTGTTCGTCCCAGAAACCGGTGCGGACCGTGGTGCGGTAGATCCAGGCCTCGACCGTCAGCTGGCCGAGGTGGTCGAACGCGCCAGCATCGCCGATCTCGACCAGGTCGTCGTCCCCGTCGAAGCGCAGAGCGCCGCCCGGGCAGACCGGCGGCTGCTCGAGCCGACAGGTCGGGCTGCAACCGTCGCCCGGCCGTTGCAGGCAGAGGTTGCTGCCGATGCCGCGACAATCGCTGTTGCGCTGGCAGTCGCGGCCGTCGTCGCACTGCATGCCGTCGTCGCATTGCTCGCCGCGCGCGTAGTCGGTGAGGCCGTCACCGCAGCCGGCCGGGGCCTCGATCTGGCAGCGCGCGCTGCAGCCGTCGCCGTCATCCAGGTTGCCGTCGTCGCACTGTTCGTTGACCGCATAGTCGGCGCGACCGTCGCCGCAGCGGCTGGCGAGTGCCTGGTAGCCGATGCAGACGCGCCGGGCGACGTCGCAGAACGCCGTCTCGGGACAATCGTCGTCGCGCTGGCAGTTGCGTGCCAGCGGATCGCGCGGGCAGGCGATCGACAGGCCAAGCGTCATCAGCCCCAGCCCGGCCAGCGGCAGCCAGCGGCGCACCGGCTTGCGCGCGCTCATGACGCCACCGCCGCCGGCTCGGCGCCGGCACCGCAGACGCCGTCGCGGTTGTTGTTCTTGACGCGGTACATGGCGAGATCGGCAGCCCGCACCAGCTCCTCCTTGCTCTTGGCGTCCTCGGGATACCCGGCGACGCCGAAGCTCGCGCTGATCTGGATGTCGAGCCCCTCGCGGTGGAAGAACCGGCGCGCCTTGAGCGCGCGGCGCTGCCGCTCGGCCACCTGCAGCGCGCGCGGCTTGGCCGTGTTGGGCAGCACCAGCACGAACTCGTCGCCGCCGTAGCGAAACGCGGTGTCGACATCGCGTAGCCCGCGCCGCAACTGCTGGCCGACCTCGCGCAGCAGACGGGAACCGACCAGGTGGTCGTGGTGGTCGTTGACCAGCTTGAAGTGGTCGAGGTCGAGAAAAATCAGCGCCAGCGGCAACTGGTAGCGCAGGGCGCGGCGCAGCTCCTCGTCTAGCACGCTGTACATGTGGCGCGAGTTGAACAGGCCGGTGCAGTCGTCGACGATGGTGAGTTGCTCGATCCGCTGCAGGTGCTGCGCGTTTTCGATCGCGATCGCGGCAAAGTCGGACAGGGATTGCAGCAGCGCCAGGTGCGGCGGGTCGCGGCGGTCCGGCGCCACGTTGAGCAACTCGATCACGCCCAGCGTCCGGCCGCGGCTGCACAGCGGCACGCAGACGATCGACATGGTCACGAAACCGCTCTGCTGGTCGACCCAGGATGCAAAGCGCGGGTCGCGATAGGCGTCGTCCGTGACCAGTAGCTCGCCGCTCTCGGCGGCCCAGCCGGCGATGCCCTCGCCGAGCTTGAGCCGCACGTCCTTGAGCTTGTCGCTGGCGGCGCCGACCGCGATCGCGAAGTAGAGCTCGGACTTCTCGTGGTCGACGATCAGCAACGACCAGTCCTGTGGCTCGAACAGCTCGGCGATCTGCCGCATGATCGCTTTCAGCACCTCGTTGAGGTCGAGCGTCGAGGTCAGCGCCGTGCCCAGATGCTGCAACAACTGGGCGGCATTGCGCTGGAGGTCCTTGCTGCGTGGCGCGGGTTGGGACACGGTGGCAGTCCGCTCGGGCGGCGATAGCCGCTCAGCTGCTCTTGAACTGTGGCGGCACCGAGACGTCGACCTGGGTGCCACCCTCGGGCTCGAAGTTCGGGTCCGGTACCGTGTTGACCGGCGCCGCGAACGGCGACGGGGCAGGCACGGGCCTGGCTGGCGGCGGCGCAGGCGCCGGCGGCGGCCGCACCGAGGGCACCGTTGCCTGGTCCTCGGGCTTGGCACCAGGGATCGGCAACCGGTGCTCGGCCAGGACCTTGGCCATCGCCTGCAACCGCTCCTGCGCCTTCTTGAGCTTGGCCGTGGCGTCCGCGCGTAGCGCGTCGCGCTCGGCCACCGCCTTCTGCATCCCCTGCTTGTACTTTTCGATCTGCGCGTTGAGCTCGCTCGGAGCGGCCTGGCCGGCCTGCCCGGCTTCGAGCTCCTTGATGCGTGTCTGCAGGTTCTGCTCGCGCTTGAGCGCGATCTTCTTGAACTGGTCGCGCTCGTTGACGGCGGTATCGAGCTTGGCCTGGGTGTCGCGCACCGCCTGTTCGCGCCGCTTGAGCTCGGTCTGCAAGCCCTGCTCGCTGGCCTGGGCCTGCGTCTTGGCCTGGGCCCGCACCTGGTCGGCGATCGCCTTCTGCTCGGCGAGGTCGCGTTCGAGCTGCTTGGCGCGTCCCTCCAGCTCGGAGAACAGCTTCTTTTGCGCCAGCAGCTGCCGCTCGATCTCGGCCGCACGCTGCGCCCGCTGCTCCAGCTCGGTGCGCGCATGGGCCTCGGCGCTGATGCGCTTGCGCAGCTCCTGCGTGTCGAGCTCGGCCCGATCGAGCTTGCCGCGCAGATCTTTGAGCTCGCCCTCAAGCGTGCCGCGGTGGCTGCTCATGTCGCCCAGGCGGGCCTCGGCCGACTGCTTGCTCTGGGTCAGCTCGGCAATGCTGCGCGTCGCCTGTTCTATCTCGTCGCTGCCGCGCTGGGTCGCCTCGCGCTCGACCCGTAGCGCCATCTCGACGGTCTCGATCCGTCCGATCGCCTCGCTGAACTTTTGCTCGAGGTCGCTTGCCCGGGTGCGCAGATCGTCGCGCTCGGTCGACAGCGCCTTGAGCGCGCTCTTCTGCTCGTCGTAGGCGGCCTTGAGGCGGGCGATCGCGGCGCGCGCGCTGGCATTCTCCTGATCGGCCGCGGCCAGTTTCTGGTTGGCCTCGTCCGATTGCGCAGCGGCGGTCGCGTGCCGCTCGGTGAGCTCGCCTTGCGCCTGCTCGCGCTCCTTGATCTCCTTTTGCAGCTCGTCGATACGGTGCTCGCGTTGTTCGAGCCAGTGGTCGCGCTCGGCCATCGCGCGCTGGGTCTCCTCGTTTGTCTCGCGCGCCTCGGTCAGTTCCTGGCCCAGTACGCCGATCCGGCTCTCGTACTCGGTGATGCGGGTCTCGGCGCGTTTTTGGGTCTGCTGCAGCGCTGCCACCTGGCCCTCGCGCTCGACCGTGAGATGTTCGGCCGCGGCCCGCGCTTCGCGCTCGCGCGCCAGCTGTTCCTCCAGCTCGCGAATGGAGTTGCCGCGCTCCTCCAGCCGGGCGCGCAATTCATCGTAGCGCTCTTGCAGCGCCTGGGTCTCGTTCTGGGCGCGCTCGAGATCGTTCTCGCCCTCGGCCACCTTCTGGTCGAGCGCGCTAATGCGTTCGTCGGCGGTCGCGATCCGCTGGTCGCGCTCGCTGACGCCGACCTCGAACGCCCGGCATTGTTCGTTGGCGGCCGCCAGCTGTTGTTCGGTGCTGGCGAGCAGCGACTCCAGCTCATTGCCGTGGCGGGTGGCGCGCGCCAGCTCGTCCTCGATCGCCTGGCGCTGGCTCTCGCCGTCGCTGATCGCGTGCTCCTGGTCGGCGATGCGCTGCTGGGCATGGCCGAGCTGTCCGTCGATGTGACCGATGCGCTCGCTCAGCCGGCTGATCTCGGCCCGCGCAGTGTCGAGCTGGGTGTTGAGCGACTCGCCCAGCGCGCGGTTCTCGTCGAGCGTGGCCCGGGTCTGCAACAGTTCGCCGTTGATCTGCTGGAACGCCGTGCTGACCTCGGACAGGCGCGCCTCGGTCTGCTCGAGCTGCGATCCGAGCACGCTGTTTTGCTCGTCGCGCTCGGTCAGCTCGCGGTTGCGCGAGCCGAGCTGCTGGTCGAGATCGAAGATCGACTGGCTTTTCTCAGCGATGGTCTGTTGCTGCTCGCGCACCGTGGCGTCGCGCGCCGCCAACGTCTCCTGCAGGTGTGCCACCTGAGTGTCGCGGGCGGCCAGCGTCGCCTCGAGGTCGGCGATCGAGCTGGCGCGCTGCTCCAGCTCGGCGTCCTGCTCGGTCACCCGTCGCTCGCGGTCGTCGATACGCGAACGCAGCCGCTCGATGTCGGCCTCGTGGGCGCGGATGGTGTTGTTGCGCTGGTCGAGATCGCTGCGCAGCGCGCCGAGCGCGCTCTCGCGCAGCGTCGCCTCGTTCTCCAGGCCGCTGACGCGCTGTTCGCGTTCGCGCAGCGCGCCCTCGAGCTGCGCCACGTTAAGCGTCAGATCGTTGATCTGGTCGTCGCGCTCGGTCAGCGTGTCGGACAGTTCGCGGATCTTTTCCTCGAGCACATTGATGCGCTCGTCGCGCTCGGTCACCTCGGCCGTACGCAGCGCTGCCAGCTCATCCTTCTCGCGCCGCGTCTCCTCCAGCGCATTGCCCAGCTCGCCGGCGCGAAACTCCTGCTCGGCCAGCCGCTCGGTCAATTCGTTCTTGGCCTCGGTCAGCCGCTCGATCTCGTGCGTCAGATCGTGCTCGGTGGAGATCGCGCGGTCCTGCGTCGCGTTCAGGTAGGAGGTAGCGCGGTCGAGGTCGCGCTCGAGCTCGGACACCAGCTCCTCGGCGGCCGCCAGCTCGGCCCGGTGCAACCGCTCCAGGCCGGCGCGCTCGCGCCGGATCTGGTCGAGGTGGCAGCGCAGCGACTCGATCTCGGTGTCGCGCTCGATCAGCGCGGCGGTGTCGGTGCGGATGTCGGTCCGCCCCTTGCGACCGAGGGCCTCGAGGCTGCGCTTGACCTCGCGCAGCTCGATCTCGGTCGCCAGCAGCAGCTCGTTGTCCTCGAGTTCCTGGCCTTCGGCCCGCGCCCGCACCTCGGCCAGGTACGAGTGCAGCGACCGGATCTCGTGGTCACGCGCCGCGATCACCGCGACCAGCAGGTCGCGCTCGTCGGACAGGTCGCTGCGCAGCAGGTCGCGCGCGCGATCGCCGTAGTCGATGCGGCGCTCGCGGTCGGCGACCACGTTGTGCTGCAACCGCAGATCGTGGGCGACCTCGAGCAGCTCGCGGTTGAGCTCGTCGCGGGTCAGCCCCCAGAAAAAGCGAGCGGTGTCCAACTCGCCGGCCTGGGTGCGGTAGCTGGCCTCCCACTCGTAGATGCGCGCCACCAGGTCGCGTCGCTCGGCGTCGGCCTTGGCGATCAGGTCGCGCTTCTCGCACTTGAGGGTGTGGATCTCTTTTTCTTTGCCGGCGACGACTTCGATCAGATCCTTTTCGAGGACGACCCGCTCCTCGACCAGGTGGTCGATCGATTCGCCCAGCTCGCGCTCCTTGGCGGCCAGCGCGGCGCGCGTGTCGTCGAGCTCGCGTCCGAGTTCGCGGATGCGCAGCAGGTAACCCTCGACCTCGATGTCCTTGGCCTGGACGCGGGCCTCGGCCGCGGTGATCTCCTGCTCCTTGGCCTTCCACAGCTGCGACAGGCGCCGCAGGTCGCGCTCGCGCTCCTTGAGCTCGCGCCGCAGGAACGCCAGTTTCTCGTCCGGACTGGCCAGCGGCCCCGGGGCCGCGGTCACCGGCGTGCCAGGCAGTGGGATGCCCTCGCTCACGACCGGGGTCTCGCCGGTCTGCAGCGTCGAGAACACGCCCTCGATGAACTCCATGTCCTCCTGGCCGAGCATCGAGCTACCGGTGCGCGCGGCCGGAACCGGAACCGCGCCCGCCAGCGCCGCCAGATCGCCGGCAGCGAAGGTCGGTGTCGTCTCGGCGGTCGCCGGCTCGGTCGGCGCGGTCTGTGGTTCGATGTTCTCGGTCAGGCGGCGCACGGTCTCAATCAGGTCCTGGCGCGCCAGCGGAAGGAACAGGTAGGCGTCGGCAGCCTGCGCCTGCGACTTGTGTTTTTCGATGGCGTCCGGGGTGGCGTCGCTCGTGGTGAGGACGATGCGCGTGCTCTTGATCGCCGTCTGACGCCGGACGCGGGAGATCAGGGCAAAGCCGCTCTGACCTTCGCGCTCGTGGCGCAGCAGCAGCAGATCCGGCCGCAACCGCTCGATCTCGGCCACCAGGTCGCCGCCCGTTGCCAGCAGCACCGCGAACTGCTCCTCCTGGAGGATCGCGGCCTGTTGCATCGCCATCTCGTTGTCGGGCTCGGCGATGAGAATTCGTCTTGGATTCATCGGCTCTCGCTAAACCTGCCAAAGAGGCTTGCGCCACCATAACATGGGGTCCGGTCCACGCCAAACCTTGCTTGTCGATCTTCGGTCTGGATTCTGGTGTCCGGTCAACACCCCAAATTGACACCGAAAAACGTTGTCTGGTAGCGTGCCCCATCGGCTGCTACGGCCGCAACCGCGAGCGCTCGCCACGTCGGGATCGCCGCACGAATCAGATGGAAGCTGCGCTCGAAAAATTGCTCGTCGAGAAGGGCGGCATCCCGGCCGAACGGCTGGATGAAGCGCAGCGTGTGAGCGCTGCCAACGGCGTCCGGCTCGATACTTCGCTGCTTGAATTCGGTCTGATTGGCGAGGCGCAGCTGACGGATCTGCTGGCGCGTGCCTACGATCTGCAGCCGGCTGATTTTCGCGCCCTGGTCAAGGTCGACCTGCAGGCGCTGAAGACGATCCCGAGCCGGGTCGCCGAGCGCTGCCAGGTTTTCCCCTTCTTGCTCGATGGTTCGGATCTCCACGTGCTGGTGCCGGCCCCGCCGGATCTGGCGTTGCTGGAAGAGATCGGCGCCATGGTCAGCCGGCGCCTGGTCCCTCACCTGGCGACCGAGTATCGGATCGCGCGCGCGCTGGCGCATTTCTATGGGTTGCCACTCACTGGCCGCTTCGTCGCGCTCGAGCGCACGCTCGAGCGCGGGGCGCCGGCCGGCGACCGGGCAACGGTCGCGACGTCGGCCTTGGCAGCGCTGGCAGCAGCAGCACCAGCACCAGCGGTTGCTGACCCGGAGACGGCCGACGATGTGGTGCGGCCGGCGGCCGATCGGGTGCCATGGGACGTGGCCGAGGCGCTGGCGCGCCTGGCTGCGGCCAGCGACCGCGACAGCGTCATCGCCATCGCGCTCACCTATGCGCGCGTATTTCTCGATCATGTCGCTTTTTTCGGTATCAACGCTGGTCGTGCCGTGGGCTGGGACGCGCTTGGCCCGGGCGTCACCCGCGAACAGTTCAAGGGGCTGGCGCTGACGCTCGACGCGCCGTCGGCGCTGCGCACGGTGATCGATTCGCGCGCGTTGTTCCTCGGCCAGATCGCGCGCAACGCGGCGCACGAGGAGTTGTACCGGTCGCTCGGCACGCGCCGACCGCGCTCGGCGCTGCTCTATCCGATCTTGACCGCCGGTCGCGTCATCGCGTTGCTCTACGGTGACAACGACCGGCGCGCCATCCGCACCGGCGACCTGGCCGAACTGATCGCGTTCTGTGGCCGCATCGGCGGCGCTTTCGAAAACATCATCCTGACGCGCAAGCGCAGTGACGGAGTGGTGAACGCCACCGAGACTTCCGCCGAGCCCTCGTCGCTGGCCGTCGCCGCTCCAACCCCGACCGCAGCTGAACCAACGCGCGATCTTGACGTGTTCGTTGCGAATGCGTCACCGGTCGCAGCCACCGAACCGGCGGCAACCGAACCGGCGGCAACCGGCAGTGCGCCCTCGGCTGACAGCGTCGACGAACTGGTGTTCGATACGGGTGGCGAGACCACGCCGGCCGAAGAACCGGCGCCGACCGAGAGCCCGCTCGAAGCGTGGCTCAATCGAGAACCGACGCAGCGCGCCGCGACGACCGTGCCGCCACCCGAACCGTCGCTGGCAACCGTACTCGCGATCGAAGACGAGGTCGTGCCGGCCGCGCCCGCCGAAAGCGCCAGCGCGGCACCGGCCGTGGCCGAGCCCGTGGCTGCGACCGTGCTGGAACCGACGGTGGTGGTCGAGCCGATGCCGGACGTCGCCGACGAGACACCGGCGCCGGGCTGGGAAGACGTCGTCTACGAGACCCTCGGTGCCGATGGCGTGGCAGCGGCACCACCTGCGCCGCCGGTCGTCGTCGGTGTGGTGGCCGAGGCAGCCGCCGTGGTGGTCGGGACCCCCATCGCCGACGTCGCGGCCGCGGCCAGCACCACGAGCGTCGCCGCAGAGTCCGAAGAAAAGGTCGCCTTCGACGACGACGACGAGGCCGCGCGACCTGGCGAAGAGGCAGTCGTCTTCGAGGAGGTCGACGCGGCGCGCGGTACTGCAACCTGGACCAGCGCGCTCGCCTACGCCATCGAGCAGGGGCGCCAGGGCGGTCAAACCGCAGCGGCTGCACCCGGCACCGAGGGCGAGCCCGAGCAGGTCGCGTTTGACGAGATCGTCTCGGAGGTGGCTGCAGTCGTGGCGCCAGCCGGTGCTGCGAACACTCACGACACGGTGGTCGATCTGAAACCGATCGCCGCTGCGGCGGTCGAGGCCGCGCTCGAGATCGGTACCCCGCGCGAGCCGGCGGCCGAAGTGCTGATCCCGCTGTCGGACCTCGACCTGCGCCACCTGTGCGATACCGTGGCAGGCCCCACCGGCAGCGATGCGCAGACCGCAGCAGAACGGTTGCTCAGCGCCGACGCGCGGATCATCCCGATGCTGAGCAGCCGCTTCCCCGGTCGGGTGCGGTTTGATCCATTCGGCCAGGACTGGGGACTGCCGGCGCCCGAAGCGCTGTCACCGTTGATCTGGTTGCTCTGCAAGCGGTCCGAGGTGGGATCGGCGGTGGCGTTTGCCCACCTCGACTCGCACTTTCCGGCGCTGCGCTGGTTCGCCGTCTACCTGTTCACGCGGATCCACGAGCCGCGCGCGATCAAGTCGCTGCTGCCGCGGCTGCACGACGAGGAGCCGCGCATCCGCCACCTGACGGCCGAGGCGCTGCGCTGCTACAGCGCGGACGTGGGCTTCGAAACCGTGATCAAGCACCTGCGCGGTCGCCTCGAGTCGCCGGTGGCCGAGGTGCGCCGGCGCGCCATCTACTTCCTTGGCTTCTTCAAGGACCTGAGGTCGGTGCCGCATCTCATCGGCTGCCTCAGTGCGCGCGAGCCCGAGCTGGTGGCCGAATCGATGCAGGCGCTGACCGCCATCACGATGCAGACGCTGGGATCGGCGCAGAAGAAGTGGGTCAAGTGGTGGGACAAGAACCGTCAGCGCAACCGCGTCGAGTGGCTCATCGAAGGGCTGCGCCACCCAGATCGCAACATCCGCTACGCCGCGCATCTCGAGCTGTCGGCGATCGCGCGCGCGAGCTTCGACTACAACTACGACGGCAAGAAGGGCGACCGCGAAAAGGCGGCCAAGCGCTTCGAGAAGTGGTGGGCGGTCGAACGCAAGCGGATGCGACTCGAAGAGCAATAGACCGCCGCGCCGGTGACGACGGCAATCGCGGCGGCTTCTAGCGTACGGCCTGCGCCAGTTTGAGATGGGCGTTCATGGTGGCCGCGATCGCGCCACCGTTGGCCAGCCGACCGCGCTGGAACAGCAATGGCTGCCCCTCGCGCAGCCGGATCTCGAAGCGGGCGCTGTCGTCCAGGGTGATGTCGACGATCGACGACGCGACCGCGCGGCTGCCGTCCATCAGTCGCACCGGCACCCCGCGCAGGGTGACGCGCAGCGGCTGGCTGAGAATGGTGGCGACGATGACGCAGCGGGCGTCGGTGCGGCCGACGTAGAGCGAGGCGCCGGGGGGCTCATCCAGCTCGACCCGGATCACGTCGTTGGGCAGCGCCACCCGGTACGAGCCGAGCGCGCGCGGACCGATCCGGCCAAGCACGCGCAGGTTGCTCAGGTAGGCGCCGGCCGGCGGCCGTGTTTGAAACGGCGCCAGCAGGCTGCTTGGCCAGGCCAGGGTCTGCGTCTTGGCATCCGCGGCCGTGGTCACCGGCGCGCCTGGACCGCTGGCGCCGCAGCTGCGCGCACCGTCGGCATTGATGGTCAATTCGACGTTGGCCACCTTGACGTCGTCGGGCAGCTTGGGTTGCGTGGCCGGTTGCGGCCGGGTCGCCGGTTCGACCGGGCCGGGTGGCAGCGTCGGGTCGCCGGCCGTGGGTTCGATCGCCACTGCGATCGGCTCGGTCTTGCCACCCGGTCTTTTCTTGGACTGCGCGTTGCCGGTTTTGGCCAGCGTCGGCGGTAGTGCCCTGGGCGGCGGTTCGACCTTGACCGGTACCGGCGCCGGCTTCTTCTCCCGGATCGAGAAGGTCGGCGTCAGCCGTACCTCTTTCTTGCCGCCCTGGCCGCCGCGCGGCGGCCGCGGCCGCGGCGGCGACGGGCTGTGGCCGAGCACTGCCTGTACCTGGTTGCGCACGGTGCGCAGTGCGCTGGCCAGCAGGTCGTCATCATGGCGGTGGTGGTGGCGCGGTGTGATCTGGACCGACCAGGCAAACAGCGCGTGGGCGATCAGCGAGCAGGCGAGCACCGCGGCGAAGCGCTGGTCAGCCGTCCGCCGACGCCGCACACGCTGCGGTCGCGCGGCGACGTAGCGCAGGGTGAACTGCAGCGCACCGCGCGTGATGACGACGCGCTCGGTCAGCGCGATCTCGCGACCGGCGGCACCGGCC